>Ga0307512_10007579_pt1 | contig 10723 bp, 6 predicted proteins | sample 14_EM_MG_FD_200267 | JGI IMG/M metagenome (GOLD analysis project Ga0307512, IMG submission 200267) | Populus trichocarpa ectomycorrhiza microbial communities from riparian zone in the Pacific Northwest, United States - 14_EM | ecosystem: Host-associated > Plants > Roots > Unclassified | place... | reverse complement strand
CACACATGAATACATGGTGTATTTGCTACTTCTGTTATCCTTGTATTTGAAATGCATCCTACTCGATTAGAATATTGAAACTTTTTCCAACTTTCATATTTCTGAGTTTCAACCTTTTGAAGTTTGCGTTTGTTTCAGGAAACATTCATGCACTTCTTTTGTGCTTAAACCGTGGTTTAGTGAATTGAACTTGCTAACAAAACTTAATCGGTGCTCTTGATTGAATTACTGTCTCCTCGTGTTGTTCACTGGCCCAGTTTTAAGGAAATATACAAGCATAGAAGAATATTTAAACAGTATTTCATATAACTGTGGGTTTTCTCGTGCTGTCAATCTGCTAGTCGTGTCATTTCTGCCCACCGGGATAATTACTGTCGGGATGTCTGTTTGGGTTGTAATGATAGTTTATTTTTTGAGATGCTTCAGATATATATGACTTATCCTTTTGGCTATAATCTTGCGTGCACATGTTTGACTGATATGGATTAAATAAAGCGTTTGGTATCTATTTAATTCTTTGCTTGGCCTTTTTCCTTTACGCCCAGACATGTTGTCCCCCATTGGATCTCGTAGCATAGTTTATAAATGGATGTATTTTGTCGTGTAGATCGTTTTGATCATTTCTTTCTATATTTAATGTTGTGTTTTTTATAAACTGCATGCCGCTTTTGTAAACCAGCAACATGTATGGAACAAGGGCAGTCCCATGAAGATTTTTTCATGTTACACTTCATATACATTGCTGATGGAAATACTATGCCTTTGTGCATGACTGGCACTGAAACATGTCCTTGTGCTCACTTTTTGTTTGAAAGATTAGTGCCTGTTCTGAGGTATGTGAATGCACGTTCTGATAGTTTTTCAATAATCAAACATTGATATGGCCACCTGTGTGCATTTTTTTTTCCTAGCATATCGTGAAGTTTCATTATGTCGGAGGTATGATCAATTCTGTTCTTCCATCGATTGGCTGTGTAGCTTTTTCTGAAATACATTTTATTTATCTATGCTGTCAGTATATATGAATATTTTCATTCTGAAATGCTATTGAATAACGTTTGGATTCTATACTTGTGAGTGGTACGTTTTTTAATTGACATAACTTGCTGAATAGAATGACAATTGTTTTATTGTTTTGCGAAAAGCAGACTGGTCAATTTCACTCGAGTCAAGTGTTCGTATCACTAATTTTACCGGAAGAATCACTGTATTTTATGTCTGGCTAGCATTACGGAAGGTCCTCGTTTACTTGTTACCCGTGTTTCGATCATGTCCTTCAATCTGTCCCTGTACCTTATCCGTATTTAGAAGGAAGAAAATCAACTGAAACAACAAAAGTTAAGTACTTGATTCGGTGGACTGATAAAATTATGATTACTGTTTGTGATTTGAGCTGTTGTGCAGATGCTTTGCATCAATGAAACATAGGTGAATGATAGATTAGGGTTTTAGACTGCGCATGTTGTGTGCATAGGGCGTGTCTTGTGACAATTATTCTTTGCAATCTTCATGTCTGCATCCAGATCAAGGGTGGTGAATAAAAGCCTTTCTCACTTCTGTCCTCTTGCTTGATGTTAAACGTTTCTGGTTTTTCTGTACATGTAACTGTATAATCAGGTAGCAAAACCATGGGAAAACTGCAGGGTGAGAGTGTAGAAGTGCTGTTTATGGTTTTGATGCTGTAACCAGATGTGTACTGTGGTGGGGTTAGGTTAGTAGATTTTTTCTTTGGTTGGTGGCAGATTTTTGAACTTCATTGAACCAGAGAAATAGGCTACAATCCTATCAGTGTTGGTGTTTTACCTGGGAAAATTTGCTTGGAATGCTTATGTGGTGTGTTTAATTATTGTTAAGCTCATGCACTTATTTCTTTTCATAGCACATGGGATGTTAGGAGCACGCATTTCATTTTGGAATGTACTGATCACTGACAATTTGAAATATGTGTGATCTGATATGATTTAATGTGATTTGATCATTTGAAAAATCTTGTCATTTTTTTTATTTTGAGGAAATATGTGATCCATGACTTCTCTATTCAAACTGTTAATCTACCTGTGGATCGGGATTTCATCATGATTGTGCCCTTGTGACGCCATTACTTGAGCAATTTTTACTTGCACGAGCTCTTGTCGTGCTGTCGTTCGTTTATTGTCTGTATCCTAGTTCCTTTCTTCCTTTTCCCCAATCATTTATACTGCCTTCATTAACATTTTCTGTAGCCCTCGCTTTGTTTAAACATCTTATCTGATTTTCTTGATTCCCAGATGCCAAATTGTTGCAATTGAGCTATTAATTTGTTACGGTTGAGTCTTACGGGGTGCATCGTTTTCTTCTTCAGCTGCCGACTTTTAGTGCTTGTCACAAGTATTTTGTAAAACAATATTATCCAAACTTCTGATCCTTCCCTTCCTTAGTACGGATGGGATAGTATTTTTTTTCACAATAAAATAAAATAAAATAAATATCACGCTTGTCCATTTCAGCATAGATTATTGCAATGAGAGTTGCTTGTCACTGTTAATTTGTTCCCAGTTGAGAGCTGATCTGTGAGGAATGTGATTCTCTCGCAGCATTGCTTATGAGAAATACAGGTGTTTATTGATATCTAATTGAAGTATTAATCTACCATTAATTGGTTGAAGCAAGGAAATGTTTGACCTCTGCATAGGTTAACAGAAGGTTTTATACTAGGGTTCTAAGTATATCCTGCAAGTTTTGTAGAGTTCATTTCTCAATGAGATCGGTAAATGATGAACATGTCAACGCATATTTCATGGCACCCAGCAGGGCACAGATTATTTTTCCCCCCCAGCATGTGAAGGATCATGATTTTTCTGAGAGTTGCAGTGGCATCACTGCTGCTAGTTCACTATTTCCTGTGGATGATGACACCAGAATTTCAATGTCCCTTGTATCAAGGGGTGAATACTGATTGCTTTAAAATTCTATTGGCAGAACTTGAATTTTAATATTTTCTAGTGCATTTGAGGTACACATTTCACCCCTCGAATAAACCTATAAAATTATTGCATCCCCCACCATTAATATGTAAAGAATGAAAAACAAGGATTTCCAAGTTTAGTGGGGCTTTCTTTTTTGTTGAATGGTCGGTCCGTGTTTTGTATATTTGAGACCAAAAACAACAAAAATAAATAAATTAGATGGAAGCTGAAAGTTTATCGTTTGACTAGCACTTGTTTGGTAGTGTAATGTGTTTGTCTAAAAATATATTTTATAGTATTTTTTATGATTTTGAATTGCTTGTATTAAAAAAATAAAAAAATATTTTAATATATTTCAAAGTAATTTTTTTAAAAACACTAGTACTACAATATCAAATAAATACTTAGTCACAATAGGATATTTTTTTTTTGCATGCATTGTATTATTTGATCAACACATTGGAATTGATAAAATTCGAGGATTATATATGAAATATCCTTTTTTGGCTCTCTCTTTGGCCCTATATCTCTTATCGTTTGGAAATCTTTCTCTACTAGCATGTTTTTTTTTGAAAAACTCTATTTATTCTGGTGTAGATGACAGATAGACCTATATTTTTTTAGTTTTAATAGGATTTCTTATGAGCGTTTTTTTATATACTATTATCTAAAAGCAATCAAGTTATTAATGATTGGATAAAACCAAGAAATAGGAAATAGTAGTAAATAAAGGAATCAACTTATTTGAAATTTCTTCTCCTAATGCAGAGAAATAAAGGGAATTGAGTTACAAGTTGTAAAGTATAGGGTTTTCTTTTTTCTATGAATATTATTTTTCAAGTTGCCATTCAACTACTAATCAATAAAAGTTGTTGATGTTTCAAAATACAATATATTAAAAAATGAGGTTATTTGATGTTTTAATAGTGGTTAATGACATATTTACATCAATATTTTATTCTCAAGAATTTAGAAAATATATGATTGGTAGTAGAAATTCTAGCGCACGAAAACAATAATTTTTTATGGGGTTTATGAATCTTCTAATTGTAAAGTTAGTTACTTTAAATAAAAGATTGTAATAAATAAAAAAAAAATAACTTCAAATTCTAAGGATAAAAGAATGGTGAATCTTGCAGCTCGTTAGACCCACATTTAGTCGAGTTAAGCACGTGGTTAAACCCAAGTATGTTGGGTCTTACAGTTCGCCGAACGTACACTTACTCGGGCTCAGCACATGGCCGAACCCAAGTAAATTGGGTGTGGCAGGTCGCAAGAACCATGGTTACTTGGGCTCAACATGTGACCAACTCTAAATATGTTGGGTTTATCACGTCGCTAGACCCACACTTATATGGGTTTAGCGCGTGGTTAAATTCATGTATGTTGGATCTGGCAATTTACTAGATTTACGTTTATCTAAGCTCAGCGTGTGACCAAACCTAAATATATTATGTTTGACAGCTCACTAAACTCAGCATGTTAATGAGTTATCTCATTGTTATTAGACTTTTTTAGATAAAGATTTAGATTTTCTCACAAAACATAAAAATATTGATTCTTCACATGTCATAGGTGATTTCTGTGTGGTTATCCAAGAAAAACCTAGCAATGTCATTTTTTGTTCAGCTATTTTCGTTACTTTTTTCCAGAGAAAAAAAAAACCTGTATCTTTGTTTGGAATTTTCTACTTACATGCCCCTAGAGCAAAAGGTTGCTGGAATTTATTTTTTGTATTTCCAATGGCCTTTGATGGATTGTCAAGTGGAATTGTGGCAGTGGCAGCTTTCAGTTCCAGGCACTATAAATGTGATCCAAAGACGCTCATTTCCAAAGTGGCAGTCTCCTGAAGTGGCATTCGCTCACTAATAGTTTTAATTGTTTATGGTCCCAGATTTCCAAGGTGAAAATTCCTAAAAATGGTTCTTGATTGGTTTATGACACCATGTCAATTAGGATTATATCATATATCTATCCAGCTTACTGACAGTTCTCTCATTTCTGGCAGCACCACATGACAGCATTTCCATCAACAAAGTCATTGATATATCCATATTTCAAGTATACTGGTCATCACTTCAATAAAAAAGGAAGCTTTCTGATTATATTCTTTGTGAATTGTGCTTAGGAATCCAGTGCGCCATTCAAATACCAAAATATGAGAGATTGCAGGTATGCTGTCTCTTTCAAACACCATCCCGTTAGATTCTCTCCACGCTATTTCCCAGGGCAGCTGCCCTTCAAGTAGAACCCCTAATTAAAAGCCAATTCATTTTTATAGAATAAATGGAAGTCAAGTTAATGTTTCCTTGCGTATATAGAGGCCCTCTTGTATACCTACTTGTAGGATACCCTCACTGCCATGGTACGGTGTTCACGTTGTCAATTACCATATTGTCATTTGCTATTATTTGGGACCTGGTTTTTTTGATAGCGGGTAGCTATTTACTTTCATTTTATGGTTGGAAAAAATGGAATGATATGTGCAGAAAACCAGCAAAGCTCCAGCCCAGGAATGGCCTGCATTAATTGGAACAAACCCTGTGACTGTTAACTTGTATGAGAGCAGCTTCCACTTCTGGGTTTTGCACAGAACTTGCTCACAACTTTGTAGTGTTGGTCTTGCAAACTAATGAAACGAGTCGAAACAATCAGAACAAGCATTAGCCAGCCGAACTTTTTTGAGAAAGAAAGTGGCAGTAATGATTGGAATCGCAGAAAACTACTGGTGAACACAACAAGAAGAACATTTGTAATCTTATTAAAATTCCATTTATCAATATATTAAGGGTTAGCATAGAATATTAATATTGTAAAAGTTCCTTTATGATGGTGGTATAATTGATACTTTTGGTGCTCATATGCACTGGTATATAAAAATGTTCTATAAATCACTCAGCAGTATTATTATAATCACCTGACTTCTGTGCTCAATTGCACTTACATGTATATACTATATTTTATGTAAATGTGCCGTGGAATCTCTTATTATGTCCCTATTTCCTAATCCCTAGCTAGTACTAAAATAAATGAAAAATCAGGGATGTGGGCCAGAAATTGCCATGGTTTTTTTCTTGAAACAGGAACTGAGCTTTCGTGCCATACAATAGTGATCAGGGAATGCATGAACTATTTGTTTATTCTGGACAAAAATGATGAGGAACACTTTCAGCAACTCTAAAGGCGAAGAGTGTTCAACTACATGAATACATGTAAGCTTGGAGACACTTTTTTTTCCCCCTTGAAAAAAAAGATAATTGGAAAAGGATCTTTGGGCCAGCAATGTTTGGCAGATAGCCATCTTTAGTCATGATTTCTGTTTATAAGAAGTTCTTGCACCAGTGCTGATTAACTCACCAGTTAAATTAATCGATGCTTATACTCTAAAACATTAGGAAAATTTATTATTTATCGAATGTCTTAAAGCATTGTGATCGTGGGTTCCGTCAGGTCCCACCACAAATCAATGGTGGGACGAATTCGAGAATCCCATTTGGGTTTCCAAATTCTGTTAAAGCAGGAATGCCTTGTTCTAAACTCCAACAACTTATCCCTAAATTTTCAGTCCTGAAAAGAATCCCTACTATAATCAATCAAACCCTAAGAATAATTGATGCCTGCAAATTAATCTATGCTTCACTTATTGTTGAGAGATTTTAAAAAGGTGTAATTAATTCATCCATAGCTCAGGCCTGGGAGCACATCTTCCCTGTGAAAAACCATGACATGCATGTTTTGGGACCTGCTATTTTCTATCTTTGTTAACCTTGTAAAATCACGAGGCCCCGTATTAACAAGCTAAATAGCGGTCCTACGAACAAATATAAAAGTATTTAGGCCTCATGCAGCCCCCCCCACATGAACCACACCCTAATAGCAGACCTCGAGATCCTTGGGTTTTTTTTTTTTTTTAACTGATGCTGCTCTTACAGTTTTTCCCCAAGATCCTCTTCCAAGCACGTAAAAGCTACATGTCAATGTTCGAACTGGAGAAACAATCATTCGTATTTTCTTTTACCAACAATATTCAAGTATATTTAGTGCATTTTTCCAATCAAGGCTCTAGTACATGGCGTCCCATAGGTTGAAACGCTCAAATTCGAATTCTTAGTAACCAAACAAATTGAAAACTTTCAGCACTTGATGGTTTGGCTAATCATACTCAAAACTGAAATGAAACTATGGTTCATCGAAAATTATTCGCGAATGTTAACCAATCAACTGCTATCATAAGTGCGAGGAAATGGAATCTATACTCTACTACAAAATTTCTGATTAATTTTTGGACCGTATTATAGATTCTCCATCTCTCTTTCAAAGAGTATGCATTGCGACTTTTCTGTACATTAAAAAGCAATAAATTATGTAAAGAAGTCTCGATGAATCTCAAGAGGTCAAGAAGTGAATCATATTCATTCATTCCTCCAGTAGCATCATCAGTAAGTGCCTGGCAGAATCTAAGATGCTTCCAGCCACCTTTTACATCTTTGTCATCCTAAAGAAAACCACACAAAATCAGGATCAAATCAAATAAATTGTCACTTGATTTTGCAGGAATCAAAGGTAATCTGTGCACCAGCTACGGCATACGAACCAAATTTAAAGATTGCAATCCATGAGAAACATGTACCTGTAAAATATTAATCGGATTACATTTATCACAGAAATCCTAGACTAGGAAACTGTAACACCTGAAAGTTCCTGTTGTGCCACAGCTGCATTAATTGCATCAATAACATCCAATTTTCCCCTAGTAACAGCTTCATCCATTGGAGTCCGTTCATGGCTGAAAACCATCCAGTTATAGATTAGAGAATGTTTGCATACATGAGAGAAACATAGAACAAACTCCAGGCTGCAGGTTTGAATTACACACCTATTAAGAATGCCTAAACTCGCTCCTGCCAGAATCAATTTCTTAACAACCTACAGATCCCAGTATTTGTTAAAGAACCTAATATGATGCATAACAAAACCGACATGGGAAGCGACCACGATAATTACCTCTATATGACCATTGAGACAGGCCCAATGAAGAGGCGTATTCTTCTCCTCATTAGAAGCATTGAGGTCCTGCTCAATGGATACGTCAAACATTTAATAGGTCTTAACATCGCATTTAAATAGCGGGTTCAATCCAGGGACAAAGAAAACAATACAAACATCCTCCAATCCTTTACAATCTTATGAAAATGGAAGCAAAATACTATAAGCAACAAAGAAAGATGAATACTAAAGGTATCTGCTGGTCAAAGCTAGAATAGAGCAATATGACTAAGTAAATTTAAGATTAAGAAAACTTTGCAGCCAGTTTACACGCTGAAGCCATAAAAAGAGAACTTGGAATAAACATAAAAATATTCAGCTACAAATGCTTCCAAGAATTGCAATTTTGCCTTGCCCTTATGATGTTGGAGGTTTTAATCAATCAAATAAGGATCTAATGTATTTAGACCGTGTGAAAAGCCTAACATATACATCTTTGAATCAAATAGATTGGTCTAAGCCCAAGAAGAGACCTGATCACCCCTAACATGTCATACGAAAACAAGCATAACTTCTTATTCGACCGTTGAGTTGGACTCAAATTTTTTCAGAAAATTCTACAAGCCCAGTTTTATAACAAGTCGACTGATTGTAATCAAAATATGTCGGGAAGGCTTTCATATGAAGCTCAGAAGATGAAGTTTCTGTTGGTTTTATTATTTTTATGTTAAATTTTGGATTTTTTTTTAATTCTATTTGTTTAAAGATTCTGATTTTACTTTCTTGTAAGTGTCGGCTTCAAATATATTTAAAGGGTTGTAATCCTTTTGAAAAGGCAAAGAATTATGGAGAGAATTTATACAGTAATAAAACTATGGTTAAGGCTCTTGTTGTTGAGACCCCTTTCTAAAATTCTATCTTCCTTGTTCTTTGACTTCTATTCTCCTTAATTCCGGCTGTGTCACCTTTCCATAGCAGCCACCAACACTCCTCCACCCAAAACCCCAAGTCCCCCAAAACTTGAAAAGGAAAACAAGCATGGACTCTTACCACTCCTTGATTGATAAGATACTCCACAATGTCAAGATGCCCATTAGCTGCAGCCATATGGAGGGCTGCAGTTACAAATCAGTAAAGCAAAGTCAAACATCCATTAAACCAAGCAAAATTCATAAAAAAAGAAGCAAATTCAAGCTATAATAAATAATAGGATAATCAACAATCAATAATAAACAATTTCCAAAATTTCAATTCATCAAAAAACTCTATGCCCTGCTTGGAGTGCTGCCGTTACAAATCAGTAAAGCCAAGTCAAACATCCATTAAACCATGCAAGATTCATAAAAAAAAGAAGCAAATTCAAGCTACAATAAAAAAGAGGATAATCAACAATCAATAATAAACAATTTTCAAAATCTCAATTCATCAAAAAACTTTATGCCCCTCCGGATTGTAATTTTAGATTAAAAAAACCCACTGCATGTTTGAAGGAACAATTAACAGAAGTGAAATTCTTCACACTATATCTCTGGAAATCTATAACAAGAGGGAAATGGGATCAAAAAACACCTAGAAAAATGTTCAAAAAACATAAATGAAGCAATCTTGTCCCAAAGGAAGCTGTGTTATTCAATCTATTCTAGAGAGCAACTTCACTGCAGATTCATTGGCAAAGGTTAGGCCTTGGCACGAAATCAAGACATGGCTGCTTAGAGATGGAACGATATTTCTAACATGCCTTTAGCTTCACTCTCAAAATTTCTGTTTCTTTGCAACTTTAACACAATGGTTTAAACTCAGCACTATTCTTGCATTTTCTTTAATATAATCTCTCTCGTTATCTTATGATAAAAAAAAATAATGAATTGTTTGAAATACATTTTTCACAATCTAAAAAAAAGGGAAACAATGTTGTAACACATCACCTATGTCCGAAAAAGCTACAAATATTGATCTCCTATTGCAAGTTATTTTCCAACATTTCTACAACTAGTAACCCATTAATTGGATGCCGAATGGCATCAAGAAACAAAATGTTTTTAGAGGTAAACAAGGATTGACTAAATCAGAGTTTCGGAAGGCTAATGAGAGTACATGCCTACATGGGATGAAAGAATTGAGTAACTAAGCTTCTAAACAAGCAAGTTACTAGATCATTAATTGTTATCTAAGACCTCATTAACAAGAACAAAATAACAGAAGCAGGATGGAAAGTCAGAATAGAAGACAGATAAAATTGATAATAACCTGTTCTGCCCTGTGAATCTTTGGAGTCAAGAGAAACCCCAGAAGATGCTAAACTTGTGATATCCTCAAAATCATCATATCTAGCAGCCTTTGAGAAGAAAAACAAAAGAAAGAAAGGAAGAAAAAGAGAGCAATGTGAAGAAAAAAAACTGAGTTTCGCAAAGAATGAAAAATTGGGTATTGTGAGAGATACCTCAAGTAAAGCATCAACAATCTCCGGCGTTGTTTCGACTTGGGTTTGCCGCTCTGCTTGGTTTGTCGCCGTCCCCATTATCAGTTTCTAGAGTTTTGGGAGGGAGGGAGCACAGGGTTTTAGGTTTCACTCTTCTTCTTTGAGGGTTGAGCACCGGAAAAATTGGTGATTTAATTCAAAGAAAGGCCAGGTTGGCATCTGGGCTACGAGTTCTATTTTCCACAGGGCACTGAAAAAAGCCCATGAAGAAAAGCCAGGCAGGCAGGCCCAGTGCTTGATTGCCTCCACGTGTGTGTGTGTGTATAATATACTTACTGTGTTTTTTTTTTCCAATTCATTTATGACGATTAAG
>Ga0307512_10007574_pt1 | contig 10728 bp, 14 predicted proteins | sample 14_EM_MG_FD_200267 | JGI IMG/M metagenome (GOLD analysis project Ga0307512, IMG submission 200267) | Populus trichocarpa ectomycorrhiza microbial communities from riparian zone in the Pacific Northwest, United States - 14_EM | ecosystem: Host-associated > Plants > Roots > Unclassified | place... | reverse complement strand
GGGATCCAAGACAACTACATCACCGCGCAACCGGGCATCCAGCGCAGCGTCAAGCGCATGGCGGAGCTCGTCGCGCGCATCGACGCGCCGCTCTCCGAGCACCTCGCCACGCAAGGCGTCGAGTTTATGCAATTCGCGTTTAGGTGGATGAACTGCCTGCTGATGCGCGAGATCAGCGTGAAGAATACCGTGAGGATGTGGGATACCTATCTGGTGCGTCTTTTCGTTTTCTTTTTTTTTTCTGGCACTTGATCGATGATGGATGGGCTATATACTACAGGCGGAAGGCCCGGATGCCTTTTCTCAGTTTCACCTGTATGTTTGTTCGGCATTTCTCGTCCGGTGGAGCGAGAAACTCCGTGAGATGGATTTCCAGGTGCGTAGGAGTTCTCATTGGGCTAAATCATATCCCGTTTCTCACGTTGCTTCCCTCTTTCCAACCTCATCAGGGCATCATTATGTTCCTGCAGTCGTTGCCGACACAAGATTGGACGGACGACGAAATCGAGATGCTCCTCAGCGAAGCGTTCGTGCTCAATTCGATCTGGCACAACGCGCAGAGCCACTTCACTGGAAAGTGAAATCGAGAGTGTCTTCCATTTAGCATAAAACCCTTTCCTACTTCTGCCCGTCACTTGGTTGCAAGTGGCGCAGACCCACAACACACAACTCGAGGGCGTCAGCTATAAAACTGAGATGAGGCATAGCAGCACCAATGCTTGAGGAAGGGGGGAAGAGAGGAGCAGTGGAAGAATTGTATATCACCCAAGGCAGAGAGACGTGTACGATTTCGTGTCTGCATCAAGTACTTGGGCTCGAATCTGTCTGCACTAGCCGTACCTCGCGCTCTATCGCTTCCGTCATCTCAGTCGCCGCAGCTTCGTTAGCTACGCGTAAACGGTACTGTGCCGTCTGCGTGTCCTTTCCAGGCGAAGTAATATGACCCGTAAAGGCGACCGTCTTGCCAGAGCGTTTTGGCTGCAATCCGGGGTACATGCGGAAGTTCTATGACGAAAGAAGAATCGCATGAGCTCCCAACAAGAGGGCGGTTTAGAGGGAGAGAATGGGCAAACGCACGATGATAATTTTGCCGGTGGTGGTAGAACGCAGGATGACCCGCCGTGTGTTCGTTTCCTTATGCTTCTTGAGACGAAGCATACCTATATAAACCCAAACAAGGGAAAGGAGAATAACGTTAAGTCCCGAGGGAAAGAATGATAAAAAAAGCAAGCGAGAAAGGAAGTACGTGTATATGTACGCACCGATGCCCATCTCGAACCACGTGGGCGCACCCTCACGGTCTGTGGAGAACCTGAACACCTTCGCCTTGGCCGTGTACGTCGTCTCCTCATCCTCCTCGCCCTCGCCCTCCCCACCGTGGAGCCCAGGCGTCAACCGCGACAGCCCATCCTCCTCTTGTGAGCCCTCCGTCGCCGGGGTGTCGCCTCTCGAGGGCACGTCAAGGAGTCCAGGCGTAGACCCAGCGGCAGGTGCGGGCGCAGGCGTGCTGGCAGTCGTCGACGCGGGTGTCGACCCTGTCGTACTTGCTCCTCCTCCCGTTCCTGCCGCTCCTGTCACAGACGCCGATGTGGTGGACGTTGCCGACGAGAAGCCAAAAAGCGATCCGGGGGCAGCAGCAGTTGTTGTCGTTGATGAAGCGTGGGAAGGCGATCCGAACGAAAAGCCGACGTTGCCCGCTTTCGGTGGGGTCGATCCTCCCTCGCTGGTCCCCGGTGCGACGCCGAACCCGAACGATCCTGGAGTCGTCGACCCCGCGAAAGCAAACGGCGAGGATTTCGAGGGCACACCGAATGGTGTTGTCGTTGGTGGTCCGCCGAATACGCTGCCGGGCTGCAGTGGCGGTAACGGCTCGAACTGGCCCTTCTTCTCCTTGTCCTCGGCCGACTTCGTCGTCGTTGCGCCGAATATGCTACTTGAGCCTCCAAAAGAGCCGCCTGTGGTGGTGTCCCCGAACAGCTTTGAGCCAGGCGCCACGTTGAAGGTAAAAGGCGATGGTGCAGATGAAGCGGGCTTGTCCTTTTCCTCCGAAGTCGACTTATCAGAGCCGAAGAGTGACGCATTCTTTGGTGGGTTGTTGAAGAGTAAGGTGCTGGTGGCGCCACTGCCACTCCCGCCGAAAGAAAAGGGTGAAGATTCTTTCGTTGCAAGAGATGTAGCTGGCTTGAACTGAGAGGACGAGGATGATGCACCGGTGAAGCTGGAAAATGGTGAGGATGATAAGGTCGATGCAGGTTTAGGGTCTGAGGATGCTGCTGTTGTCGATGAGAAACTGAAAGGGGATGGTTGAGATGTGGACGATGCAGAGCTGGGGGTGAATCCGGTTCCGGACGCAGCAGAACTCGTCGGGGCTCCAAAGCCTGCGAAGCTTGTCGGAGGCGCTGGCATCGCGGCAGGAGCGGATGTAGCAGGCTTGAAAAGGGAGAACGAGGGAGCGGGCGCGGACGGCTTGTTTGGTTGACTCGAAGCGCTGCTTTGCGTCTTCGCGTGGGAGGATTTACCATCATAGTCTTGCTGCACCGAGACACGATGCTTTTTGTACTGCTCCAAGAGATCCGCAACGTCGACGAAAGGATCAGACTCGATCGCTTTAGAGACGGCAGAGAGGAGAGAAGAATTGAGTCCTCGGAGGGAAGTGTAGTACTTGAGCGCGACCTCGTCCGTGTCACCGGACGCATCCGGTTTTGACGTGTCGGATGACGACGGTACGATTGGCTTCGCGCCAGCAGTGGAAGAAGGGCCAAGGAAGGAGGCGAACTTTTTGGTTGCACTTGACGCAGATTCTGAGATGGTTGGAGCATCTGCTGGTTTCAGAGTTGAGCCAGCAAGCGGAGATGACGCCGCGAAAGTGAAAGGGGATGTTGTGCCGCCGGTTGATCCGAATCCTGAAAAACCGCCGAACCTTTGTGTGGCAGCTGGTTGCTGGTGATCGGGTGTTGATGTAAGTGGAGCGGTAAGTAGGGAAGGGTCAGGACATACGGTGGTACCGCTGGTTGGTGGAAGCACTGGTGCGACGGCGGGGCTTCTTCGCTTTGGAAGACCACGTATCCTACAATGTCAGTTAGTAAGGCCCAGAGGGGTAAAGGGAAAGTAACGAAAAGACGCACTCGCGTTTTGCCAAATCTGAGTCCTTGGCCATTTGGAAACCAGTTGAGACTTCCTGTTGACAATATTACGTGGTTGAGGCACATTGTTGCGCAACGAACTCGATATGAGTGTGCACATACCTCGACCACATCATCCTGGTCGTCATCCTTCGATAGTTGTTTATCTGCGCCGCGCTTCATTGAGGTTATTGAGTGGACAGAGGGCGGTGGAACGCGTTAGGAAACAGCAACGACGCGCCGTGGCAGCGTGTGTCTGTCGCTGATGTAATCATCCAATGGTCATCTGTAATTGTTAATTGAATTGTCAAACCGTCCCCTTGACCGTCCCATCAATGCGATTCAGAAGCGAGTGCATCAGTCTGGGCCGTTCTATAGCTTCTAGTCGTATCGCGGTGATGAGCCTTATTTGTACGTTGCATGGTACAACTCTATCGCCATCCACTTCGGTCGCTGTTCCGATATGCCAACATGAATTAGCATTATACATCAGCTCAACACTTATGCAGTCTCCATGCGGAAATTTTCGGCTTCTTCCAGGGCGAACAAATTTTATTGAACGAGCATCGTCGCCATTTTTCTACCCCGGATCGACCCACAACGGAAAGCGAAAGTATTTGTCTCAGAAAAAGTTCTCCCGTGGCACATGATCATGAGCATATTTATTGGCTTGTTTGTCGGTGTTTTTTCATCCCCAACCGTCTGACGGTACGTTTGTGCCGTCATAGCTGATAACAGTGGCGCTGATGGCTGGATTCCCTTCAATGGCCACGGGGATAACTGGTCGTGGGGCGCGCGGCACTTTGCGACCCGCCTCGTTGGGGAGGCCCCACAGTAACTAGATTGCTTATCGGTAGATGGTATGGGTGGTCGTACAGTGTTTTCATCCTGGGAAGCAAGCAAGTTTGAGGAAAGACTGGAATGAAAGGTGAGAGTATCGGAAGCGAAATGTAGATGCATAAGTCTGAGTCTGGTCGCTGAGGGAGGCCTGACAGCGTCTGTTTTCTCTTTTGGGCGGTAAAAGTGTACGGAGTGAATTGTGGAGCCGAGTGAAAGAAAGGCACAGCATCGTGTTCGCCCACTCTAATCATTTATCTCTTGCACCTTTCCTCTCCCTCCTTTCTCTCCTTTCTTTATCTTCCTTCCCCACTCATGTCCACCGCATCCCCTTCCCTCACAACAACTGCCTCTCGTTCTCCCTCCCCTGTGACTCCATCCACTCCGGATGACACCAGACAGGTTCCCGGTTTACACACCAACATTGATCTTTCCACGTGGTATAAGACCCTACCAGTCGAACCAACTTCCCCCTCCGCTGTCTATTGGGACGGCAGTTCACCACACTTTCTCAACACAGCAAAAGAAGATACCACAAACATTCTCTCTTTGGACGACCTTATCCAAGATTCGGCATATGAGGAGTGAGTTCCCATAACCCCAAAATCTCTACACATGTGCCCTTACTGGCCTCCGTTTTAGTACTTCATCTCCAGATCTGTCCACCTCAATTTCTGTAGCTCCTTCCGACTGCCTCCATACCTCTGCATCGGCCTCACCTTCTATCTCACCATTTCAGCCTCCCGTGAACGATAGCCCGTCCTCCGCAGTTACAATGGTCCCACCACTATTGCCCATCTCCCCGACCAGGCCTGTCCCTCCACCAGCCTCCCGACCACGCAAAAAGAATCCTTTAGCTTCCCAGACTGTCGTATGTCCTCCAAGGGAGTCGTGCTCAAAGTACGTTGGTTTGGGCCTATCTGGCACTCCCTTGACCGGGCCACTCACGCTCCCTTACTTCTCAATAGTCTTGCTATAATGATTCCCAGTATACCCGAGGGAGGTACAAAATCTCGCGTCGAGACTCAAGTTCGCGTCACGGTCGATCTTGCCTATGCAAGTGCGACTGCAGGAGATCTTCCTTCCCAATATGATCGGGTTGGTTCATGGAAATGGTTGAGATTGCCCAAGGGCACAGCGACAAAGAAGAGGACGCGAAAGGAAGGGAAAATCGGTCTGTTTCCTTTCCCCCCCTCACCCGACATCGACTGACGTCTCGTATAGACCCTTTGGTTGAAGACACTTTGCAGCTTGATGTGGAGATTACGTGCGCGTCGCCCCCGCATTCTCGCGTCGTTTGTTGTTCTAGCTGTCAAGGTCGAGAAGTATGTCCCTCTATTATCATAATTGACCTCTCCATTGACATTTTTGCCAAGGCAAAACGTGTCGCTCGCAAATTGGCTCAGCGTGTGCGCCCCCAGCGTTATGACTCCGACACACCTGAGGCCTCAAATGCTATGGCCAATGGTACTACTGAGCCGTTCAACATCGTCCAATTCAATTGTCCTGAAGTGCTGAGCTTCTCCTCCGGCACTGTTGTCTTCCCCCTCCGTATCACATGCTACTGTCGCCACCACCGGGAAAGAGTTGGGTTCCATGTTCACTTCACCATGTCCGACCATACTGGTAGAGTCGTTGGTACCGGAACCACCCATCCAATCATGATTACAGACGATCACAAAAGCACTGGAGCAAATGCAAAGCAACCTCCCCCGGCAGAAGTTGATTGGTCCCAGGTATCGGGTGACACCCCACCCGAGAAGGCAACTTCGTCGAAACGTAAACAATCACACTCCCATGAGATAGCATCAGATCAAGGCAAGAAAAGGCTCAGAATCAATGGTGCCAGTACGTCTCGCGGCGAGTCTAGAGGAATCTCTCGAAGAAGTAGCTCGGGTAGCTTGACCTCCCCTTCTCTCTTTACCTCCACACTTCCCACACGGGCAACTACCCCTTCTCAACCTGCCAGCTCTGGGCCTCCCAGTCAGTTTTGTGGCACGGCTCCTCCCTCACCTCGCATCCCCGATAGCTTTGCTATTCTGAATTTAGAGGTACCATTACCTTCTCCGAGATCTTCCGTCGCCTCTCCTGGTCATAGCGAGCCCCCTATCCTTGACATCCCGGAAGTAGCACCCTCAACTCAATCGCCAATTAATATGACGTCCTTAGCAAACGCGGAGCGTGGTGTCTCCCCCTCGACCTTCCTGCCGACCGCACCCCCGTCACCCGTAGCCATGTCTGTGCCTCAATACCAACTTCTACATGACTCCCTTGCTTCGTCGACACTTCCTTTCATGTTCTTCCCTGAGCCTCCGCCCACACCTACACCACGCATCCATCGGCTCATTCCATCCTCGGGTCCGACTATGGGGGGCATTGAAGTTACTGTACTCGGGTCAAACTTCCATCCTTCACTGCCACTCAACTGTGTCTTTGGAGATGTCGTAGCAACCTCTACGCAGCGCTGGAGTGACAACACGCTCGTTTGCATTCTACCGCCTCGCCAAACATCTGGTGTCGTTGCAGTATGGTTCAGTGAGATACAAAAGGACGACGACGGCACTCCGCCGTGCTTGTTTACTTACACTGATGAATCAGACCGGGCATTGTAAGTTATTTTTCCACAGCCCCTTTTTTCGCCTCTCGTTAATATCATCCGGACAACAGGATGGAATTGGCGCTTCAGGTCGTTGGTCTCAAGATGACAGGCAAACTAGAAGACGCGAAGAGCGTGGCAATGCGTATCGTTGGGCCAACGAATGAAGATACGCCGAGCGGGTCCAACGCACCCAACGCGATGCAACTTGCAACTGACTCCATTTCACTGGGTCTACAGTCGGCACTACATCATATGGGCCCCTGGAGCGGACTGGAGAAGATGGTTATTGACCTCTTGCGCCTATTGGATGTGCAGATCGATACATCCCCAGGACTCTCGCTTGCAAGTGCGATGAAGCATAAGTCAAGCGGTGGACAGACGCTACTACACTTCGCTGCATTCCTTAAATACCCGGCACTTGTGAACTTCTTGATCGAACATGAAGCTAACAAAGACGCGCAGGACAATAATGGATATACAGCGTTGCATTTCGCCAGCTTGGTTGGAGCACAGAGTTGCGCTGCCGCCCTGCTTGATGCTGGGGCTACCGCAGAAATAGTCAACGTCGAAGGCAAGACTGCCCAAGAGTTAGCCGACTTCAACTTTGACGACCTCTCTATGGCGGACGGTGAATCCCAGTGGGGAGATGGAGAAGACTCTGGGGATGAACTGGACCGCGATCGGGCCCTTTCGCGACGTGCTTCGCGAGTATCACGTCGCAGCCTTGACCCAGAACCATCCTCCCCACCTGAAGATAGTGGCCACCACATGTCGGGGCTTGCAAGTGAAAAGAAGGACAGTTGTGCCGATGAGAAGCGGGCGCCAACGTTCATGGGCAAGATCCAACGTACTTTGGCACTAGTGCAGCCAAAAGATGGTATCATTCCAAGCATGCCGCACCTCGCCCTTCCCCAACTTTTGCAACTCCCAGGAATGCCTGGCGTCCCGTGGGGTGCACTTCCGACGGTGTTCCCAGCCTACGTGCCTTGGACTGGGTCTCTTCGCATCCCGAGGGTCTTAGATAGCGGCACAGATTCAGGTGGCCCAGTGCCACCGAAAGCCAAGATGTTCTCGCTGCTAACACCGCAGGAGTGGCGTACATATTTGGAGAAGGCGTGGCTCGCGCAAGAACCTCAGACATCGATGCCGATGCACGACGGTGATGCACCTCCTGTGTACACCCCGCGAGCAGAGGACGATGGTCAGCCACCCGTCCCAGGTCCGTCGGTGGCTTCACCAGAGCGGCCTATCACCCGCCAAGTTGGATATGACACAGGCCCTGCTCCAGACGATCGGGAGGTTAGTTCATACGAGTACCTTCCGAGAAAGAAGCAAGTGAGACAAATTCAAAACAAGGGTTCGTTTTTCTCCTTGGAGGGTCATCTAATACCTGCGCTAATACTTCTTTGTTTTGTTACAGAGGATCGCATGCTCCTGCTATTCTGGATCCCAATTCTATTAAGTGAGTTGAAACTAACCTCCTATGTTGCGTTGTTTGTTTCGATGTTAATGGTGTTCGCCCTTTAATGTAGTTGCTCTCTTGTGGGCATTCGCACATGCTGTGCGTCTTGCGATGCATTCGGCTCGGACGATGGGTCCACTGAGAGCCATCTTACGATTGTGAGGATAATTACTGTCGGATAGGACTTTGGACTGGTTCCTAGTCCAGATAGTCCTCGGCTGTATGTTTGCAGACCATGTGTAGGAGTCGTGGAGGTTGTCATGGCGTTTAAGTATACGGGATCCTGGTATGGTACATTATTATGTGATAGATACACGAGTGACTTTCGAGCAGTATTTAATTACGAGTACAATTTTGATATATGTGTATTCCCTCTCTGACTGACTGACGGTTGACGGATTGTTCACCTTTTCATCTCAGTCCACATCGATGACGAGTCAAGATCGGAACACAGCATCATCGGCGTTCTACATCCTCGCTGCTCACGGTGGTGCAGGATTCCACTCACCTACATCTGACTCCTCGCTCAAATGCAGCCTCCGTGAAGCCATCTCTACCGCGCTCACCACGTTCTCCGACGCAACTACTGCCAGTGGCACTTCCTCTGAATCGTCCGCGCTTGACACCGCGACGGCACTCATAGCTGCGCTCGAAGACGCTCCTGACTTCAATGCCGGCTACGGCTCGAACCTCACGTTCGACGGGGACGTAGAGTGCGACGCGTCGCTCATGTCAACAGAAGAAGAGGAAAACAGTCATAGCACTGCCGGTACTGGTGCTACTTCTGGTGCTGCTTCGTCTGCCCGGCGCACTCCATCATTGTCGTCGTCGTCGTCGTCGTCGTCGTCATACTTGTTTGGGAGCGTCGGCGCCGTGCATGGCGTGCGCAACCCCGTGTTACTTGCGCGTCGCGTCCTCGACGGACGACGAAGAAGACGGCAGCCTGGACCAGGGGAAGAGGAAATGAGGAGGATGACGATGATGGGACGCGTGCCGCCGTTGATGCTCGTCGGAGAGGGTGCGTTGCAGTTCGCAAGGGAGCAGGGTTTGCGGGTCGTTGATCGCTCCGAGGAGGAAGGGATGGTCTCGCCGAGGGCGCGGAGGGAGTGGCAGGTGTGGAGAGAGCGGTGGGACCGATGCTGTCGATCGGAAGGAGGGGGGGAGACTCCGATTTTGGGGCGGAACGATGCCGTGCGGCGTGACGTTGCAGTTGGGACGAGTTTGGGTTCGCCATCTGACCCTGACCTGGGAGGAGGACACGAAGACGAAGAGGAGTCCGAGTCGATGCTGACTCCCCGTGCGGGCTCCGAAGATGCGGATGGTGGTGACGGTGGTTTCGCCGATGTCGAGACCTTGCGCGCACGGCAGGATACGGTCGGTGCTGTGGTGCTCGTGGGCGGGGCGGACGACGTCCACCAGCAGGTCGCTGCTGGCGTTTCGAGGTGCGTAGTGTGTTCACAAATTTCTTTCTCCTCTTTCTTCTTCATCTCCGTGTCATCCATCCCTCCATCTTGTATATTCTTATTATTTTGTTACCACGCGCGCTCAAACTTTCTCTTGCTGCCCCGGTCGTTTACAGCGGTGGTTTGTTACTCAAGCACTCTGGACGCGTTGGCGAGGTCAGTCGGTCAGGTTCGACATCGTCTCGCACACATATACACGCCCACGCGCACACTTGGATGCATGAACCCGAAACTAAGCTCAGTGCTTTATTCATTTTCTTCAGGCTGCGGTATTTGGTGCTGGCTGCTGGGCAGAACGATCGGCTGGTGGCTGCAGGGTCGCGTGTAGCGTCTCGGGACAAGGGGAGCTCATCGTGCAATCCCTGCTGGCGAAAACGCTGGCCGAGAGGATCGCCGCGAGCACCGCGGACGACGACGACGACGACGACGATACGCACGACACGCACGACATCCTCCGATCCGTATTGGTCGACGAGTTTTACGGTGCGTCGCTTTTTGTTTTTGTTTTCCCCCCTCAAATGGCTGGTGGTGATTCACCCGCTTGTCTGTCACGGGGGCGCGGTTCCCTGAGCTATATAGGCAAGTGGCACCAACGAGGAGAGTATCAGCCGGCTGTAGGCGTGTTGCTCATCACCCAGGGCGTAGATGGGGACGATGGCACCGGTCTGTAGCACCTTTTCTTGCGATTTGCACCCCGACACCGGGGCCCTTCTTTTCTTTCCCTGAAACCCCCAAATCTCCACAGCTAGGCTCTGGTGCGCGTTCACCACGCAAAGCATGGCCGTCGCTTACGCGTCGTCTCGCCACCCCAAACCAAAGGTTAGGGCCTCTGTCCATCCATGAATTTTGCTGTCATGGCACTTTCCTATTCATTGATCGACGGTGTCCGATAGGCTACGGTTCTACGGAACACGGCTCACGACTTTTCCAACGACGATGATGGACGTCCGCCGTTGTTCATCACCACATTTCCATGCTAGTTTGACGGCATCACATCGTCTCCCGCCTCCATTGCTACTGTGCGGCAATCAAACTACTCTAACCCTGTTCATCGATGTGAGCCCTCGTCCCAACGAGGTACAACGTCACAACACCCGCAACGAGGGGGTGATCGCCGTTCATTAATTGATGATATCGTAACGCCGCCGCCCTCCCTCACTTCTTGACGAGAGCTGGTTCGGGTACCATGGGGTCTTCCAGCCGTGACACCCGATTGCAAATCCATTCCATTCTGTGCATCTGGGG
>Ga0307512_10007573_pt1 | contig 10729 bp, 10 predicted proteins | sample 14_EM_MG_FD_200267 | JGI IMG/M metagenome (GOLD analysis project Ga0307512, IMG submission 200267) | Populus trichocarpa ectomycorrhiza microbial communities from riparian zone in the Pacific Northwest, United States - 14_EM | ecosystem: Host-associated > Plants > Roots > Unclassified | place... | reverse complement strand
TGGAAAGGCCCGCCGTTACCTCTTCCACGGCCCGTTGACACCAACCCGAACTGTCATGACCTCACCTTTCGTACAGTCGTGCGCCGGGCAGGTAGCCGACGGTGTCCTCGGTCCGGCGGACCGGGCTGTGCGGCAGCGGCGGCGCCGAGGTGGGCGCCCAGCCGACCCGCAGGATCAGGTGGGGATGGGCGGAGCCGTCGAGCACCTGGTCGCGGATCGTGGCGCGGGTCTCGGTGATCTCGAGGGGCTGCGAGAGCAAGCAGGTCGCCAGGCCGAGGTCGGTGGCGGCCAGCAGCGCGGCGCTGGCGGCCTCGCCGGCGCGCAGCACGGACACGGGGTCGTCCTCGAGCGTGGCGAGCACGAGCAGCTTGCTGCCGTCCTGCTCGTCGCGGCCCGTGGGCGCGTCGCTGAGCGAGCCGCCCGGGAAGGCACGCATGGCGGTGTCGTCGTGCCACGTCGGTCCCGGTGGGCCGCTGGCAGTGAGCACGCCGTCCTGGGCCGCGAAGCTGCTCCTGCTCCACGCCGCCAGTTCGAGGCCGTAGCCGGGATCCTCGGCCTGCCGGCGGGCGGAGGCCTCGATGGCGCGGGTGAGCTGCCAGCGGGTCGCCCTGTCGGTGACGGGCACCAGCAGCGCACCGGCCTGGCCGGCCCGGCGCACCATGAGGTCGAGGTGTTCGGCCGGCACCTCCCATGAGGTGAAGCGGCGGCGGTCGGTGCGGCGGCGGAGGATCGTGCCGGCGAGCGTGATGTCCTCCCCGCTGGAGAGGTGTGCCACGGTCTCGACCGCCGCGAGGTGGTCGGGGTTGGGCAGGTGGTGCACGACCGCCTGCCAGCCCAGCGCCGCGAACGCCACCCGCAGGTGGTGCAGCGCCGCACCGCAGGACAGCAACAGGTCCCGGCCGTCCGGGTCGGTCGCGGTCAGCCGGCGGGTGCGGTCGGCCATCAGGTGAACCGAGCTGTCACCGACCAGCCATCGCCACGGTTGGGTGTTGTGCACCGACGGTGCGCGGTTGGCGAGCCCGATCGCGGCGAGCACGGTGTGGCGGTCCGGAGTCGTGGCTGTCATGCCCTCACGATCGTTCGCTTCGCGCCGCCACGGCAGGGCTCAAGTTCCTTCCTGCGAGCGACGTAGGACCTCCCCGGCGAGGACCTCCGTCTCTGCCGGAAGCGGCCGGTCGCGCCCGACCATGGGAGCAACCCAAGGCCTCGTGAAAGGACGAGCGATGAACGCCAAACCGGCCGAGCTGGTCACGTTCGTGCAGTGGCACATCGCGCACCAGCGGGGGACGTCATGACCGCCGCACCGCCATCGCTGGCGCGAAGACTTGTCCGGCTGTCGCGTCCCGGCGGAAACCCGCTGAGCCGCGGCACCGACCGGGCCGAGGCCATGGTCGTGATCCTGTCCGTGTTGTTCGCCCTCGTGTTGGTGCCGGTCATGCTGACCTTCGGCTCGCTGACCTACGCCAGCCTCGCCGACCAGAGCGCGCGGCAGTTCCGCGACCGGTACGAGACGGTCGCGGTCCTCACCGCGAACGCACCGGACACGGCCGGCAGCACCCGCGGCGAAGCTGTCGGCGGGAAGTCGAAGGTCGCGGCGCGCTGGCAGCTGCGCGACGGCGCCACCCGCACCGGTCTGGTCGAAGCCGATGCCGGCAGCAAGGCCGGCACCGAGGTTTCGGTGTGGTTGGACGAGTCTGGCAGGCCGGTGGACCCGCCGCTGTCCACTGTGGACCTCGTGGGTGCTGGCGTGCTGGTGGCGGTCTTCGGCTGGCTCGGCGCCGTAGGGCTGCTCGCATTCGGCTGCTGGGGCCTGCATCGCGCGTTCGACCGGCGGCGGTACCGGGCCTGGGACAGCGAGTGGATCCGTGTCGCACCGGACTGGCACGACCGGCGCCGTTAGCCGAGCACGAACCTCGCTCAGCATGAACTTCCGAGGAGTCTCCCCATGAGCACCATCGACGTCGTGATCGAGCAGGCCTTGCGGGCCGCGATCCGTGCGCCTTCGGTGCACAACACGCAGCCGTGGCGGTTCGTCGTCGCCTCGCCGTTCGTCGAGGTGCACCTCGACCGGAACAGGGTGCTGCCGGTGGCCGATCCCGGAGCTCGGGAGGCACGGATGTCCTGCGGTGCCGCGCTGTTCAACCTGCGGCTCGCGATCCAGGCCGCCGGTCACGGCGTGGTTGCCGACCTGCTGCCTGACCGGGATCGCCCGGATCTGCTCGCGGTGCTGCGTGTGCGCGGCGTTCGGCAGGCTACTCCGGAGGAGTCGACGCTCGCGCACGCCATCGCCCGCCGGGCCACCAACCGCCGCCCCTTCACCGACCGGGTGGTGCCACCGCCACACCGGACCGCTCTGTCGCGTGCCGCCGAGTCCGAACGGGCACACCTGATCCTGCTGGACACCCCGAAACGGCTCGACACACTCGCGACCTTGCTTCGCCGTGCCGATCATCTCCAGATGGCGGACCCGGACTTCCAGCGCGAGCTGGGTGCGTGGACCGCCGGCGGTGATGACGGGGTGCCGCGCTCCGCGGACGGGCCGCGTCCGGCGGCTGGTTCGCTGCTCACGACGAGGCAGTTCCACCTGGAGTCCACTGTGGAGCGACCGTTCGAGCGGAACCCGTTCGTCGTGGTCCTCACCACGCACGGGGACACCCCACGAGACCACCTCCACGCGGGACTCGCCATGCAGCGGGTGCTGCTGTCCGCGACGGTGCTCGGGTTGAGCGCGTCGTTCCTGTCCCAGCCGGTGGAGGTGGCGCACACGCGGGCCGCGCTCCGCGTGCTGCTGGACGAGCCAGAGCAGCCGCAGACCGTGCTGCGCATCGGCTACGGCCACCCGGTGGCCACCACACCCCGGCGGCCGGTCAGTGCCGTCACCACAGTTCGGACGGAGGTCACGTCATGACCGGTTGGACGGCGGGCGAGAAACATCTGATCGCGGCGACCGCCGTGCTGGCGCCGTCGGTGCACAACACGCAACCGTGGGTGCTGGAGTTCCACGACACCCATGTGTCGCTGTACGAGCGGCTCGACCGTGCGCTCCCGCACCACGACCCACTCGGCCGCGACCGCCTCATCTCCTGCGGCGCGGCACTCGAGCACGTGGTGTCGGCCATGCGGGTCCTGGGCTGGGCGCCGGAGATCGAGCTGCGGCACGACCGCGTCCACCCCGACGAGATCGCGCGGATCACGGCGCCAGGCCGGACCGAACCCTCCGATCTGGACCGGCGGCGCCAGCGGGCGATCTCGGCCCGGCGCAGCCACCGCGAGCCGTTCGCGCCATGGCCGGTGGAGGACCGCCTGCGGCGGGAGGTGCTCGGCACGCACACGGTCGACGGTGTCGGCCTGCGTGCGGTGACCGGTCCCGAGGAGACCGCGGCGCTGGCCCGGCTGCTGAACCACAGCGCGCTCGTGCTGCGCGCCGATCGCGCCTACCAGCGTGAGTTGACCGCGTGGACCGCGCCCGTCCCGCAGCCGCTGCCAGGTGCCGGGGTGTCCTCGGCGACCCGCCGCGTGTCGACACTGCCGTGGGCCGGCCTGGTCCCGCGCACGACCGCGGTTCCCGACGTCGGGTTCCTCGCCGACCGGCTGAGCCGGGAGTTCCTCGTACTCGTCGAGACCCCGGACGACGGCCGCTACGACCACGTCCGCGCCGGCATGGCCGCCGAACAGGTCTGGCTCACCGCGGTGGCCGGCCTGGCCGGCTCGCTGCTCACCCAACCGTTCCAACTGCGCGAAGTCCGTGCCGGACTCGTGGAATCCCTCGTTCTGGGCGGGTTCCCGCAGCTCCTGCTCCGCTTCGGGCACCTGTCAGGAGGAAATGATCATGACGCACGTCAATGACAGCGCACATCCTGTCGTCGTCGGTGTCGACGGTTCGGCGTCCGCACTGCACGCGGTCCGCTGGGCCGCGCGAGAAGCTGAGCGCCGCAACGCGCCGCTGCGGCTGGTGCACGCCACCCACCTGGTGCCGGTGCGGCACCCGAGGCAGATCTCGCCACCGCCCGAGTACCAGGCGGCGGTGCTGGACCAGGGCCGGCACTGGCTGACCGAGGCGAGTCAGACCGCACGCCGCACCGTGCCCGGCCTGCCGGTGATCACGGACCTGCACGCGGGCATCCCCGCCGACGTGCTGGTGGCCGAGTCCCGGGACGCGCAACTGATGGTGCTCGGGTCCCGAGGGCTCGGCGGGTTCACGTCGATGCTCGTCGGGTCCGTGGCAGTGGCGCTGTCCGCGCACGGGCACTGCCCGGTCGTGGTGATGCGTTCGGCCACCAGCGACGGCGCCCCACCCGTGGACGGCGAGATCGTGGTCGGGGTCGACGGCTCCGAGCTCAGCGACGCCGCGTTGACGTTCGCGTTCGAGGCGGCGGCGGCCCGTGGCGTCCCGCTCGTGGCCGTGCACACCTGGCTGGACGTGAACATGGCCGGCGCTTGGGCGGTCCTGCCTGAGACGATCGACTGGGACTGGCTGCAGAAGGAGGAGGAGAACCTTCTTGCCGAGCGGCTCGTGGCGTGGCGGGAGAAGTTCCCCCAGGTCGAGGTCCGGCCGCTGGTGGCACGTGACCGGCCCGACCGGGCGCTGCTCGAGCACGCGACCGGCGCGCAACTGATCGTCGTCGGCTCACGCGGCCGCGGCGCGTTCACCGGTATGGGCCTCGGCTCGGTCAGCCAGAGCCTGTTGCATCACGCCGAATGCCCCGTCGCGGTGGCACGAACGGAAAGGACGTGACGCGGCGCCGATCGCCCTGACCTCGTGAGGAGAAAACCATGACATCACTTCGGAGACCAGTCGTCGTCGGGGTCGACGGCTCGGCCACGGCGCTGCACGCGGTCCGCTGGGCCGCGGCACGCGCCCGCCGCGACGGGCTGCCGCTGCGCGTCGTCCACGCCTACCACCTGCCACTCGGGCACCCGACCGGCGTGACGGAAGACGAGTCGGTCCTGGACGTGCTGCGCCGGGACGGCAGGCGGTGGTTGGCGGAGGCACGCGCCGCGGCGGTCGCGGTCGCGCCAGGGCTTGACGTCGAGACAGAGCTGGCCGCCGTGCCCGCGACGACCGGCCTGCTGCGTGAGTCCGAGGACGCGTCGGTGCTGGTGCTCGGCAACCGAGGCCGCAACGCCCTCGCCGATCTGCTGGTGGGGTCCACGGCGCTCGCGCTGACCGGCCACGGACACTGTCCGGTCGTGCTGGTCCATGTCCTGGCCGACGGGGCGCCCAGGACGGGGCCGGTCGTGGTCGGCGTGGACGGCACCGACGCGAGTGAGGCCGCCGTGGCGTTCGCGTTCGCCGAGGCGGCAGCCGAGGACGCCCCACTCGTGGCACTGCACGCCTACACCGAGTCGGTGCTCGAGACCGTGCTCGCCGGCAACAACGCGCCGCTGGACTGGACGTTGCAACATCAACTCGCTGACCAGATGCTCGGTGAGCGCCTCGCCGGCTGGCAGGAGAAGTACCCGCGGGTGCGTGTCGAGCGCGAGGCCGTGCACGACCGCCCGGCGCGCGCGTTGCGCCGCCGCGCCAAGACCGCGCGGCTGGTGGTCGTCGGCCGGCGCGGCCCCGGCGGACTCCGTGACGTCGTCCTCGGCTCGACCAGCCACCACCTGCTCCACCACGCCACCTGTCCGGTGGCCGTCGTACGCACGGAGCACACTGAGTAGCAAGGAGAATCGGCAATGCGCGCACGGGACATCATGAGCCGGCCGGTGATCAGCGTCGGCACGCACAGCACCGTCCGGGACGCCGTCATGGCCCTCACCGAGCATGGCTTCGCGGCCGTGCCCGTGGTCGACGACAGCGACCGGGTCGTCGGCATCTTCAGCGAGTCCGACGGCCTACGCGGTGGTCACCGGCCCAAGGACCCGGTGACCACCGTCATGGCGGCACCGGTCGAGGTGACCGCCCCGGACACGGACGTGGCGACCATCGCGGAGCGGATGCTGACCAGCCGGCTGCGGTCGCTGCCGGTTGTCGAGGAGGGCCTGCTGGTCGGCATGGTCGCCCGCCGCGACCTGCTACGCACCATGGTCCGCACGGACGACGTGATCATCGGGAACGTCCGCGCCCTGCTCGACCAGTACGCCGGCAGCCGCCGGCACTGGCGGGTCGAGGTCGCCGACGGCCACGTGACCGTCACGGGCGACTTCGCCGACACCGCGGAGAAGTCTCTCGTCGCCGCGCTCGTCCGCACGGTCGGCGGCGTCTCGGCGGTCACCCTCGTGGTGGAGATGCCGGCCCGGCTGGGATGGGACGACTGACAGTGGTGGCCCGCCGTACGACCGTTGCCTGTTTCCCGGCTTTCACCGGTTGGTGCCGGTCATCGCCGGCACGAAGGCGAGGGCCTCGTCCAGCTCGACGTGTCGCTCGAACCATCGCGTGAGTGCGGCGAGCCCGTCGCGGTAGCGGCGGAAGTGATGTTCGCAGAACGCCAGTTCCCCGCCGTCACGGAGGAAGGCGAGCACGGTGGCCCGGGCCGCACAGCGGTCGCAGCGGTCGGTTGCGGTGAACAGGGCGGCGGTACGCACCTCGGTGGCGGTCATGACAACCCCTCCTTCCGGAAAACCTCTACCGAGGACTCTGCCGCGTGAAAGCGCCCCGCCCCACGGTCCTTGGCCGTCGATGTCCGGGACGTTCGACCCGAGTTCCACTGTGGTCGCCGCACCATGGACCAAGGTCCCGCGTGGTGCGGGACCAACGCCAGCGGCCAGCGGCCAGGGCTGTGGCTAGTTTTCTTGGTGGACAAGGAAGATCGAGGGAGATCTGGTCATGGCGCATCCGATCGTGGTTGGGGTGGACGGCTCGCCGTCGGCGCTCGAGGCCGTTCGCTGGGCGGCCAGGGAGGCCACCCGCCGCAAGCTCTTGCTCCGGCTGGTCCACGTGTACTCCACGCCGATCGGGCTGCCTGGCGGCATCATCGACCCCGCCGTCGTACAGGAGGCGTCGCGGAAGCAGGGCCGGGAATGGCTGGACGAGGCGTGGCATGCGGCCCGCGAGATCTCCGGCTACCTGAAGCCGCATCTCGTGCTGGCGACCGCGTCCATCGTGCCGACCATGGTCAAGGAGTCGCGGACGGCCTCCCTGCTGGTGCTCGGCACCCGTGGGCTCGGTGGGTTCACCGAGCTGCTCATCGGTTCCACCGCCGTGCTGCTCGCCGGACGCGCACACTGCCCGATGGTCGTCGTCCGCGGTGACGAGCCCATGAACGGTCCCGTGGTGGTGGGCGTGGACGGGTTGCCGACCAGCGAGGAGGCCGTCGCGTTCGCGTTCGCCGAGGCCTCCGCGCACGGCGCGGACCTGGTCGCGGTGCACGCCTGGGCCGACACGGTCCCGCTCGGACATCCCGAACCCCCGGACTTCGAGCCAGCTCAACAGCGTGCCGACGAGACGCTCGGGGAGAGGCTCGCGGGCTGGCAGGAGAAGTACCCGGACGTGCGTGTGCGTCGCGAGGTCGTCCGCGACCACCCGTCGCGTGCGCTGCTGCGGCACGCGGAAGGCGCACGGTTCGTGGTGGTCGGCACCCGCGGTCGCGGTGGTTTCAGCGGGCTGGTGCTCGGTTCGACCGGTCAGCACCTCCTGCACCACGCACCCTGCCCGGTTGCCGTCGTCCGCACCGGCCCGGAAAGCCGGGACTGACGTCTGTCCGGGACCGCCCGGCTGGTCGTCGTGGACTGAAGTGGGCGAAGGAGTCCGAAGTAGACAGTGGCCAAGGTCCCGTCCGGCAAGGACCAGTAGCTCTGTGTGCGGCTGTAGCGCGGCGGTTGCCGGCCGCCTCTGGGGCCGCGGGCGGAGTAGTCGCCGGTCGGCACACCCGTACGATGATGCCTGCGGGTATTGGCTTGTCGGGGCCGGTGATCACATGGAGACGACATGCCGAACGGTCTTGGCTCCAGAGACCTCGGGGACCTGCTGGAGCGGCTCAAGGCGGACAGCGGACGCAGCTACGAAAGCATCGGGCGAAAGACCAACCTCAGCAAGTCCACCGTGCATCGGTACTGCACGGGCGCCGCCGTGCCGCGCGAGTTCGGCGTGCTGGAACGCATCGCGCTGGCCTGTGGCGCGGGCCGGGACGACGTGGTGCGGTTGCACCGGCTTTGGCTGCGTGCCACCGCTTCGCCGCAGGAGGTCGCCGACCAGGACGCACAACACGTCGCCCGCCCCGAGCCCATCGTCGCCGAACACGTGCCCGTCTGGCGCGCCCGGCGGACGCGAGCCCTGATCGCCGGCGTGCTGGCCCTGTGCCTGGTCCTGGTCTCGGGCTCGAGTGGGCAGCCACCCGCCGACTCGGGACATGCCGCTCCGCAGTGGGTCTCCGGACCGGCGTGGATGCTGCCGGCGGCGGCGGTGCCGAGCACGTTGTTCGGGGTGACGATCAACAGCTCCACCGGGGCGATGCCGGCGTTCCGGGTTGGTGCGGTGCGGTTCTGGGACGGCGGGACGCGCTGGTCGGAACTCGAGCGCCAGCGCGGTGAGTTCGACTGGACGGCGCTGGACCGGCTCGTCAGCGGCGCGGAGGGGCAAGGCCTGCCGCCGTTGTTCGTCTTCGGCAGCACCCCGAAATGGGCCAGCCCGGGCGGGCCGGCCGGACCGTACCCCGACGGCACCCCGGCGCCGCCGGACGACCTCGCGAACTGGGACGCCTTCGTCCGTGCGCTCGTCCAGCGCTACCGCGGCCGGATCGAGTCCTACGAGCTGTGGGTGCTGGGCAACGACCGCCGTTTCTACGCCGGCAGCGTGGAGAAGCTGGTCGAGATGACCCGCAGGGCGAGCGGCGTCATCCGCTCGGTCGACCCGAAGGCGACCGTGGTCTGCCCGGGCATGGGACAGCTGTGGAACCACGACGGCATCGCGTTCTTCCAGCGTTTCGCCGAGCTCGGCGGCTACAACTACTGCGACGTCGCCGGCGTCAAGCTGTTCCAGAAGAGCGCCGCCGACCCGCCCGAGACCATGCTCGAGCTCACCACCACCATCGACAAAGCCCTTCACCGGGAGGGCATCCAGCCTCGGGTGTGGAGCACCGGCACCACCTACACCATCTCCCTCCAGGCCCCGCTCGACGACACCCGCGCCCGCAACTACGCCGTGCGGTACTACCTCGTCGGGCTCTACGCCCGCAAGGTCAACGTCGAACGTATGTACTTCTACAACTGGGGCGGCACCAAGATCCCCATCGTCCTTCAGGCCGTCGGCGGCGCGCCCACCAACGCCGCCCTCGCCGTCGAACAGCTGGAACGCTGGCTCAACCACGCCCAAATCCGCTCCTGCGGTCACAGCACCCCCGCCAACCTCCCCGCCAACGTCTGGGAATGCCAGTTCACCGTCACCGAGTCCACCCGGACCTACGACGCCACCATCCGCTGGACCGACACCGGCGCCGCCACCACCACCGCACCGCCACGCACCCAGGCCATCCGCCATCTCGACGGAACCACGACCTCCACCCAACCCGGCGACCCCATCACCATCACCGAGGAACCCGTCCTCATCGAGTCCGGTCGCCCCTGAGAGCCGGTGGCTGCCGACCGTAGGGACGGTCGGCAGCCCGACCTTCAGCTGCACCAGGGTGCGGACCACCAGGTGGACGTGCACCGGGCATGGTCTCCGGTCGGGATCTTCATGTACCGGCCGGCGCGGATGGAGACTCCCCAGTAGTGGTAGTGGGTGTTGGGGAAGGTGAACAGGTCCACGTCGTAGCGGCTGAGGAACCCGCCCCAGCCCGGTGGCCGGTTGAACCCGCCGAGGCGGCCGCCGTGCGGGGACACCCGGTAGTGATGGCACTTGTAGTTGTGGATCGTGCCCCATGGGAAGTAGCCGTAACCGCGGCAGTTCCCGCCGCTGTTGCCGTAGATGTCGCCGGCCCACATGACGTTGCGGCTGTCGTTGGTCACCATTCCGCAGATGAAGTAGAGCCAACAGCCGCCCAGCCCCGTGGTGTCGGTGCACATGTTGGGGTCGCCGGAGCAGTAGTCGTAGGCGTTGGCGTTGCCGCCGACGATCGGGTCGGTCTGGAGGAACCGGCCGGTGGCCGGGTGGTAGACGCGGGCGCCCATCAGCATGGTGTTGCCGAGCGCCTCGCCGGAGCGTTGGTCCGCGCCCAGCCAGCCGTACATGTCGACGGAGCCGGCCTGCGGCACGCCGAACTCGTCGGTGAGGTTGACGTCCACGGCGGCTGTCGCCGGGTCGTAGACGACGGTGACGTCGCCGTGCAGGTTGGTCAGCTGCAGCCGCAGGTCCCCGGTGGCCGAGGTGGTGGCGACCAGCTGGCCGTCGTTGCCGGTGACGTTGCGGGTGATGGCTCCGGTGCCGGTGTCCTCGACGGTGTACGCGGGGCGGTCGGAGTCGTCGCGGTAGTGGTTGACCTTGTTCTGGACGGTGGTCCAGGCACCGGTGGTGTTGGTCTCGACCTGGTAGGCGCTGGGTCGCTGTGCCGGGTCGCTGTTCCAGGTCTGGCGTACCGTGCCGGCGGTCTGCTGGCGGAGCTGGTCATCGGCCCGGTAGGCCAGCTGCAGCCCGCCGGGCATGCTGGTGGTCCGGCCCAGGGCGTCATAGCCGTAGCCGGGATCGGTGATGCGGTCGGCCGAGTCGTAGCTGTGTGTCTCGGTGGTGGTCCCCGCCGTCGCCGAGAGCGGCTTGCCGCTCGCCGCGGCGCCTGAGCCGCCTGGGCAGCCGGCGCCGGGGTCGCCGACCTCGGTGGTCTTGGCGACGCGGTCGGTGTTCAGGTTCGCGGTT
>Ga0307512_10007572_pt1 | contig 10731 bp, 12 predicted proteins | sample 14_EM_MG_FD_200267 | JGI IMG/M metagenome (GOLD analysis project Ga0307512, IMG submission 200267) | Populus trichocarpa ectomycorrhiza microbial communities from riparian zone in the Pacific Northwest, United States - 14_EM | ecosystem: Host-associated > Plants > Roots > Unclassified | place... | reverse complement strand
TAACTGTAATAAAAAACACAAAAAAAAAAACAGAATAAAATGTAAAGTTAGGTTTCAAGATATGATTTATAATATTATTCTCCAACACACTATATTAATTTAATGTTTTTTGCACTTGAAACTTGTACAAATTCACATGATTTATATTATTATCTAACACACTCCTTTAAATGAAACTATTTTAGACTTTAAACTTGCATAAGTTCACACTACTTTATGCTTTTAATTTTTATCAAATAAATAAGGATTGTGAGATTCGAACTTGTGACCTCTTGGTTATTAAGGTTCTAATACCATGTCAAAGAATTATCTCAATCTAATAGCTTAAACTATTAAATAAAATCTTAAAATATAATTTATATTATTCTCTGGTATGTTATAATATGAATACAATGTTTTATTTTAAAGAGTAATCTATTCATCTTTGTTTTTGTTATAATAATAATCATGAATATCCACTTGTTAAATATCTCAGAGATAAAGAAGACTCTTCCCTAATTTTTTAATTCAAAACATATTAAAATTATGTTTTTCAAGTTATTTTTAATTTTCTTTTATATTAATACATCAAAATCATTAAAAAATATCAATTTAGAGTGTGTTTATTTTTGTGTTCAAAAAGCGTTTTGATTTTTTTTGCTTCAAATTATTTTTTTTTATGATTTTTGATTGTTTTGATATGCTGATGTTAAGAATAGTTTTTTTTTAAATATAAAAAATATTATTTAGATACATTTTGAAACAAAAAGCATTTTAAAAAACAACTACTGACACAATCTTAAATATTATTTTAATGTATTTTTCAATGAAAAACTGTTTGAAAAATATTTTATAAAGGAAACCAACAAAAACCCAAACCATGATAGTGATCTGCGCGTCCTTTGTCACTCTTCCACTGTAAGGATCAGGATCCAAAAGGAATTGGAATCAATTGTAAATGGATGGATATATATATATATGATTTGATCCAAAAGGAATTGTACTGCATGGAATGATGCAATGGATTACATTATAGAACTATATATGCTAGAAATGACATCTGACGTTACCATCAAGCTGTTGAAGATGCCTTCCTTGCTGCGTTGTTTTCTCTGTTCAAGGCAAAAATGGAAGGTTCTTACATTTTCCTTGTTTCGCTTTGGATATTTCTGCCATGGGGCGTGCGCCATTTATATTTTGCCTCTCATAAGCATCCCAGCTGGTCATGCACTGATGTCATTTCGTTATGCTGTTCACTCAAATGGCTCGTCCATTCCTTCGTTCCAAGGTCTCATCATTTTCGTTGTTTGGCCTGCGCTACATGTCCTCTTTTCCCTTTAGAACTTGTTCTATTAATTTGTATTCCTGTTTTTCTTTCACCATTGGCCTTTTCTGGTGATCTCGACATACTAAAAAAAATCTAACGATCAAGCTGCAAGATCATACTAAACGTACATTGTGATATTTTTCCAAGTGTGAATAGTACCGACAAGCTGTGTTGAATGCCCATTTAAACACTTTTGAATTACCTCCACAACAAAGTAGCTACTACAGAGGCAAAACGTTAAGAACTTCTTCTTTTAAGGACGTTGAGATTCTTTTCTGTTCATTTCTATTATTTTTTGTCATGTTCATAAAATTTAAATTATAAAATTTAAATCAAATAGACGTGATCTTAGTACATATATACAATAGCTTAACTGCTAATTATTATGTATTCTTTTTGTAGGGATATAGTCGGTCAATCCGAATCTGATATGAATCTCGAAATTACGTGGTCACGTAATCCACAATAAGATTGACAATGAATCCTAGAAAGCCAAAACAGATCTGATAGGAGTGTGATACAATGAAAACTTGTCTCAAGGTACTAGTGCTATTGAAATAAAAACCCTATCTTACGAATACCAATTCGCGAATGAGAAGTATAAGAAAAATACCACGAAGCCAGTTAGTATTCAACAAGTCAAATTCAGTTGTTTAAAGAACCAAAGAATGCGAGAAATCCTCCCAATCAAGGTTGTCAAAAACGCATTTTTGACACAGCACGAAAAATGCAAACTAAACTCGGATCGTAAAAACGGATCGTAAAATCGTAAGGAATTTTTTTTATATATATAGTTCAAACTTCAAACACCTTAAAATACATGGTTCAAATAAAAATTCATACATAGTTCAAGTATCTTAAAATACATGATTTAATTAAAAATTCATACATAATTCAAGCATAAAATAAAAAAAAAATTAATTGCAGTCATAACAGAAAAATAACGAAGAAAACACACGTTTTATTTTGGGCCATTTTTTTTTTCCTCGTTTAGATGCTTTGTGGTCAAATTCAAAATTTCAAATATGATCAGCAAGTTCTATATATGCCCTTGAAGATGTCAAGGAAGGAGTTCACTCTTTATGACAATTTGATCGAAGAGATAAGTTAATTGAAATAAACAAACCCAAAACATTTAAAAATATAAATTAAAACAAAGAGAACTAAAAGAGATAAGTTTGCTTTATCTAGCTTATAATGGTGTTATAGCTGAAATAAACATACCTTGTAACTATAGGAAGAGTTTCCACCTCTAGATGTCCCAAATAAACTAGGAGAATTTGATATGAATGTGGAATTAATTTTGTCGCCTCTTGCTTTTCTTTGTAGAGCTAGGTTTCCTTGTAATACTTAAACAATAATAAATAAAAATATATTCTTTTATTGCTGCCTTATTAATTTTCTTTCTAAACTAGGAGAATCATTAAATAATTCTTCTTAGCTTAGAAATTAGACATGGGCAAAATCTTCCTTGAATTAATAGGAAAATATTTGCTGACTTAGAATCCTTATAACATGAGGAAAGTTTGCCCAAACAAGGCTGCTAGAGGGTCGGACATATCTGGCCCATGTTGAACATGGATTGAGCCCTTCTTGCACTTGGATTAGATAGACTAGAACCTAATCTTGATGCTCTAATGGATCTCCAAAATCAGCCCTAGCCAAAACCTTTGTAACAAGCCCATTCATTGCCTCCTTCAATGCTTTTATCTTGGATCTTGTGATTGGACCAATTGGAAAATGTAATAGATCCTTAATGGTGTTTATGGGTTGATCTGCATCATCCTCTCTCGAAAGGATTCGACTTCGAACCATGACCTGTGTCAAACAAAGAAAGATCAACAACAATAAAGGTATCACTAACACCATTCTCACATAGAAGATCAACTTTATAGATATTATCATTTATCCTCTCTAGAATTTAGAATGAAATATCACCACATGGCTGCAATTTTGATTTTCTATGGTTAGGAAACCATTTTTTACGCATGTTTACCAAAACCCAATCACCTAGTTGGAAAACAACTTGTTTATGACCTTTGTTTGCTTTGGAAGCAAACAACCTGTTTTTTTTTCCTCAATTTGTAGTTGAGCACCCTTATAAAGTTGTCTCATCATTTTTGTTTTTCTTTCACCATCTAAACTGACCATTTCTTTCATAAGAAAAGGAATCAAATCCATAGGATTTAGTGGATTGAATCCATAAATAACTTTAAAAGGAGAAAAATCAGTAGTTGAATTTACAAGTATATTATAAGCAAATTCATTTAAAGGAAAAAAATTCTTCCCAACCTTTTAGATTCTTTTAAATAATAACATGTAAAAGATATGACAAAGTCCTCCTATTCACTACCTCAATTTATTCATCTATTTAGGGATAACAAGTTGTTGAGAATAAAAGCTTAATACCTAATTTTCCCTACAAAGTCTTTCAAAAGTAGCTAAGAAACTTAACATCATGATATGAAGTTATAATCCTAGGAATGCCATGCATACATACAACCTTCTTAAAGAATAAACTTGCTATATGAGATGCATCATCAGTCTTATGACATGCAATAAAATGTGTATTCTAGAAAAATCTATCTACCACTATAAAAATAAAATCTCTACATTTTAATGACTTAGGTAAACCTAATACAAAATTCATAGAAATATCTATCCAAGGTTCAGTAGGTACAAGTAAAGGTGTGTACAGTCTATGTGGTTGTACTTTAGAATTTGCTTTCCTAGATACAATGTATTGTTCACATATTTTTTGCCCATCTCTTTTCATTTTTGGCAAATAAAAGTGTCTATGCAATACATCCAAAGTTTTAGCAATAATGAAATGCCCTATTAAACCACCACCATGTGTTTTCACGAATAATCAATTCACTCATAAAACTAACAGGAACACTCAATGTATTTTCCTTAAACAAATAACCATCCATTCGATAAAATTTACCAAAGGCCAAACATTCACATGCCTTATATATTTTTCCAAAATCAGAATCATTCATACTCAATACCTTCATATACTCAAATCCTAGCAATCTTGCATTCATAGTGTTTAAAAGAACATACTCGCGTGAAAGTGCATCTGCCACAATATTTTCCTTACCTTACTTGTATTTAATCACATAAGAAAAAGTCCATATGAATTAAACCCATTTGGCATGTCCTTTATTCGACTGACACTGTGATTTCAGATGTTTCAACAATTCATGTTTTTAATGGATTACAAACTCTTTTGGCCATAAGTAGCGCTGTCATGTCTCAAGTGTTCTTTCCAAAGCATAAAGCTTTTTATCACGTGTGAGAAGATTACCATAAAAATATGAAAATAAGTAATAGGTCTTCGATCTTGCATTAAAACAATTCTTATTCTTATTTTGGATGCATCACACTTAATTTTAAAAGCCTTAGTAAAACCAGGTAAAGCTAAAACAGGTGCAAAACATAACTCTTCTTTTAACACATTAAAAGTCAAATCCTGTTCTTTATCCCCTTTTAAACTAACAGAATTTTTCACAACTTTATTCAATAGAGCAGCTATAGTACTAAAATCCTTAAAACGTCTATAAAAGCTAGCTAGCCTATGAAAACTCTTTATCTCAATCACAAATTTAGGTGTGGGCCATTCACAGATAGCCTTAACCTCTTATTCATCCATTTTGATACCTTATAACATAGCTAAGGAATACAATTCTATCCATGTAAAAACTATCATCAAAATACACAACCATAAATTTTCCAATGAATGATCTTAACATATGATTCATTAATCTCATGAATTTACTTTATGCATCTATCAAACCAAAAGGCATTACTAACTATTCATATAGCCCTTACTTAGTCTTAAATGCAGTCTTCTACCCATCTCCCTATTTCATTCTAATCTAATGATATCCACTCTTTAAATCAATTTTGAAAATATATGCGACCCATGCAATTCATCTAACATATCATCAAGCCCAAGTACAAGATATCTATATTTCATAGTTATGTTATTAATTGCTCTACAATCAACATATATTCTCCAAGTTCTATCATTTTTAGGCACAAATAATACAGGAACAACACAAAGACTTATACTTTCACGAATATAACCTTCTGTCATAAACTTTTCTACCTATTTTTTAAGTTCTTTTGTCTCATCAGAATTACTTCGATAGGCTAGTTGGTTAAGAATCGATGTGTTAGGTATAAGATCAATTTGATGTTCTATTCCTCTTATTGGTGTGATGCAACAATATTATCCGATAGTTTTACCTACATTTACCTAGTATTTTTCTCATGTTTTATATATGAAATGTCTTGATATTCTTTTTTATTATTATTATGTTTTGAAGGTACTTTTGGATGTAAGATTTAAAAAGGAGTAATTTGGAGATAAAATTCAAGCCATGTTCCAACCCATGTTGAATATTGGCAGATTTGACATTCAATCAATGTTTTACGCAAAACTTGAGTTGTGGAGGTCAAAATCAAATGATTCTAGTGGTATTAAAAATATAACATCCATACCCTTCTATCCATATATGGAAAAAGAAAAAAAAAGCATGGAAGTCATAGCCTTCAAGGACAAGTCTAGCATTCTGCAAGTTTTGACCTTCGACCATTCTAACTTGAATATCTTGAGCTAAAGAAGTCTGTTTGTTGCAACCTCAAGTTTGTTGGATTCCTGACTCAAAGATCTTGAAGCTTACCAAATTCCATCAAAATAAAAGCTCATATATGAGAGATATGAGTTTTCTAAGACAACCCATAAATTCTTTCAGCAGACAGGTTTTATAAAGAAAGAAATCCAATTACTTTCTAAGCATCCAAACCGACATGGTAATTATTTTTTCATGTAGAAAAGATCTTTATACTAGCAAATTAACTTCACTAAGTCTAAAGTCAAAGCATGAAGATTTCATACAAGACTATTTTTCCTTCTTTATAGGAAAATAGTTATTGTACTACTTAAATATAGATTATCTACTTTGGAAAAGACTTTTTTTTTCTTTCCTGATAAAAAAAAACTAGTTGGAAGGTAGGTATTAGGTTTTTTTATCTGATAAAAAGAAAAGAGAGAGAGAGAGGTGAAGAAGGTGGTGGCTAGAAAGAATAAAAAATACTCACTTTTTTCTACACTCGAAATTATGTTTTCATTTTTTCTCTTCCTTAGTTTTTCGATAATCATTCAAGGCTAATTTATTTTTCTTGGTTGAAAGGATAAAAAAGTCTTTGGATTTAAAAAACTGTGAAATTTATTTTATCTTTTCTTTTCAGTTTATATGATAAGTATGAATATTTTTCTATTCTTATTTTCTATGATTGTTATAGCAGACTCTACGTTATTATTCTAACTAATCTATTGCTAAGTTTGCTATCAAAATCAGAGTTGTGATATTTAACTTTTAAAGAGACTAAGTTTAATAATTATGGTGAATCTATGTTGTTAATCTTAGGGAAAATATTCAATTAAATTGAACATAAACTACAAGCAGTTATGTTGTCTAGATTTATTAACTTATCTAGTTCTTAAGGCTACCATTAAATTAAATTACTAGCATAGACGTTGTGGTTTTATAATGGTTAGTGTTAGTTATACTGCGGATCGGTTAACTGACTAATATTAAGGAAAGATAAATATATGGAATATAAATTGATGTATCTTTCCAATGCTCAGTTTTGATTTTTATCGGTGGATGCTTACTTGAGGCCAAGGTTTTTCTCTTAATAATTTCAATTTATTTAATTTAGTTTAATTACTTTATTTTGTTTACCCTAGCATAACTTAGATAATCTCAAAACCCCCTATCTTTGAATCATTTAGCATAAAGACCCGAATTAGATCTTCCTCGTGAGATCGACCCCTTACTTGCTCTATACTATCTTATTTGTTTAAGTTGGGGTAATTAATTTGTGTAACCATGACATCCCAACACAGTGGCAATCCATTAGAAATCTTATAAGAAAACACATCATCAAACTCCTGCAACAAAGAAACACAAACATTAGGAATAGAAAGGTTAAGTTTGTTAGTATTAAAATAAACTTTCTTGTAAATAAGTAGAATTATCGATTGGTTTGAATAATAGGCAAATTTAACCTCACCTTTTCTATTATAAAAATTAGGTTGTTTCTTTAGTTTTTCGTATAATTCACACTAGAATTGGGTTTGTTTTAGAAGTGGTTAAATGGTTTAGGGTAGTAGGATAAGTGTTTTGAGTGTTAGTCGAATCTAATGGTCTTCACTCACCTTGTTCTTTGCTTTGATTTTCTCTACCCATATCATCATGTTCCATTTCTACCTTTATTTGATCATCATATATATATATTTAGGTGTAAACGGTACGAGAGTGATGGTTTTACCATCTTTTACAATAATATACCTATTTCTAACCTTATCATATATTGCCTTCCTATTGAACTACCATGGTCTCCCCAAAAACATGTGATTTGCATGCATTGAAACCACATCACATATAATCTCATCAATATACTTCCCAGACAAAAACAGAACCAAGACCTGCCTAGTCACTTTCATCTCACCATAATCATTTAACTATTGTAGTCTATAAGGTCTATGATGCTTAATAGTACTTAAGTTTAGTTTACTAACAAGGGTAGTATTAGTTATATTAGCACAACTTCCATTATCTATAGGCAAACTACACATCTTGTTTTGTATATAGCAATGAGTATGGAAAACGTTCTTCCTTTCATGATCAATATCATTTTCCTTGACTTGAACCTAAAGTGTACCCTTTATAACCAAGGTCTTACCCTTAACTAGGTATGCAATCTCATCATTAGTAAAATCCTTCAGTGATGACATGTCTTCACAATTAGATTTGTCACTTTCAAACTCTATGACTTCATTATCTCTAATAACCATTATTCTCTTATTTGAACATTCTAAAGGATAATGCCCAAGCCTCTAAAATCTAAAACAATTAATATCATGAGTATGTTAAGGCTGAATATTAGGTTTAACTTTAGAACCCGTAAAGACATCATCCTTGGCTTTGGGTGGTTCGACTTTGATACTAGTGAAGGGTTTCACTTGGGCACCCCCTTCTCTCTTGAAATTTAGTTTCCGTGATGATGAAGAACCCAAATTATAAGTTGACCATACATTTCTCTTCCTTGTGAGTTGCCTTTTCATAACCATATAAACCATGTCCTCTATCTTCTTATAGTGTTGTAGCTCAACAATATTACTTATCTATCTATTCAGCCCATTAAAAAACCTAGCTATAGTAGCTTCCCTATATTCAACCATATTAGCCATGATCATTGCAATTTCCATATTTTTATGGTAATCTTCCCATACTTTTTAACCTTTATGTAAGCTCTGTAATTTCTTAAAGATTTCTCTATAATAGATGTTATGAATAAATTGTTTCCTCATTATAGCTTTCATGTCATCCCATGAATCAATAGTCCTTTCACCATTCCTTCTTCTACTCAAAACAAGTTGATCCCACCATATTAATGTATAATCAATAACAATGAGTTTTACCTTGTTTTTTGTTTAGTGTAGTAATGACAATCAAAGATCCATTCAACCTTTTTTTTCCACTCTAGATACGTCTCTAGGTCATTGTTTCCTTTAAAAGATGGTATTTTCATCTTAATTGACCCCAATTCTCTACCTAAATCTCTAGATTCTCCTTCTGGCTGAATGTCCTACCTTGGTCAAAACTAACATTCTTTTAGCTTTGATTTTTCTTAACTCAATCTCTATTTCCCATGGATGCAAAGCCATAGTCGTCATCATCATCTACATATGTATTTTCATCCACAAAATCAATAAAGTAAGTTTTAACATTCCGTTCAGCCCTTCAGATAATGTTTTCTCTCCGATCAGCTCCCATTTTCAATCCATTCATCCTACTATTTTGTTATCTTATTGAATCCATCTCATCTTTCAGATCCTTCTTTGCCCTAGTTAGAAGCTCAAGTTGTTGGGCAAAAACTTGCATCTAAAAGGTATTATTCGCTTTCAATATCGCAGAGTTGTTATTTTTAGACATCTTACAAAATTGATTAGTAGCAAGAAAATATATTTTAGAACTCTTATGTTCCACACAATCTAAGGTTTTTCATTCAATTATTCTCATTATGTCTTTTACCTCTTAGCTCACCTTCTTGCGGTTCTTTCAGAATTGAAAATCAATGAACCAAAGTCAATGGCTATCGTAACGCAATATAAATATATATAAAGTGACTCAAGAATCAATAAGATATTAAAAACAAGCAAAATAAAACTATGATTACGATATCACGAGTAGCAAAGCAAATTTGTACAAAATATGGACGATACAAAGACTCGAAATAAAACAGAAGCAAAAAGTAATGAAAACACTTATTTGACTCCTAAATAAACAAAATGTAATAGAAATAAAATGAATAGTTCAAAACAAACAGTAGTAAACATGTTTTAATAGCTTGACGCAAATTTGACCCATTACGCAATTTTAAGCACCAAAACTGAAATCCATACCAGATGACATTGGAACAAACTCAAAGTTGATATGTAGTACCCTTATGCCTAATGAAAAATAGATCTCAGTTTATAGATCATTTTGTTATGCCTTGGAATAAAAAAACTCATGTATGATTAGTTTGCGATAGAATTTAACTCATAATAAAAAAACTCAATCAAACAATTTAATAAAGATACCAGATTTAATATATAATGCTATTCCACCCCAGATAACCAATACATGAATTTTAAAGTGATTTCATGATGGTTTGATTTGGTTTCTCTATTGTTTGTCTTTTCATGGTAGAATTGAAACTAGCTTGAATAACATTTATTCTTCTTGTTGTTTTATTTTTTATATTACTAATATGTTTAGGGACAATAAAAAAATACTTTTTTTTTGGATACTAAGATGTTAAAAACACAAAGAGAAAAAGAAAACTAAAAAACACAACTAAACTTATGGAACACAAAGACAATGAAATTTTTAGAAAGATATCACCTGATTTTAAAGCCTAGCTCTGATACTAACTGATGTGAACCTCATGATCACATATCACGCAACCAACAATAAGATTGACAATGAATTCTGGAAAGTCAAAATAAATCTAATAGAAATGTGACTTAATGAAAACATGTTCCAAGACACCAAAACTATTGAAATAAGAACCCCTTCTCTACAAATACAAATTTATGAACAAGATGTATAAGGAAAATGCCTCGAAACCAATTATTATTTGATAAGTCAGTTTCAATTCTTTATAGAAGCAAAAAATACGAGAAATCCTCCTAACACTCAAGAACAATAGTTCAACAACAATATTGATCATAAAACTTAATAAAAAAATGTTTTATAAGGAGATTTTATACTCCAAACAAAAGCACCCTAATGGGTTGATTTGAACGCATTTACCCAAGATGTGTGCTAATATGAAGTCCAATTACAATCAAACCCAAAACT
>Ga0307512_10007571_pt1 | contig 10733 bp, 13 predicted proteins | sample 14_EM_MG_FD_200267 | JGI IMG/M metagenome (GOLD analysis project Ga0307512, IMG submission 200267) | Populus trichocarpa ectomycorrhiza microbial communities from riparian zone in the Pacific Northwest, United States - 14_EM | ecosystem: Host-associated > Plants > Roots > Unclassified | place... | reverse complement strand
AGTTCCCAACCAACCACCAGCGTAAGCCAACAATATCCAAGTTATGGGCCACCGTGGCAAGGATATGACCTCCACCAAGGCGGTTATGGCGAGTCTCGAATGTTTCCCCAGCAGCAGTTCCCAGGACAAGGGCCGTCATCTCCAGGTGCACCAAGAGTGCCTCCAGGACCACCAGGAAACAATCCAGTCGATCGGCCAACGTCTTCCAGCTCTACTCCTCCACCTGGACCTCCTTCCGGCGCACCTGGGAGACCTCCCATTAGCTCCCCAACAAAACGATTCCTGACGCCTGCGGAGTCGCGGAAAACAGATGTCGCAAGGATAGCGGACTTGCAACCATTTCTGGAGATTTCCTACGACGAATATGATGCAGATGATGAGAGCAACGATTCGTCAAACCTGGGCGGTGCAGAAGGTAAACCCCCAGTCAGCCTGAAGCATACCGAATTCTCCTTGAAGCAATTTGCCAAAAGGATGGGGCAGGCCAACTATTGTGCGTTCAACAAGTGGAAGAAAGTATGGGTGGCTGGGTTCCTCGAGAAAAAGCATCGGTCCATTATCCGCGGGCAGAACCGATTGAAACAGCTAAGAGATGGACCCCTGCACTGGGAGACGGCGGTTGGAGATTTTTGGAAGACATTTGAGAGCTGGCTGCCATTGGATAATTTCGATAATGCCAAATGGATTCGTCGGCAATGGGTGGAGATATTTTTAAAGAAATGTGCAAGCGAAATTCGGGAGGCGAGGAAAAAGGGAAGGCGAGGCAACAATCGACCGGCGACGGGTTTGGGAGAGTGCGCGAGCAACATGGCGAAAAGTAACCTCCCAGAGTTGCCAAATACAATGTTTATGGTTGTGATTTGCTGCGTGTCGAATGGCAACGATATTGTTCTATCCCCAAACTAACTCCAAGCCGCATATACCGATGTGAGGCACTAGGACGAGCTGATTGATTTCGTCAACAAAAATGGATGCCCGACAGAGCCATACATTCTAACCTCGAAGTTCAAGTGCACGTTGGAGCAGGCCGAATTGGACGAAGAGTCTATGGGATTACATACAAATGAGCAAATGATAATGGACCCCATATATGGCCAGATTTCGTACAACTGTTGCCTTTCAAATGCTTTCAAGTTGAAAATTGGACACTATCTGAAAATATTTTTGGTTGAAATGAAGCGAGCTACAGGGAAGGAGATTGCCGAGTACATAATTAGACCAGCGAAGGTAATCCCTGCTAGCCATGTTAAGGCTAGATGTGCGCAACTGCTAATCATTACACATAGACATTGGAAGGTTCTGAAGAGGGTGGAAGAGAGGAGGGAGAGGAGGATGGTGGGCATGAGAATGATACTTGTATTAATGTGAGTTCTGATTGAAAGAATAGAATTGATTGTATTGCATCCGTATATATTCGTTCCAATGGTTGCTTGTCTGTGAAATACCTAACATCGCGATGAGTTTCAGGAGCGCCGTATTATCAGCCCATCTGCCCAGCTTACATCCGAGCAACTGAAAGAGATCATTGAAGACGAAATGAACACGGACAAAGGTGCAAGGGAGGTTCAGGAGCAAGTGGAGGATAGTGAGGAGGTCCTCGATCCAGCAAATATGAGCTTAGTGTTGAATATGGGTTTCAATACAATCAACAACGAATTTGAACACGAGTGTCTCGATGAGGCTGTCAGGCTGCTGAATGCTCATCCTATTTGTCAATCAACAGATGACCGGGTTCCAGGCCACAAGTACTCAATTCCAGGCCTGCCTGGAACAAAGTTTCTGGTGCATCAGGTTTGGGCCATCTGGTTCATCTTGAGGAGGTGGGTTTGGGATACTGATATGCCAGGAGCACTGGTGGCGGATGAAATGGGTCTTGGAAAGACTTCCACCTCGGTTGCAGCGGCAATGCTTTGCAAATTGGTCACTGAGAAAGTTGTAATGGGGTTGCCACTGTCCATTTTATGGGGGAATACCGTTGAAGAGTGGGTGATTTTGGCGGTCAACGACTTTCCCGGCATTGTCGGTGAAGAACGAGAGTGGTATTCGCTCCAGAGATTGAATTCTGTACCCCGCCGCCTGTTGGACATCCTGACAACACCACCTCACGGGCATCCAGCACTTGTATCAGCCTTTGAACCAATCTTGGTGGTTACCATGCCCGGAGTGGCCGAGACCTTTAAGACCGTCATCGACGAGATGACACATGGAACCGAATTCAAACTGGTCAACTTGTTGCACGCGGAAAATCCAAATCTTACCCGCGAGAATCAAAACACCAGTATTGACGAGCCGGAAAACCGATGGAATATCCACCATGTGTCGTATGATACCTTAACATCCAGAGCGAAACCATCAAGTAACGGCCAACTCTCCTACAGTGCATGGAGTTTTGGGATTTTCGATGATTCCCATCAGTAAAAGACTAAACACAGTGTGGGCTGGCACATTGCGATGAATGCGAAAATTGGATTCAAACTTCAAGTCACAGCTACACCGGGATTCCATTCACTCTATGACTGGTGCCATCAGGCGATGTGAATGTTTTCAGGTGCGCCTGATGATCCAGAGGATGAGACTGAAGGAATGGCATGGTGCAGATGCATTGTATTCTGCTGTGAGAACTTTGATGCATGCTCTCCGGACTGAAGACGAAGAAGCTCAACAGGATGCGGCGCACCAGATGATACAGATTGCAAAGGCTTGGATGATAAGGAGGTGGGTGGAATCGAAACTTGCCAACGGAAAACCACTAGTGCGGATACCGAAGGAGAATGCACACCTCATTGATCTGGAGTGGACTGAGGACGAGCAAGCAAAACTGAAGGCCCTGGTGGAGAGATACACTTCATGTGGTGCTTCAGGAGCGTGGAGAGTTCATAAATGGCAGCTTGCATGTTTTTCGTTAGTGTTCGGTGACACAGAGGATCGCAATGACGTTTCTGGACAATGGTACGATGAATGGGCACTCGATACTTGGGTGGATTCGCCAATTTTCCGATGGCTGAGAGAGACATTTCTGCCAATACTTGTCAACGAACATGCAGAGTATCCCGAACCTGACAAAGACGACCCATTAAGAGAGGTGCTCCTTCCAGAACAAGAGAGATAAGAAAATGCTCTCCCCAGTGCACCTCCTCCACAAACGCAGTGCTGTTTGTCCTCTTCCTGGCCAAGTTCGTCATTTAAAGCAGTGGCTACCGAAGTACTTTGCGGGTCATGTGAATATTTTCCACATGTATGCAGAAATGGGCAATGAAGAACGCACAGAAATGCAGCTCAGATTCCAAGATCCACGCAATCCCTCTGTATTTGAAACGACACCCAAAGTGGGCAGGACGGGTCTAAATCTTACTGCAGTAAATCATGCGGTAATAACTCAGAAGTTCTGGGTGCTGAATGAGCAGCGGCAGGCATTCGCACGAGTTGCCCGGTTAGGGCAAAACAGAGTACCACATACATGGTTACTGAATACGGGTCCTGGTGGCTATCATAACCGCACGAGTGATCTCCATCAACTCTCTGGAGTGGCCCAAATGAGAGTCCTGCACGGCTTGATGAGTCGACCGAACATCACAACATCGATGATTCACCAGATTCTGGAGTCTCGTAAGGACCATACGAAGCGGCTGACAGAGAATGAAGACACTTTTCAGTCAGATGGGCTATCATCTTAGATTGTAAGAACGGTTCATCAAGGTATGCCTCTTTAGACATTCAACCAACGTAATCTTCTTAACAGATACAAATAGTCAAAAGGTCATTTGTAAGGCACACTATACTGCATAAATGAATCCTGTTTCTCTGTCATTTTAAAGAGAATCAAAGTTCTGTTGTTGGAGTTGGGGTGTCTTCAATCAGAAATTGCTCAAGTGGGATTTCATTGGCGTTCTTGATTGTTATTATCAATGACTAATACAAGATGAAGTCAATTGATAAGCTATATTACAAGCTCCCAGGCTGGCCTATCTCATGATAAATGGCATGAGTCTAATGTTGAGAACGATGCAGCGAAGGGCTTCGGATCATTCGTCAGTAGTGATTTCGAGGTGCACCGGAAACCTATGGCCACATACACATTTTGAAGTCAAATGAGTGAACAATGCCCAATTCAGCAACTTTCAGGCGCACCAGAGAATCCTGGCCATATGTCATGAGTCTCGTTTAGATAGATCGCGCACTGCAGATTTGGCAATCCAATTTGGCAATGAAGTAAGTCATGGCGATATTGAATAGCTGTGTCAGAATATGAGACACCGACTGGCTGATTCCGGGCAAAGCCGCAGCTTTTGCTGCAATTTGATTCAAGTTCAGGTGCACCGGAGAATTATCGGCATACGTTTTGAGTCACATTATGACAGATCCAGCACCGCTCATTGCCAATCCAATTTGGCAAGGAGAGTGTCTAGGCGATATTGAGACTTCTTGTGTCTGAATTTGAGACATGGCTCGCTTATTCGTGGCAATCCCGCATCTATTGCTGGCATATGCTCAAAGTTTAGGTGCACCAGAGAGTCCTGGGCACCTATTGTCTTGACTGTCACTGCCAATCCCATTCTGCAATCAACACAGTTGACACGATAATCGAGTTCCGGTGTCAGCATATGAGACATGGGCTCACTTATTCGTGGCAAAGCTGCAGCTTATGCAGGAATATCACAGTCTTTCGGGCACACCTCAGATCGGCATCCCAGAGCGTCGGAGACTGAGACACGACTCGGGTATTCATGGCGAACCTGCACCTTTCGCTGCTGGGTATGTTCTCGCCTATGATTGAAGTTCTGGCACAACTGAGATCTGCAATCCAGTCCCGAATGATGTTCTTGGATTTCTAAGAGGTCAACTTTGGCAAGCTGCGACTCATTATGAATGTCTCATTCCAGGTCAGGCACGCCTCAACTGCGACAATAAGCCTCCGAAGCGCATGTTCCCCACTTCATAGTGCACTTTGTATTTTAGTTTGCTTCCTTCTCATCATGTTTTCTTCAGCTTTGAATGAGTGGACGCTGGGCACACAGATTGTCATCTCTCAAGACACTGCACATTTAGGTGCAGGCGGCTCATCCCGCTCGCCCTGTGCTAATATATCAATCTATGCTTGATCGGTATGTGAAGGCCGCCGCTAAAATGCTTTTAACTGTTAGCTCCGGGTCAACTGTCCTTTGGAGGAAGGTAGCCCTGCACAACTAAACCATAAATGCATAGATCTGGCCAATTATCAACCTCACTTAACTCGATATTGCCTAGTAGTATGTTTCGACCTCTGCTTCCAAATCCTAAAATAGCTTCTGCATCATTGAGCTCTGTCAAAAGAGCTGCAGCTCGACAGCGAGAATCTCAAAAGACAGATTCTGCTCAGCGACTCTACAAGATGGCCGGCAACTCCCGCTCACCTATGTACCGCACTTACTCAAAGAGGCCTGAGTTCTCAATACTTGGAATGCAGACTTAACTCGATTCTAACTAAACGTATGATTGGGCCGCCAAACCTCGTATCTGAAAATATACTATCTGAACCGATTTCCATCATGAGAGAAGTTCGAAGTGAGCGACTCTTGAAAGCTCGAGTGATGAAAAGACTACTTCAAAGATTGCAATTAACTGTCAGAGTAAGGCGAGCCTGCAATCCCTAGCGAATGAATTTTATTGTAACCATTTAATCTTCGGTGCACCTCAATTCCCGAGAACTGCATGCATGCATGCAATCATCATTCCTAAGCCCGCTGTGGGATGACGTCTCACTATGCATTCATACTTATTGTAGCATATAGCTTTCAACCTCAACATTTATTTAAGCCTATATTGTGGTAGAGACTCTTAATGAATATGTGATTTAACGGTGTGCGACTTACTAGATATTAAGCGCAAAATCAGAATGTGAGTGAATATTTATGACTAATTTGTTAGCAATCTTGGCATCAACGAGTGCTTGAATTCATAAGATTACCCCTGAATCATCCATTGTACCTTACCATATTTTCTCTATGCCTGTATCTACGCATGTATCTCTCCTTCGTATACCAAATTCTCTCCCTCCTCCTCCATTGACTGCAACATTGTTGTGAAGGATATTCTGCAGACACGGCCCAGATGAACACATGAAAGGGAAGTGATGCTTACGATATTGCCTTATCGACCGCTAACTTAGCCGGAGCATCCTGATACAATAGACCATTGTGAATATACGTGTGTCCTTCTGGCGGATATACCACATACGGAGATTCATAATTCTCCTCGATCAATAACAAACTCAGTATGACCCCTTGCAACTCAGTCGTCACTCATTGAGCTCTGCAGATTCTCAATGCTGCACCAATTCTATGCCATGCGGTCACATCAAATGCTCGAGCATTCATGCATAATTACTTCGTATAGAGGAGTCATATGCAGGGGCACGTGTTTTCATTCAGGTTCTCAGTGCTCCATTTGGCCAGCACCAAGGGTTAGTTAATGTTGCGAGAGTTCTTCTGGTGCGTCTTGTTCAGGTGTGTCTTGTTCAGGTGCGTCTCGTTCAGTTGCATCTTATTGTATTCTATGTGCGTTGGCTTTAGCTAACCTCCAATTCTTGCATCCATACAGAGTGTTGTTGATAGGAGAGTTGCTAACATTAGGCATTAGGAATCCATCCATTCTGGCGCACCTCACAACGAATCCATCCATTCCGGTGCACCTGACAACATCCTAAATCGCAACAGAGGACTGCCGTCCTCGATGTAAATATGAACCATTGAAGACATCTCTCCTGAAACCTTCAAGGCGCGCCTCGAATTGCATCCTCGTCGACTATGTGCAACTTCTTGCTCCATTTATCCTGTTATTCTATTGCACTTAATCTTGTATTTACTGCTTATACACTCTCTCCCACATTCCCCAACTGTCTATCTTCATTGCAGCAAATGGAACCTACGCCCAGCCAGGTGAGGAATCACTATTCACAGAAGAATCAAGAAGCATGCCTAGAGAGAGCACTTGCATTCGAGAACGCAACCAATCTTCATTTCCCATCAAATGTTTGCCGTCCAATTGTCTGCCTTCGTGCATCATATTGCGGATGACTAATATCCCCGATTTCAACAATGAAGCGGGGTTATGATACCGATCAGGACATCGGTGATGGCGAAAGTGAGGGCGAAAGTGAGGACACCGGAGAGTCCACCTTATCATCCGACATCGAAGAAAACGATTTGGATCACCAGCTGGAGGTACTACTTCTAGGCCAGGCGCGCCGGGACAAGACTTTGCAAACTACAAAAGTTCCATTGCCAAAGAAACGTAGCCGTGCCGATACTGTTATTGCACGCCCTCTGCTTCCAAATTCCCAAAAACCACCTGGGTCAATGCCACCACCACTGCTCAAACGCCAAAAGTCAGCCCTCCTCAACAAATCATCCGAGTCTGACCGTGCACCATCCGCCCAGGCACTGCCGCAACCCAAGTCTAGTGGAGACCAGAATGCTCCACAACCCAAGGCCAGTGCAGATCAGAACGTTCCCCAACACCAAAAGGCTACTTTTGAGGTCGCGAAAAGGTTCATGGAAGCAATTGTATTCACGAAGACTCCTTGGCCAATATTATCCTATGATAAGTACTCGATGGTTGAAGAAGCTTGGAAACTTGCCATTGAAGCTCAGGATCGTCAGCGGGCATTAGCAGGTGCTCCTGCAGGTACACCATCTGTGTGTCAATTGCCCAGCGGTCCATCTCTCAAAATCGATCCGCAAACACGAGACGCTGTAAGTCTTGCATTCTGTTCAATGCTCCTCCATCAGATTTACGATATTGACTACTCCCCAAATTATACATAGTTGAAACCGAAGATATGCACCATTCGAGGACGGGTGGTAGATGGGGCATGGCGAACTGGTGTCCGTAGTTACCAGTTGGATTTGCGCCCTGAGACTGAGCTTTCGATCACGGTTAAGGAGCTCCTGTTTGACGATGCATATCTCTCCAAGGTCGTTGATGATAAGAAGTCATGGTTCACGTGAATGGAAGTGCTTGATCTCATTTACCATCAATTTTTCTTTACAACCAATAGCTTGGGGCCCCAGCCAACGACATCCAAGTATTTCCAACCTCTCGCTCCGCAGACTTCAGCGCTGGTAGCCGTAGCTATTCATTGTGTGCTGTCTGAATATGCAGGTGGAGAGAAGGCCACAGTTATGTTTTCTCAAGATGAATATCGAGGTACATTTTGTCCATCCCCTATGATAAATTTTACTCCGGAAGCCACTGCACTCATCAATCACACATTAGTGGGCCGCTTCACACCCCCTGCCACCACCATGCAGCACAACTCCGGTAGGATAGGCGCTCCTCAATCCCCGTCGGCGCTCCTCACCCTAGATTCACTCTCTTCTATATCCTTCCGCAGTCAATTCCTCCTCTTTCAGCGCTCATCCGCTGGGATAGGCACTCCTCAATCCCCGTCGGCGCTCCTGAGCCTGGGACGGGAGCTCCCCAATTCCCACCAGCGCTCCTCGGTCTGGGTTGTCGCTCCAGTATTGGATTCCGCACTCCGTACTGACCCTCCACCTTTTCGGCGCTCCTCCGCTGGGAGAGCACTCCTCAATCCCCATCAGTGCTCCTCTGCCTGGATTAGCGCTCCTTTCAAACCCCAATTTAGATCCGCAGCTAGGTAACATCTCATTACACCTTTGTTAGATATCACAAATCGAGCCAAAAGAAATTGGAATTCAATTTCAGCCACTCGCCAGGTACGAATAATCAGCAAATACAAGGAGCTCCTCCAGCTTCTTAGCGCCGTTGATGAATTATGTGTTCCTGCTTTCGTTGGCCCTGATGAGATGGGAGAAGTAGTGGATGACATCGACACCTTGTTTGATTGATATCAATTGTCTGTTTAGTCGGGTTATAGTTTCGGTGTACCCGCGTTTATGTTTGAATCACTTACCTTTTTCTTGGTACCATAATGTAGCGAGGCAATAAATACAGTGTTGAAGAAGATGGTAGCTAGTATGATTCAGAATTGATAGTGAAGAATAATCGATGTATCATATTCGCCGTTGAGGGAAATCGATTGCTTGTGGACATCCGCAAAGTCTCAGATAACGCATGCAGCCCTCCCAATGAATATCTATACGAACCCAGGCATCTCTCAGAGTTTGTTTGTGATTTCCACATTGGTTCGGTGACACTTGCAGGTGCACGCAAAGTTCTCACCGGTGCTCTGACGTGTTCCCAAACTTATCACAATCACTCCCAGTTACTCCTGTACCAGTCATCAGAGATCCCAGTTACTCTGAAAGCCGGCCGGAATGCCCTCCTAGGGTCTGAGACTCTCCTGAAATTGACGCTTCTAAGTTTACACTCCACATCCTCTCAGACACTCCTGGAGTCTTCCAGAGACTAAAATACATTGTGCTGATGTATGACAATTGGCAATCTCTCTTCGAAGATCCGCCAGATGCCCTCAATGCACAGCGTCGTGATGGTCGCTCTCCTGCCGATTCCAATCAAGAACGGCAATATTCCTCAGAAGCGGCTGGATGAGCAGCGGCAAACAAACCGAGAGGTGCTGAGTGAAGTACTGCGGCGGGTACTCCACCCTCTCACCTTTAAACAAAACACCGGCGCCGAGAGCGGGTATTACAACGTTCGTTGTGCCGATGGCAACTTCAGGTGTTGCAAACCGGTTTTAGCAGCATAGCTTGGAGATTGCCCTGAGTATAGCGACCTACATCATCTCGAGCAGCATGTCTGTTTTTGGTGCGAGTGTCCAAAGAACCAACTCGTAGATTATGTCCCTCCTGACAAGCAACACCTCCGGCGGGATCACAACGTATATCAAATGCTTAGCGATGCCAACAACAAGGCAGCTAATGCCGAACTGTCATCGCGCCATGTTCACCGAGCATTCAACGTGTTCCGACATATTCCCTGTATTGCGAGCGACCTCCCGCAGCCCGATCTCCTCCATACAATGCAGATCAGCATGCCTGACCACCTCCAGAAGTGGATTTTTCACTGTATGAAGGCCCACAAACGCCTCGACAAGTACAATGCACACTGGTTATCCGTGCCTGCTTACCACGACCTCACACCAAAAAATATGTCATATGAGGAAGTTTCTCAATGGAATGGGAAGGAGATGAAGGAAATGAGCCAGTACCTGCTGAGGGTTGTAACCCAGTCTCTAGGAGGCGGAAGCCCCACTCAGCGTCCCATATTCAATCATGCAATTGAGTGCACCCGGGAATGATTAGAATTCTATATGTATGCTTGATATATATCTCACGATGATGCAACTTTGAGCTACATGGGGGACGCCTTGGGTCGTTTTCACACCTTCAAAGATGTTTTCTTACTCGGGCGAGCCGGCAAAAAGGCGAAGGTGAAAGCAAATGCTCTGAGAACAGAACTCAGGAAGAAGCGAAAGGTAGACAAGGAAACAAATGCTGAAACTTGAACGCCGTCCAAGAAGCGGCGCAAAATGAACGCCTGGCGGGAATATATCAGCCACAAGATAGATGTTTCCAAGGAGTTGGATGCCTACTTCAACTTTCCGAAGATCCACTTAATGTCTCATTGGGTCGAACAGATTCGTCGATACCGAGCCTTGCAACAGTATTCTGCCGAGAGACATGAACAAGCACATAAAACGAACCTCAAGGACGGTTGGAATGCCTCCAATCACAATCTCAACTACCTGCCACAAGTAATCACCTTTCAGCGTCGCATTCTCTGCTTCGAAATCAGAGAGCTCAATCTCCAAG
>Ga0307512_10007570_pt1 | contig 10735 bp, 6 predicted proteins | sample 14_EM_MG_FD_200267 | JGI IMG/M metagenome (GOLD analysis project Ga0307512, IMG submission 200267) | Populus trichocarpa ectomycorrhiza microbial communities from riparian zone in the Pacific Northwest, United States - 14_EM | ecosystem: Host-associated > Plants > Roots > Unclassified | place... | reverse complement strand
TTTTTTAAAGTATTTTTTATTTAAAAATATATTAAAATAATATTTTTAATTTTTAAAAATTATTTTTGATATTATATCAAAATAATTTGAAAATAAAAAAATAATTTAAAATAGAAAAATATATATTTTTAAAATGTAAGAACAAACCTGCACTTGTATAAAAAGGACGCGGAGATTCGTTATTGTATCAGTTAATCCTTCCTGTCAAAATCAACGAAACGTGCTGCGTCCTTTATCCTCTTCTCATTCACGTTACCTGTTTTCTACCTCTCTTCTTGATTCTCCTCCTCCTCCTCCTCCATCTATGGCTCGTGTTTCTCTTGATACCATAAATCCCAAGGTGCCTATCCTCTTTTCTTTTCTTTTCTTTTTAACATCACTTCTGCTGCTTTTTATTTATTTATTATTATTATTGATTTACAGTTTGATTGCTTTTTCGTTGTTGATTTTTTCTGCGTTTTCATCTTTTTCATCTTTTTTTCTTTTTTTGCTCTCGGGGTTTATGCTCTGGGTTTATATTATTTTTTGTCTTTTCTGTTTTTCTTTGTTGTTTTAGATTCCCTTTCTGGCTATTGGGTTGTGCGGTGCTTGATTTGTCTTTGCCCATTTCTTTTATGGATACATTTCTGTGTCCTTTTCTCGTTCTGCTCATGAACTGGACGTCCAGTAAGCAATGTTCATAGGCCTAGTGATTATCAAATTTTATAGCTTTATTTCTTTCAAAGTATTAATTTTGCTTGGTGATAATACCATATTCTATAGAACTTGATTAAGGACATGCAAAAGCTCTTTCTGTGCTGTCCGCGCACTATCGATTTTAAAATTCTTAAATGCGATTCACCTTTTAAAAGACCATTAATCATTTTTACTAAAGTCAAGGAGTGTTTGGCCTTGCTTTCAAATTGAATTTTATCGTGAAGTTTTTGAGATTGAGCTTGTAGTGTTTGGTTATTGGTAACTTTTCTCGAACTCTCTTGCATTTTTATTTTTTTTGTTTTCTCCCCTCCTTGGTGTTCCTAGTTTATTAACTATGATTTCGTTTGTTTTCCCAGGTTTTGAAATGCGAATATGCTGTCCGTGGTGAGATTGTCACCCTTGCACAGGTAATTTATATGACTGGCGGTATTATGCACTTCAAAGTTAAGAAGGGCAGGATGGTTCTATTTGAAGTTTGAGCTTTTCTTGTGATTGTGTTATTGGAGCTGTATGCACTGCATTTGATCATGAATTTTCCATCATCTTACACAGGCGGTACAGGAAGAGTTGAAGTCTAAGCCAGGCTCTCGTCCCTTTGATGAGGTGTGTTACTTTTATCCTTGACATTTTGTTCTTGTTGGGATCATAAACTTGGTATTTATCTAGCACGGTTAAGCTGCCCTAAGGTAGATTGATGATTTTGTTCCTGATGCTATCATTGTGTTGTGTTACTTTTTTGTTAGCGACTAGATTCAATGGAAATTTCACTTGATTTTGCAGAAAGCAGATTTGTGTGCTGGATTTTAAGTTTTCTAGGAATTGACATTCTCTGTTTCAACTGAGATTATATAAAATGAGTTTGATCAACTCCTATAAGAACAAGAAAAAGGAGATGCTACATGCATGTTTCCTTTCAATTGATGCTCCCTAAAGACTCCATTTTGTTTTGTGATTCATCTTATGGCAGATACTTTACTGCAATATTGGAAATCCTCAGTCTCTTGGTCAGCAGCCTATTACCTTTTTCCGCGAGGTAAGTTTATAGTAGTGCATTGTAGGGGACTGTGCTTTTTATTTAATTGAGGCGTTTCTCACCACTGATTATTTTTGCTTAGGTTCTTGCATTATGTGACCATCCTTCCATTCTGGACAAAAGTGAAACTCGGGGTTTGTTCAGGTATTTAAACTTTTCATGTGATCATTGGACTTCTCTTTATGCTTGTTTCCACCAAAATTGAAGAAAGCAGATCATACCATTTTCTCTTTACTAAGAACCAGTTAGGGAAATATAGTTAACCTTGAATTCTTGAGTCTGCCTATATTTTTATCATTCAGATTTTATACAAGAACTCTCCCCTTTTTTATTGAGTAGGTGAAATATTTTAGGACACTGATACATTTCTGTGAATTTTTATAGTGCTGATGCCATAGAGAGAGCTCGGCAGATTCTTGATCAAATTCCTGGAAGGGCCACTGGTGCTTATAGTCACAGTCAGGTTATCAATAAAGCTTACACCTTGTAGACTTTGAAAAGTTTCGTTCAAATGGAATATTTGTGGTGTAGATAGCATGAATCAAATTTTCCTTCTCCACATCAGGGAATCAAAGGACTGCGTGATGCAATTGCTGCTGGAATTGAAGCTCGCGATGGCTTTCCTGCTGATCCAAATGATATTTTCTTGACAGATGGTGCAAGCCCAGCGGTAACATTTAATCCCATATAGACAGAGATACGTGTATGTATTATGCTCACATCACATGAAACTAGTTGTGTTTCTTTATTGCCAGGTCCACATGATGATGCAGTTACTGATACGATCAGAGAAGGATGGAATACTTTGTCCCATTCCTCAGTATCCCTTGTACTCTGCTTCAATTGCTCTCCATGGTGGTACTCTGGTTTGTCTTTTTTATATAAAAATGCTATTCAGAAACTCAAGTCAAGTTTTTTGGTTGCTCTCCATGTGTTGAAGTTTTAGCCTTTTAGGTGACATATGGCAGCGAGCCAAGCAAGGATTAACCAAGTTGCTAGTTGCTTTGTCAACTCTTCTTGTAGCATAGAGTTGAAATGAACTTGATAAAATAGAAAATTTGAACATTACCAGGCTGACTTTTGAGTTTGAAGTAGAACCTTACGCTTCTTTCAGGTTCCCTACTATCTTGATGAAGCAACTGGATGGGGCTTGGAAGTTTCTGAGCTGAAGAAGCAATGGGCAGATGCAAAGTCCAAGGGAATTACTCCTAGGGCCTTGGTTGTGATAAATCCAGGCAACCCAACAGGGCAGGTAAACAGTAATTAGCTTTACAGAAATTGGATTAGATTTTCAAACAAGCAAGTATTTAAAACTCTGCAAATATTGTTCGTACTATGGAGCCAATAACTCTCTGGCTTGCTTGTATAATTTGACTTCCTTTGTCCATGTTTCAGGTTCTTGCAGAGAATAATCAGAAAGAGATCGTGGACTTCTGCAAGAAAGAAGGTCTTGTTCTTCTTGCAGACGAGGTAGGTGCATCCCAATAGTTTTGAACTAGCCTTAAATTCTTGGATTCTTACTACATATGTCTAGATTGATTGGCCACGTAATTTTACCTAATGAATGTTATACAGGTTTATCAGGAAAATGTTTATGTTCCTGAAAAGAAGTTCCACTCATTTAAGAAGGTTGCTCGCTCTATGGGGTATGGTGAAAAAGATATATCTGTGGTATCTTTTCAGTCTGTCTCTAAAGGTAAAATTGATTTTCAAGCTAAATTAAGAGTTCCTGCACATTTTTTGAATTAAATATGTGAAGCATGTGCCTTTTTTGTAATGTTTCAGGTTACTATGGAGAGTGTGGAAAGAGAGGAGGTTACATGGAAGTCACTGGGTTTGGTCCTGAAATAAGGGAGCAAATATACAAACTTGCATCTGTGAATCTATGCTCCAACATTTCTGGTCAAATTCTTGCAAGTCTTGTCATGAGCCCACCTAAGGTCAATTTTTTAGTAACTGACTTGTTTTCCTATGCCTGTGACATTTGGATTTATGATCTAAGATTAGACCAGCCTAAGCTTTGGCGAACTTGATTTAGCATTTGGTCATATTGTTAGTGAGAACACAGAGGAAAAGGAACAAGTATGATTCTACTCATTTCTTATTTTAACTGATCTCCATTAGTGTATGTATGCAGGTTGGAGATGAATCATATGAATCATACTCTGCAGAGAAAGATGGAATCCTCTCTTCTTTAAAGAGACGTGCAAAGGTCGGTTCAATGTTGTCAATTTAATTTAGTTAACATAGTCAAGATAAAATATGAAATTACAAGGAAATAACTGGTTTTTGGAATTTATTGGATATCTTTTGAAGTTATTGCAAACTTGTGGTAATTTAAGTTTGAGTAAAAATTGTGTAGCAGAGACTCTCTAATACTGCTTTTTATACTGTATGTGTAGTGTATGCTTGCTATTCTCTGGGCATTTCTGATGCACAGCTTGTAGAATTGCTTGGAAGTTAAAACTTCTCTTCTTTTTCTCCCACTTTTTTTTTATCTTGTAGTATTGATAATTGTTTGTTACATAACAACAGACTCTGGAAGACGCATTCAATAAGCTAGACGGTGTAACATGCAACAAAGCAGAAGGAGCAATGTATCTCTTCCCCTGCATCCGCTTGTCTGAAAAGGCAATTAAAGCTGCAGAAGCTGCAAAAACAACTCCGGATAACTTCTACTGTCGCTGCCTACTCAATGCCACAGGAATTGTTTTTGTTCCTGGCTCTGGCTTTAGGCAGGTGGGTTTGTTGTCTTTTTTCGTTGGAAGAGATGTACAAAACTAATTTATCTTCTCCTTGAACATTTTTGCATGACTGATTCTGTGAATTTATGTTTTTTCATAAAAGGTTCCGGGCACCTGGCATTTTAGGTGCACCATACTGCCTCAAGAAGATAAGATTCCAGCTGTTGTCTCCCGTCTCACGGAGTTTCACAAGAGTTTCATGGAGGAGTTTCGCGAGTGAGGGATGAAAAGTTACAAAATAAGATGTTGCCTTGAACTGTTTTCAGGGTTGACTAGTTCCCTTGAACTGTTTTTAGGGTTGACTAGTTTCACAAGAGTTTCATGTTGCCTTGAACTCTATTTGAAAGGATATATAGGGTTTTTTTTTGTTTTTTTTTTTATGGCATGGACAGTTTCTTTTGCTTCGTTGTGATCGAGAAATATATCCTAGCTTGTGATCACATTTCTTGAAAACGAAGTTGAGAAATCTTCATGCAGAACAATTGGCCCTCAAAAATGGATCCTTACAAGTTGCAGGTAATAGAAGTCCCCAACTATGGATGGTCCACCTGGACCTACGCATGGTTTGTGGCATTGCAGGTCTTTATAAAAATGGTGCTGAGTTCCATGTTTTGAGTTTTGACTAGTTGTGCGTCCGTCCCTGCTCAGAAGTTGTCAGTTCCCAGGATTTGTTTCTGGCTTTCGAAGGTGGTAGGAGTATTTTTAATATCGTGATTGCTATTGTTATTTAATTTTTTTTTATTTGGATGTATATTAAAATTATATATATTTTTTATTTTTTAAAAATTATTTTTAATATCAGAAATCAAAATAATAATAAATTTTTAAATTTTTAAAAAACATGTTTCAAATGCTTTTCTAAACAGTCTCAACTCTCAAGCTTTGAATTGTTTTATCTTACTGTGTGTGTGCATATATATATTTGTCAGTAATTGCATTGTGACCGCCATTTACCCCAGCATGCTGCATATGTTTATTAGTTTTACATTATTTATTTTTTTACGTGCATAGTTACAAATTGAAGTCATGCAACTCAGTGGTTCACTTTTATTTATTTATTTATAATTTTTTATATGATCAAGTAAAATGAAGTACAGAATTGAAAACCAAATCTTCATGGAGTATAGTGGCATTAACAGTTAAGACCAAAACGTAGAAATAAAAACAACAAAATAAAATTCAAAAGAATAAGAAGTAACAAATTACAGAATGCAACTGTGGTGAAATGGGCAGCTGTTGGTACGTATTTATTTAAATAGTTCTAGTGATCATCCACAGAGAGCATGGCTTTGACGAGAAACCCACATTTGCGTTTTTATGTTGTTTTTATTTATAATATTTTTTTTATGTTGTAAAATCTTTTTTAATTATTTTTTTATAATTTTAAATTGTTTTGATGTGCTAATATCAAAAATAAATTTAAAAAAATAATAATAAATTATTTTAATATATTTTTAAACAAAAAACACTAATCATAATCTTAATTACTACCATTCTACCTTCCTTTATATTTGGTGAATCTAGAATAATTATTATTTTCATCGAGAAATATTTTAGAATCATGTATTATCATTTATTTACTTTTGACTTGATATCTATATGTATATTCTTAATTCATATTAATTTCAGGTATTTAGGAATACGAAAAGCCATGAGAGAAAAAAAAACGCTGTGTCCCCTTACTTCCCGTATGATAATAGCCGGTTAAGGTACTACTAACATTTGGGCAAGTGATGCAGACTTGTCTCTTTCAAGCCACTTTTAAGACACTGCCATATCCCGATCTCACCTCATCCAATGGTAAATTTTGGATAGCAGCGAGCAGAGTGCTAGCGAAAAATGGAGCGTTGGGCTTTGTTCAAAGAGATTTGGGGGGCTGGATGGCTACAATTCCACCATGAACATAGCCTGGAAACAACTGCCTGCACGCAGACATTGTCTTCCGGAAAGAGGCTTGTCGATTGGAATTAGAAGGCTGCAGCCCCTTGAGAACCGCAGTCTTTTGAGAGGCACAAATTTTCATGCGGAAATATGGAAAGATGTTTTGGGGTTAGGGACTTGAAAATAGAAGATAAGCATGGACTCACATCAGTTACCAGTCAAAATAAAACATTTAGCTCTCACTCAAGTTGAGTCCCCAAATCCCATAACATCACACAATTTAGAAAAAAAAGGGTACCCTGTTCAATCAGTTTAGGAAACAACAGGGAAAATTCTTCAAGGAAATTTCAGAAGATTGTTTTCAAAGGCGGCTAATGACTTCCTCCACCTCAGCAGGGGTGTATAAATGGTATGTGGGTGCCACCTTGGCAATGTCGACGTTGTTGGGAGTCACCTGAAATCATTAGCATAAGAAACCAGTTAATGGTAATGAAGTGTAACACGCAAACACTGAAACAGTTCGATTGATTAAACAATTTGATCTTCAAGTGAAAACAGACAGAGATTCCTGCGTTCATAAATACAAACAAATTTCACATTATACTACGCAGAATAAAGCTTTTTCACCTTTTCTTCCATGACTTGCTTTAGAATAGAGAGAGCGATTGCCTCAGCTTCTTTAAGAGTAAGGTCCTGCACATGATTACCAAAATCAGTCACTCTTCCAACTTCTAATCTTAAAGTATACGATAAGATAGAGGGCATCAAGAAGGTTAATGAACTTGATTCATTAGCAAGGATGGCAACTTATTATTTGGGCACCTCAGATACAGAGGCTGAAAAGATACAAACATCAACCACCTTGTCATCCCAACTCCATGCATTGTATTATGAAGTCTTTCAGTGTTCTAGGGGGGGGGGGGGCGCAAATAGGAGTCTAAGCAGCAATACCTTGTTATATTGCTCCTGCAGAGTGCTGTCTGCACCTTCTGAACCTGAACCAATAGCCTTTGCATTGCACTGCCAAAATGTGCCGGATGGATCTGTGTAATACCTGCATAATGAAAGTTTCTTGTTTTAGGCCAAAGAGCAACGACAACAAAGAGCGTTTCCACAGGGCCTCAAGGAACGTGAAGTTTTCATTCAGTATATACTGTACAGTTAATGTAACATATTTTGCAGCTAAAGAAGCATGGAGGAATGACAATTACAAATGCTAAGATATCAGCTCGATTACATGAAACGGAGATGACGTCCATAGGCAGAGGGAGAAAGAGAGTGAATCAGGAAGAGATTATAGGCATTTTATGGGAGGTTAACTTGCTATACATTTGAAAACAGTAGGCCTCATGCTTGGACATGCTCCTACTACTTGGGGCCAAAGAGTAAGATCCAACAGGGTATCTTAAATAAAAGAGGAAAAAAAGGAGCCTTGGAGAAAAAACCACCACCAGACAAGTACTAACTGTTTATGTGCCAATAAGAAAGCATCTGAAACCAAATGAAAAACTAATTTAAAGCCATTGTAACATGTGGCAGTGTAATGATTTTGTAGCAAATCAAACAGGAGCAATACTTACAAGCTGGGTCCATGCTCATCATGACCAGCAATGAGAAGAGACACCCCAAATGGTCGAGACTGCAAAGGAGAAAGATCTTCATAAATAACAAGTGTAGAATAAATGCATATAATATTGATATTTCCAGGTTCAACCTTAGATGATGGTATGAAAAATTGTTCCAAAAACATTCATTCACACATAAATGCAGCAAGCACAGAAACTTGCTTTTCCTATCTTCCCAAAACACAGGAGGATGATCAGGCACAAAGTAAAAAATTTCAACATAAACCACTTGATGATAAATAGATGCGCCACAGCATCCAAAGCATCTTAACAAACGATGCTGATCATACATTTCTGGTATTTAAAATATCTTGGTATTGACGTGCTATACCTAGAGATCATGAGTATCAAAATTGGATCTAAGAGATAAATACAGGAAACTGATATTCAAGAATAATCCTCATACATCATTGTCAGTAAAAGGAAGAGGATTTTAACATCTTTACTCTAGAGGCACATCATAATGAATAAAAACAGCTGTAGCTTAGGAAATGACCACAAAAAGAATATCATAAATGAAGATTTTAGAAAAATATAAACAAATTATCAAAAGGTAAGCAACTATTACCATGGATTCTTCATCACCTTCACCAAATCGCAGGGCCAAATCGCAGAGTGCTTGCGTTGTGGACTCAACTGTCATGGGCTCACCGTATGAGAATCTATGGTTCTGCAAGACAAATTAAGAAGAAAAAAAAAATCAGTGCAGGAGCTATCTCACCATGCCTAAGTCATGACAGCAGCAAAAAATTACAATCGACAAACATACCTGAGTTTCAACCCGTGCATGCTCAACAAGTGTACGAGCATCAGCAATCAATCCACTCATAGCACATCCAATATGATCATCAATTTCCATGACTTTCTCCACACTACTGGGCTCCTGAAAAGCAAATTAAAATAAAATGATGACTGAAACAAAGCTATAATCATTTATATTTCAAACATTACCAAATGTGACCAGTAAACAAATTCTAAATCTAAGTTAAAGTGTACTTCCTACACAAACAGGACGAACCTGTTACATAAAAACAGTAGGACTGCAGGACAATTCTTCTGAATATGACATACCAATCAGATTTTAGGATTGCTGCAGATAAATCATGGAACATGGAAAAAGTTCCAGAGCTTATGAATCATGATGGAGATTGATTATTTAATTTAGAAAGCTCTTCAGAAATCAGAAGTCAAATATAAGGAACTGCCGCTTCTTTGAATCAACTAGAAAGTCCAGATCCACTAGTCTCATTTCATAGGAGCTCCAATATGTAATTATGTCTATTGGAAATTCAAAATATTACATCCTCATAAAAAAAACAAAGGAAATCATCAAACTAGCCTATCAAGGTCATCCATTCTTAGGTTTATCAAGTCAAAGCTGAATAAAAAATGTAATACCATAAAAATAAAAAGTGGATGCAAGGAGAAAAAGACAAACCAGCAGAGGTGAAGTGATACGCTTCTCAACTGCAAGTACAACACCTTCTTTCGTCTTTAAGCCAATAGCAGTTGAACCAAGCTGTAATTAAAATAACACAACTTCATTTTCAATCATGTAAACAGCAGCGCAACCTAATTAAGACCACAAAGGGAGAAGATTGAAAGGGAGGGGAGGGAAAATAATAAGGCATTGTTGTGAAGTAAGGCTGGGACAAAAAAGCAAATAATAAGATAAAGAACAATTTCCAAAAAAATTACAATTTTGCAGGTTACTTGGAAAGGAGAACTGATAGTTTCCACATTGCTATGGTTCTAAGTGAATATGTCATTAATGATGTATCCTGACAGTGGGTAATAATGCATCAACATGGAAACTCCACAAACACTCATATTCCTACACTAAAGAGATCATATAATTAAAAAACTCTTAGGTTCTTTGATAACCAGAGATCAATGCTTTCAAATGAACATATAACGAGAGAGAGAGAGAGATTCTCCAAGTTCTTATAAACACGTATGAATACAATTAATCATTCGAATTTTTAGCTTATTTAGATAGATCATGAGGACTTACAATTTAAACCACTTAATGCATTTAAAGGCAGTTACTAAAGTTAATTCGTTTCAAAAGGAGAACCACAAGCAAGATTTCCTAGAGAACATATAGCTAGTCATCAACATCTGCTTCTAAGACTTAAAGCACCCATATGAACAAAAAATACAGTTGATAATAGAACAACTATCAGTAAATTCATGGGCTCCTAGTACTTGGCCACTCCATTATTATCATATAAGGAAAGCCCCCAAAAACTTGCTACATCCTGTGGTTTTAAGAGTAACATCACAATGAATCACTACCAAACATCAGTTAACAAGACTAATTCTTCAAAACCCAGTTGAGAAATCCCAAAATAATCCTTTTCTAGCTAAATAAGGCGCACAAGATCGAACATTCAGTAATGGGTTTCGAGCAAAATTTCAGAAAAAAAGAAAAAGATGAGAACTTTTTTAATGGAAACATGAAAAGGGTTTTGAGGAAGGGTTTTAAAGGGTTACCTTGATGGCTTCAATGGCATATTCAACCTGAAATAATCTTCCTTCTGGAGAGAAAGTGTTCACTCCTCTATCATACTCAGTCCTTTATCAAAATTTAAAAACACAATCACAAATCGTCAAAAAAAAGAAAGAAAGAAGGAAACTATAATGAAAAGGGACCTTGTAACGGAGCGCCTATTCATTACCTTGTGAGAAACATCTTTGATTGGATCTAAAATGCTTTAACAATTACGTGTTCTTGGGAGTGAAAACCTTGCTTT
>Ga0307512_10007568_pt1 | contig 10737 bp, 10 predicted proteins | sample 14_EM_MG_FD_200267 | JGI IMG/M metagenome (GOLD analysis project Ga0307512, IMG submission 200267) | Populus trichocarpa ectomycorrhiza microbial communities from riparian zone in the Pacific Northwest, United States - 14_EM | ecosystem: Host-associated > Plants > Roots > Unclassified | place... | reverse complement strand
AGCACTAGAATAGATATAGTCACGACGCCCGAAAGCTCAGCATCGCGGCACCCAACAGAAACGAAAATTATTGTTCTCGCTTTCGCAGTATCTAGTGACATCCTTCACGCTCAGAGGAAATCCAGTCCTTTGCAGAATATCACAGTACCACACTATAACTCCCTCCTCTGCGCTGTTCAACAGTTGATGCCCCCTGTTGTATTCTTCTGCCGACCGTCGTCCATGGACTCTGTGGAAGAAGGTTAACCGTGGCATTTCCGCAGGTGTTGCAGCACTGGTGACCGGTCTGGGTTGGAATGACTCCTGAGTTGTACATATCGAGTGCTTCTTGAAATCAAACGCATTCCGGAAGAGTCTCCTCGTTCGTTTTCGGCATGGTGATATGCTGTAGTTGCAAGAAAGAAGCTTTCTGCCAGCTCATTTCGTGTTGAATTTACACCTGGAGAAAAAAGAAAAAATTCATAAATATAAGTAAATATCACTCGCGCCAAGAATACACTAATACACTAGCGCCCACTTAGCGCGTAATGCCCGACTTACCGACGTGCGCGACTTGCTGTCGGCCATCGTCAGAATCAACTGAAGAAAACCGACTACCTTCCGCTTTTCCAACAACTTAATAATCTTCGTTCGGCAGCTCTTTGGCTAGATTTTGATAGACCCCCGGGGATTCGGCAGACACTTATGCCCGTCCAGCAAGAATGCGCACACTTGTGCACACGGTTGTGCACGCACGACCCAGCAACACCTGATTTATTTTCTGAGCGTGCAATGTCAGAGAACTGCAGGGATTTGTGCACGCACAGCCCAGCAAAGCCTCGACGAAAACTCACTTCTCTATGATATCTAGTATTTTTTTATTTTTATTTTTATTTTTATTTTGGTATGTATACACAGCAGCTATGTATCTATGACGACGATGAACCGATGTGCAAGATCGGTTGGCAGTACCAAGGTACATATCTATCTCCCTACGCATGCAAACCATAGATACCATGCGCACACGCGAGAGAGCGGAGCGTTGCCTTCCACGACAACCTTCCATGCAGCCATGACGCAACACCAGGGTAACGACTGGCCGGTGGATGGCATCCGACTTTTACCGTATGGACAGCATATAGAGAGTGCATACATAGGCAAGTTGAGCACGTATGTAGGTAAGTCGGGCACTAGCGCACTAAGTGGGGCGCTAGTGCACTCGCGTGCTCTAGGCTGCCAGCGATATTTTATGTGTCTGGGGACACGCATCGTTGTCGCGGCGTCTGAAGGTTCAGCGCCGCGGCGCCCAACGGAAACAAAAATTACCGTTGCTTACTTAGCAAGTTTCTCCAATTGATTCAAAAAAAAAAGACTTCAAATGATCCAGAACCTGAGCTGTGGAACTACCTAATACCAAGCGCAAACATCTTACCACACTAGGATTCCCTCCTCTGCGTTGTTCAATAGTTGACGTCAGTTGTTGTAGGCTTCTGTGTAAGAAGGTTGGCCGTGGCATTTCCGCAGCTGTTACAGCATCGGTATGGGTTGAAATGATTCCTGAGCTGTACGTATCGAGTGCTTCTTGAAATCGAACGCTTTCCGGAAGAGTCTCCTTGTTCGTGTTCGAGATGATATGCTGTAGTTGCAAGAAAGCTCATTTCGTGTTTACCCCTGAAGAAAAAGAAAATATTCATTATCTATGTCTATGTACCTAAATATCACTCGCGCCAAGAGTACATAAGTATGTATGCAGGTCTGTGTTCAGCATTCAGCATTCGCGATCGGATCCGCATGGGAACAGGTGACGGGGCGGCACAGATAGATACCTATGTAGTAGAGCATTTCCACCCTAGTAGGTAGACGGCCACCCCGTGGAGAACACGTAGATACTGGTATCTGGCCAATCCCCAACTCTGAGTTTGTTCAACTGCCACCACTGCCGCCTCTAGCGGCGACCGCTGTCGCCACAGCGAGATGCACATCGGAGCGGGTTGGGGTCGGACTAAGCGTACCGTATGTAGATATCTACGGATCACTCTCTCCACAATTTCTGCACCTGTGTGCCTACTCCACTGGGCGGGGACTTCTGCAGTTACGTATTATGCATGTATCTACATACATAGGTGCATATCCAAGTCGGTCGGATCCTTCCGCGAACGCTTGACGTAGATATATAGATCGAAGGGTTCGTCTGCATACACACTCTGCTCCGGCACCGGAATAATCGGCGGAGAATATGTATCGCTCAATGGAAGCCGTCGCGGGAAAACTCCCCCACCTGCACCCAAGTAGCACCTAACTCACTCCATCTCATGCAGGATTGGCTTCACCGCCATAAGCCCATTACTGGGACGGAGCGGCGGCAGACATATGGGGGAGCGTGTCCGATTGGGTGAATATCCATTCCCTATGGAGACCTGTACGTAGCTGTGAAAACGCACACGCGGAATCGGGTGCGCAGCATCGCCGTAGACAGTTACGTGTCACGGGAGATGTTCGGCGGTGGCTTTGGGGATCGCATGAACGTAGGCTGTCGGCGACCGTGACACGGACTAGCGAGGTTCTCCCAGCCCGCCTGGCCCGCCTGCCCTCGAAGATGGAGTTGCTGGTCAGGCAGATCAAGAAGCACAACAGGCGGAAGTAGATGGGGGAGTCCAGGTATCGGAGCGGCATGCAACTCATGAAATTTCGAATGTTGTTCCCGGTACGTTTGCAAGGCAGCATTGGTCAGATCTACAGAATACAGCAACGATCGTAGGAACTAACACGACATTCAGTCCTCCACTTGTTCTTCGGCTTCGACTCCACCAGTCTTCTCCTCCTTCTCCTCTCCAAGCTCGTCAACCTCAAGCTGCGCCTGCAACCTCAGCTGATTCCTAAAACGCTCCTCCCTCTCCCTAACCGCCTTAACCACCTCCTCCTCCGGCAACCCCCTCGGTGCCGTCTCCCCCCTCTCTGCCCGTCTCTTATTCACCCAATCCCCGAGCTCCTTCATGATCTGCTGCTTCTTCGTCATCGAATACCCCGCCACCAGTCCACTGGTACTGATCGCCACGAAAACCCTCGCGCCCTCCCAGCCCTCCCCCTCGTCCTCCCCCAGCCTCCAGCTCTCCTGCCACCCAAACTCAAAATCTTTCCCGAGTTTCGTCCCCGTCTTCGCCTTGTAGATCCTCTCCCAAATCCCCTTCCCAACGACCGCCACACTCTCGGGCTTCCATCGCCGGATCTTCTCCTCCAGCACTGGCACTGCAGCCTCCATCTCCGCCTGACTCAGCTCCGCCTGATCCTTTGTCGGCCGAGACACAAGGTTCGTACTCCCCAGGCTGTAGACCTCGGGCAACCGCAGGTCCTCCGTGGGGTGCAATCGGCGGTCCGGGGTGAGCCCGGCCTCGTGCAAGAACCGCCAGAAATGGTTACTGGGCGACGAGTAGGCGTGTCCGAGCTCCGCGGTGCGGATGCCGGGATTCGTACCGATGAAGAGCGTGATCATACCCGGCGCGGTAGCGTCGGGGACCCCATTGAGGTGGCTGTACCTGCTGGGCGGCGCGTAGCCGGCGTGGCTGGACTTCTTCTTCTTCTTCTTGGCTGTACGGGGGGAGGGGGCGGCATACTCCTCGTCCTCATCGTCGTCGGGATTGGGCTTGACAGTGCTCGACCTCGTGCGCTTTCTCAGCGACGCCGGAGGTATACTAGCGAAAGCGGTTATCGCTCTCTTGACCGGCGAGGCAACAGCGCTGGAAACAGCGCGCTTCGCGGGCGACGACGGCGCAGACCGTGTGGCGTATGTAAATTTACTCAATGTATTACCAAAGGTAGCGGGGGGCTTCTCCTCTTCATCATCGAAGCCCTCTTCGTCAGGGTCCGCGGCCTTGATCGCGGGAATGGTTATTTTGGAGGTTGGGGTGCGTGGCATCGGTGACGGTTGGTGGATGAGCTATGGTGGTGTTGGGTTGAGGTCGGGAGCTGGAGCTACCCATGTACTAGTACTTCAGTTGTCCAAGGAGAAGTGACTCACGCATTTCGCGGGTGTTGCACGGACTGCGTCACGGAGTCACGAACCTGCAGGAAGCAGGGTGAATGTAAACACGGCACGTAGTGCATACATATCACGGATAGATACCGGTAATATTAGCCGTCTCAGTACAAGAGACGAATAACTAGCAGCGTGTATGTAGAGTAGAATTCCGGAAAAAAACATCCATGATATCTAAACCATTCGAACACAACCACGGCAGGAAAAGGCAGTCCACGTCTCCCAAAAGAAATCCCCATCCCGCTCAAGCATCCTTCGGGACGGCCATCTTCGCTTCCTTGACGAGTTGTTCAACACTAGCCGACATAGCGATTTCCCCGTCGAGCGGACACGGCGGGTAGAGGGATTCTTCCTCGGTAGGCGGATAGGGGAGGAGCGTGCTCAGACTGGGGCCGTCAAGGGCAGGACGTGAGGTGCGTTGTGGGTTTGTGGAAGGCGATGCGGCGGCAGTGGCGGTCGTGGTAGTGGTGGTGGTCGTGGAAGTGGGAGTGGGAGTGGGAGTGGGGGATGCCGAGAAGAAGTTTGCAAGGTATGCGTAGATGCTTGCAATGAGGGAGGCCATTTCGTTTGATTTTTGGTTTGATTTTTTTCCTTTTCTCCGTAGTGCTGAAACTAGAGTGAGGATGGAAGTTGTTTTTGTTTTTGTCGCTTCTGGCCGGATCTCTTAACTCGAGGTATTCTTGTTTTGGGACCGAGTCACGAGCACCAGTGAGAAGGCGACTTTAAACGCGTCTACATAACTCGACGACACTTGTCATGTGCATTCATCCCGCCATTCGCATTTATCTTGACATATCTATGTATCCAACAAATGTTCATAAGAAGAGATCAAAACTCAATATCCAACCCCGCCGAACTCTATTTCCTCCTCGCGCCCTCGTACACGGCCGTATACGGCGGCGCAGGGCTCGGATCTTCCGGCTCGTACGCCGGCAGCGATCTGATACTCCTCCCGCAGTCACTATCCACCGGTTCCCCCAACACCGCCCTCTCTGGCCTCGCCACAGGCTGGCGCCCCTCGTTACCACTAGCAACAACGGCAACCTCCTCAGTGGCCACAATCCCCAACTCCACGCTCTCGGCCAATCTCTTCTTTCCCTTTTCCCTCTGAGCACGTAGATGCATAACCACAACCCTCCTCACAACCTCCATGATTCCACCTAGAAACAGGATACCTGCTATCGCCAGGAAAACGAGAGGATTCGAAATTCTGGGCTTATCATCCTGGCTGGCGACTGAGGCGGTGGCAGTAGGAGGTAGGAGGCGAGTGTACTCTGATATCGGCTGGACGAGTGGCGGGGAGCTGCTTGCATATCCTTGCTGGCGGAAGGGATGTTGTATGGTCTGGGAGGAGCGGGAGTAGGAGGAACCGGGGTCGGCAGCTGGCGGCCTGGACTCATCGGAGATGGTGTCTTTCGGCATCCACTTGGGTCTGGAGAAATAATCGAGCCCCGGTGCAGAGTTGTTCCACATGTTGTATAGCGAACCCAGGAAGGCTTTTCGGATGGCCCGTGGAGCTTGGTGGCTTTCCGGCGAATGAAGCTATTGTTTGCCGGTGGTGGAGTCGGGAGGCTTTTTAATCATGGGGATCAAGGTTTGAGCTCGGCCTACTACGGGAGGGGCTTTGAGTTTTGGGCTTTGAGTTTAGGACCTTTGGGAGACGGGATGACCGGTAGCATTGGGTTCGGAATGGCGACCAGGTGATCGAACCGGTACGTGCTGTTTGCAAAGCAGAGTATCGCGGGGTTCGATTCTAGATGAGGGTCATTTCTCATCACCGTTGGCTGCTGCCGCCGTGGGAATCTTCCAGAGAGTACTTAGGAAAGTAGGTATTGGGTTCAAACACCACGTCCAGAAGACCCACATCGCCACCAGTAAAGTATCGTGGATTTGGCCTGAACTCTCGGCCGGCCTGCGTCGGTGACCGATGTTTTGTGGTAACGGGAACGATCGAGCTCAAGATTCGGGACCCGAGGACTCACATCTGAGCTGCCGGCTGCCCTCAAGACACATACTCGTACAAGCGGAAGAGAAATATCGGTCTGGATCATAGGTGCGAAGCCTCGTCGGTTACTCATCGTGTACTGTTGAAATCCGTAGATAAGCAGGCGTCGAGAAGACGGCAGGTCGCGACCTTCCGAGGACTCACGACCGTAATTGAGGGGCCCCCGCGGAACTCCCAGGAGGTTTATGCGCTTGACTGCGAGCTCTAAGGCGCCAGATGGCTTGCCATGAGAATCAGCTGGTGGGATGTGGAAAAGTGTGAACTAACTAGAGTTTAACCAAGAGAGCATCTCGAACTGACCACTCAGCTGGTCTTATCGGCAGTCGCAAGCGACCGGATGGTACGTTTGAGCCTACGGAGCTTCAAAATCGGATATCCGGTGGCGGTGGTATGGTATCACGGCCGGTGAGTCCTAAAGTCTTTGAAGTAGTGTGCATGCACAGCAATATCGCGGTGGCGTAGTAGATACACTTTGACGTTTCCTGGTCCTAAGCCCTAATTCCTGGCGAAATACGCGTCGCAAAGAAAAAGAAAAAGTTTTTATTTCATATCCCGAAAATAACATCATGGAGAACCTCATGATTGGCTTGCTGAGCTTTTGACTCGCAGCACATGGATTCCTATACATTTTTATCCGGTCGCGTGAGGCAACTTGAACGCGACAGATGGAACAGAGGAAGAGAGGCAGCATCTCCCGAAGTTTCTTTTCTTTTCAGGGGATGAGGCCCATAAATGAGCATTGCTTGCAGTTAAGAAAGCCCAAGTGAGTTGAGGTAAAAGCAAACAGTATTTTTTTGGAAGTAAATACATGTAGTATAGAAGTACATAACTAGACCTGATTCCTGAATCTCAGCCTCATCACCATTTTTTCTTGCGGGTTCCTCAGACAACAACGCAACCACCCATCAACCAACCCATCACCACAACCCCCCAGCAACAGCCAAAACAACCCGCGACTGCCAAAGTTCGTTCTTCCTTGTTGTTGGCTAACCCCGACCCCGACTCCGACTCCGACTCCGATTCCTTCTCGTCCTCATCCCCATCGTCACCTGCCCAACACACCCCTCGCGGTCGCAACAACTACTTTTGCTGCTGTCAAACCCACCCTACCCTTCCTTTCGCTCTTTACTTCTCTTTCCCCTCGCGCCCCTACGTCACGCAACCCTCACCTAGAGTACCAACGACCAATCACCGTCTTCTCCGCCGCCGATTACCGCTGCATCACGCTCGTTTGCTCGAACCGTACCGAGTATAAGGTCATCCGTGTGATCAATTAACGCGCGTGCGCTGTCAAAGGGGAGGCACCGCAGTCGGCGGATCACATCGCGAGGACAACCGAGCCAACCTTGCTATCGATGTCGAAGCGCTCAGCAGAGATACAGATTACCAAAGAACAGATGCAGAACGGATCCTTCAACTTCACTGCTGGCGGCCCCGATGATTCTACCGAACCATCAAAGACCGCTCCACCCGACGTCTTGTCTGGAAGAAAGTATGTGGGGGAAAAAAAACACCCAAGCCTCTCCTTGCCCTATAGACAACCCCTCCCCTTGTTTTTTATCCTGCTTTCTTTATGTCGTGGGTCTTGACACATCCGACACCGACCTCCCAATAACTTCCGAAGAATCGCAGAAAAGCTGACTATGAAACCTGTACGTAGGATCGCACCGCTGAAACGTCGAGCAGGACGGGGCGCCGGCACGCGCAGTACTGGAGGTGGAGCGAGTTTGCCCAATTTCTTCGCCGGTGCGGTCAGTCAAGGCTTCGCCTTTGGAAATAGCGCTGCACCATCGCCGCCACCAGCTCCAGCGTTCAGTGTGGGCTTCGGTGGTCCTCCCGCGCCTGCGCCTTCGACTTCGTTTGGTAATGGCACCAATAGTGGGTTTTCGTTCGGACAACAGGAACAGGAACAGCCAAAGCCGAACCCGTTCGCTAGATTGGCTCCTGCTGCTCCCACTAATGCGCCTTTTAGTGCTCAGAGCACCGCGCCAGCAATAAATGGTCTGTTTGGAACTGCGAATGGTACCACCGGCGCCACTTCCACTTCATCGGCACCTAGCTTCGGAGGCTTCGGAGCGACCACAAATAACGATAAGCCAGCCTCATCCATAGGGCTCACCTTTGGTGGCACAAACGCGAACTCTGCACCGGTTGCACCGACCGCCAATTTCTTCAGGAACCCTACAAACGCGTCGACCCCGTTCACTTTCGGTGCAGCCGCTGCTCCTGCGCCCAAAGAGGAGCTAAAGCCCGCATCTACAGGGTTCCCATTTGGTCAACGGGCGGCTTCAACTGAACCTCCGGCCCCGAACACTACCACCTCGTCCTTCAACTTCAGCGCCCCAGCATTTGGTGCTCCACCCACACCTTCTACGCCATTCGGTGCTGCCCCCACGACCTCCTCATCGTTCGGTGCTGTGCCAACGACGTCTACATCCTTCGGGTCGGGTGCAACGGAAAGCAAACCCTCTGGCTTCACTTATGGGCAGGCTGCTGAAACGAAAGCACCTGAGCCACCCTCGATGTCTTTGTTCGGCAACCCGCCTGCCGCCGCGGCGCCTCCTCCCCAGGCGACGGGCGGGTTCACCTTTCAACAGCCACCGAAGGAAGCGCCAGCAGCCAATATGTCGCTCTTTCAAAACAACAAGCCTGCTGAGCCCAACAAGCCGCGCTTCGGATATGTTGGGAAAGACGACACAAAGCCCTTGTTCAATCCGTCCGAGAAAAAAGATGAGACACTTAAGCCACTGTTTGGATTTGGTAGCAATGTAGCGACGAACGACGAGCCACAGAAGACAATGGTTGGCGCACCAGTTGCCGAGAAGAAGGACTCCCTCATGTTCGGAACGGCAGAGCCAACAGAAAAGAAGGAGGAGCCGAAACCATCCTTTGGAGTCGCGGCACCCGCGGCGCCAGTGCTCGCGGCCGGAGGTTTTACTTTTCAACCTGCCGTGAAGCCCGCGTTGTTTAACCCAAAGCCAACAGATACTCCCGCTCCTTCGTTTGGTTTGTTTGGCGCCACCACCGGCAGCAAGCCGGTGCCATCCACTACCCTTGCCCCTGCAGCTTCGTCTCTCTTCTCGGTCCCTACTACTAATTCCTCGAATGCGCCTTCTACTGTTCGGATGCGCTCGCCGCCTCTGCCGGCGGATTCCCAGCAGTGGTCGGTCAACCAGTTGACGGATTACTACAACCTGTTCGCTTTGCGCTCGTTGAATCATTTCTTCAAGGAAGAATTGTCCAAGCAGGACATATTTGCCGATCTTACGCCTCTCTGCGACGCCTATACCTCCGAAGTTAGGAAGATCAAGGAGCTGATTTCAGCCAACCAGAGGTATAAGTTTAGTGAGTCAGCGCCCGGCAACGGTGTGACTGGTAAGCGGGCTGGTGAAGACAACGATGCTGGAGGAGGAAAGCGAAGAGCCCTCGGCGAAGGTAATTAGGATTCTCTACTCGTTTTGTACCCTTCATTGCACATGTGCTTGCCCGCGCGCGGGTTTGGTTGGAACGCGTGGCGGAGGTGGGCATTCTAGCCGGTACGGTTTCTCTGCGACGGACGATCCGAGGGGCTCGGTATCCTGCTGCTGTTACATTACCGCTATTATGTCCCCTCCAACACTGGAGCTTTTGACGGTCGGCGACGGTCGGCGATAATCCACATGATTGAATGTTCGCCAATGTTCCCATCCGCGCGTGTGCATTCGCATCACATCACCTGTCCCATTCACCCGTCCCCACGATTTGCGATGCGGTTACGACATGAACCATTTCAGTATCTAATGATGCTTTCTCCTTACGCACAGAATCCAAGGTCGCTTTTGCTCCATTCAAATCGACTACATCGCAAACCCTGTCTTCCGTTCTTGGTGGAGGATCTGCGGTCCAGTCGTCGAAGTCTACAGAGAAGGTACCGCCTAAACATGGTAAGTTCCGACGACCCTGTTTATCTCGTCCGCTGCTAACAGGCATCCGCGTCGAAGCGAGCATCTTCGACAACCCTTCTCCCCCACCGACCACTCCAGCCTGGGTCAATCCGTTCAGGAATGCAGACACTTCCAACCTCCCGGACGACCCGGAGCCGGACGACGATGATGAGCAGCCCAAGTGCAGTGGAAGTATGTTCGACCGTGCTTCTCCAACCAAGCAAGACCACCCCTTCAACCCAAGTGCAAGCAACTTCCCCTCCACGGGTGATAACACATGGTCTCCCGAGAAGGGCGTCAAGTTTTCTGCTCCTCCTCCTTCCGGTGGTCTCTTCTCCGGTAACAGCAACAAGGGTGGCATCTGTGGTGGAACTAATGGAACTTCCTCCTCCTCCTCCTCCGGATTCACCTTTAGCGCTAAGCCGGCGGGCGCTGTTACCCCTGTGACCTCGGCTTCCGCCTCTGAATCCGAGACTGGTGGTGGCGCCGACGACGGCGAGCCATCCGATGCCCAATCCTCGAAGACGGAGAAAGACCTTTCTCTCCAGGGCCCTGGCGAGGAAGATGAGGATCCGGTTTTCCAGCTGCCTCGGTCCATCATTTACGACCTGAGTAGCACTCCGGTCAAGACTGTGGGTATCGGTGCACTGAGAGTATTGAAGAATCGCGTTACTGGCAAATCACGTATCCTCGTCCGTTCGGATCTCGGCAAGGTACTCCTCAACGTGGCACTGAAAAAGGACATCAAGTACCAGCTGCATCTGGGCAAATGCCTGAAGGTACCCGAGTTTCAGGCG
>Ga0307512_10007565_pt1 | contig 10737 bp, 9 predicted proteins | sample 14_EM_MG_FD_200267 | JGI IMG/M metagenome (GOLD analysis project Ga0307512, IMG submission 200267) | Populus trichocarpa ectomycorrhiza microbial communities from riparian zone in the Pacific Northwest, United States - 14_EM | ecosystem: Host-associated > Plants > Roots > Unclassified | place... | reverse complement strand
GCATAATCTCTCTAAGATGATGGTCATTCCAGACTCAGCTGGAGATGCCAGCTGAGTGCGCACGCATGCGTACAAGACATACTCCGAATACCGTATATATAAGATCACGAATGTACCTGTACTTAGGCATACAAGCTTCTAGCAAACAGTACATTTCAACAATATACGCTACAGTAACGCGAGTGATAGTTTATGTATCTATAGTGTACTACAAATGCAAAGGCCTACCTATTGTAAACTAATTAAGGATCGTAAATGTTATGTAGATTGCTGACTGACCTTCAAAACTAGATAATAACCGCCTTCTGCAGGCCTTTGCAACACACATCACTACTGCGCGCGAGGGATAGTTTTATATTTGTTGAACCACTATTCATGTTCAATACCTATCTAGTAGATACCCAGCTTGTAGAGCGCACTTCCGCCCAGTGGACGGCTGCTATAGACATGAATGATGATGATTACGCCCAGAGCTTTGGACCAATACGTGCCGCTGGTATAAGCGTCTCGGCGTCAGTCAACCTTGACTGGTTGCATACTGCGGGGCAACACACAGACTCCCGTATTTTTTTTACCTTGGCGATAGGCCACCGGCCGCCATGTGTAATCATCTGAGCACCTTCGTCCTAGAAAATTGCGGCAGCAATATGTTGCAGCTGTGGATAGCCAAAGCTTTTGGTGCGGGAGAATGTTTAGCCGCTTCACAAACTCCCAATTCAGAGAATAGGAGCATATGGGCTTACTTAGGCACAGAGAAGCCTAATGGCACAAGGGTGGGTTGTGCATATGGGCGTGAAGGTGGGGCGCACAGCAGTCGTTAGTGCACATGCCTGAAAGTTGCGGAAAACATCCATGCTCCGAAAACGCTCGTATTGGAGTTCTTCGAGTGGCGGAATTCAAGGTGATAGAATCGGAGGAAGCCTTCGGGAATGTATGAGTCACTCGAGGCTCGAAAAAAAGCGGCAATAAAACGACTAGCTAGTATCGGGTCTTTAATTTCAGGTTAGGGAAGGCTATAATATTCGTGTAGTGGCAGCATCTCTAATAGGAGGTGGCCACAGAGCGGTCGAAATCATATCTTTGTGAGTGAGGCCGACCGAGATCTAGTACGAGTACAACTGACACGGCGCGGGTTAACCGCCAAACCCCGGTTGCCCGAGACGTAGATGTGCCGTAGGATGTTTTGCTCGTGTCTTCTGATGCCGAGTAGATGCGGATGCATGACGTGCATGTGGTCTCCATAACAGTCTGCCAGATAAATTGCTTATCTCTTCACATGCTTGGGGGATATTCGAGAAGCTCGCCCCGCTTTGTCAACAGAGCCAAGAATCTGGGAAAACTCTCAACTTCGCGTCATATGAAGCACGAGGGCCAGCTACCGTATCCTTATTCCATACCATCCACCCATGCACATATTGGACGTGCCCTTGCTGTTTGAACAAGGAGTAGCAATCTTGGATCCTGAATAGAACGACGCAGCAAGAGATCCTCTTGATCCAGGGATTCGGTAGCCCGGTGCTATTTGACCCTCTATAGATACAATTCGGGACGTCTGAAGTAAAGCAGGACATGAGCTCCAGGCCATCCGGATTAGTTGGTGAAAGAAATTAAAGTTTCATACATTGTTCCATCTGAAGCACTGAAATGGTACTATCCAAAGGACTCCAGACATGCTTACCTAGGCAACTATCTAATTGCTCTATCTTTGTCGTCAACATTGCAGCCACAATGTGAGTGCGGAGAAGGGATTTGCGATCGGCGGCCACGTTGTGCTAGTCGTGTTCGACATCCAGATTAGCTCATGTGCTTTATCGGGTCGGATGGTTGGTCTTGTCATGTGGTACAGAGTTGAGCCTCGGCTCAAAGTCCGTAAGAGTAACACGCTCTAGCTCCCCATGGGGTTCTGGTGGGAGCTAAATGCTGGTAGAGTGGCTACTCTAGTCAAATGGATCCGGAGAGGGCCTATCAAGGATGTGGATATCTCACCACATGTGCAAAAGCGGAGGGAGGTGCAATATGGAAGCCATTGAAGAAACCCAGTGACCGGGTTCTAGTTTGACATCGGGTCATCAATAACCCATCTCCGTGATTGATGATTCAGATGACTATTCTAGAAGCGCACCCCACGCGGACACATCGGAACGATTGTGATGGCATACAGACATACAGGTTACCTGTAGCACAGGCATGGATCTGTCTAGTGGCATCTACCTCTTGTCTTGTGTTGATGGGAAATCTAACCCTTCTTGACGAAACTGGTATCAGAACTTCATCAACGACACGATACTATCGTAATCGACCATAATTTCAATCTCTTAATCGTAGAGAGTCTAGATCTGTTCATTCCGGCGTTATCTTATCTTTGTTACGGTCCCGTCAAAAGAGGCCGGTGGTCCGCGTCCGGCGTCCGGCGTCCGGCTGTGGTTTGGTACGTGCTACTACGAATTGTCGAAGCGTTGAGATTAAGGTTGAGTGCAGTTTTTCAGATATCCAGGGATGGTGAAACTGCCAAGCGTAGCCAAGGTGGCGAGTTCCTTAATACGTACCTTTTCCACTTGTCCAGGCCTCAAAATATCCGTAATACCGTGCCACATACACGTTACGTGTATTCGCCTGTTGACTGCCCTTGCTGGATATGGACATGGAAACTACTCGAGTAAGGCATCGCAAGTGTATGGTGGCGGGGAAACGTGATCCGGGGTCGCATTAACCTACTCAACTATTGCCTCAAGCTCTGGCTCTGCACGTCTTCCAGCTATCGTGCTTTATACAAAAGAACTTTGCTCACAACATTGAATTGACTATAGCTAAAAGGAAAAGTGAAGCAACGGCTCTGGACAACCGACGCAATACAAATATCATCTAACTGCTAGGCCTTTGTGATCGTCGGTGGGGTTGCAATTTCTTTGAGCATCGTGATTATAAAATCTGGATGGAATCGTCACATGCAGCAGGTGTATTCCTACTCAAATTCTTTCTGTCATACTCTAATTAGAGTGAATACAGTATGAATAAAACAAAACAAACAAAAACTCAAATTCTTTTCTTTTTCCCCACCACCAGTACGTAGAATACCGGTAAATTCCAGTATTTCGCTTATTTGTGATCATCCCACAACATCCCAAGGCCGTCCGGAATCCTCTAGTGGAAATTTATACATACGGTGACGAACCATTGGGAACCGAAGGTGCAGGAAATCGATTAATCCTGGTCATTTTCCGGTTTGGTGCGCGGACGTTTTGGCTAATCGATAATCCTCGTCTGGCTGATTGGTGGATCAATTGACGCAATAGACAAGGTGCGTTCGAGAGGTTCAAAAGGATGGACTCCCAACGGCTTCTGTTTGCTTTTTCTGTTGAACGGTGGAAAGAGGGGCAAAGCAAAAAGCTCCCGCATATTTGGATTTCCTTAATGCAGATAGGCGGAAATGCGCGATCCGTGTTTAAAATTCTGCAGCTGTGCATGTCAGGTCGGAAAATCTTCCGGTTTCGAATTTTTCTTTTACGGAGGCTCATATTCCATCATCATCATGATATTTGAAACAAGTAATGCGGGATTTTTAAATTTTGCGATGCTTGCGGTCGCTGTTCCGGTGGTGGAGGCTCGGGAATCCCGGGCGGGGGAGCTCCGGTGGTGGAGAATTTGGGGCGCCGTATTTCTCCCTTCGTCCGTAGCCAAAGGATTTGGCGCATTACGAACGACCCAACTGAATTCATGGCAGGCAACGGTAGCTAGGCAAGAGAGCGATCATTGTGCGACAACGGCCATTGCTTTCCGGGACCCATGGGCGAGGGATCAAGCTCCCAAATATGGCCATAGGATAAATAATGACTGCGAACCAGACAGTGGATGGTACACACCGAGTACCAAGCTAAAGGGCCACCAAGGTGTCGTGTGTGTCGTTGCGGCGTTGAAGACAAATTTCCAAGAGGACTATCCTACGTTGGAGCATTTGCCAGGCATATACCAAGTCCTCCGGGATGGGTAAGGCGGAGGTGGTTCTTGATCCTTAATTGGACGACTGCAGTGGTGGCGGCAGAGAGGTGAGAAGTGGAGAACTGTAACTTAGGATGAAAACGAAATTTCAAGGTCGAGCCTTGCAACATCTACCTGAGCTCTGTCTGTGGGTATCAGGGAAGCGCCCGCACAAAATCCGTCTAATAACGCTCCCTAAATAAGTGCCCGGTATGTTCATACAATTAGAATAGAATAAATGTAAATCAGACCAAATCGTGGGAATCGAAACAAGTTGATCGCTAAACTGATGGAGAGCGGCATGCCCCACAGTTTGTCTTCTGGGCACCGCCTGGCGCTATTTCCTGGCTATGTGTAGAGCAAAACGGAGCTTGCAAAAGTCCGGGGTAAAACTGCATGGATGCCGAAATCCGTTTCCAACCTCAGAGTGCGCCATTTTGAAATAAACGCCATCAATTGGGAATAGAGCAAATGGTTCGCGTATAGACATTATGTGCTACAGCAAACATACACTAGGGGGGTGACTTTGCCTTCCTTATATTACTCCGGTCGCCCGCCCTTGTACGTCAGTGCTTTGCTACTACTCATCATCTCCCGTCTCCGTTTACCCCAGATTCATTTTTCCACTTTAAACTTCGAGCTTTCCATGCGACAGCAGTGTTGCTTAAGTTGTCGTGACACAGTACTATCATTGGAAGCAGACGAAGTAGACGGTGACCCGCGACCAAAATACCAATAACATTCAGTCATGTCTTCAACAGAGGCCACTACCACTGCTGCTACGACGACGACAACACCTCCACCTGTAACTGGGCAGAAGAGAAGCAACCCTTCGACAGGTAGCAACAGCAACAACCAGGGATCCAACTTCAGAGCAGTAAAACGGCGAGCTTCTAAAGCATGTCAGTGCTGTCGGGCAAGAAAAGTACGGTGTAACGTCGTCGAACACGGAGCACCTTGCACCAACTGTAGACTGGACGAGGTGGAGTGCATTGTTACGGAAAGCAAGCGAAGAAAGTGAGTAAACTCAAAAACATTTTCCGCGGTAATTACTTACCAACGTCATCTTTAGGAAAAACTGGGGTACGAAACTTGAAGCTGTGAACAGCAACAGCATCAACCACTCAACGGACGCGATTGATCATTCGCACCACCGTGACCACTCTGCTTCGCCGTCAGCCATGTCAATGGACGGTCATTCTGACAAGGAGACGTCGGATCACGTGCCTCATCTTATCTGTATGCCTTACCCTCATATTTCACTGCGCATTACATCGCAGGTCCGAGGAGTCGTTTGTTGACCTCAATTCCTCAGACCAAACGCAAAGGCTCCGCCGAGCGTCACTTGCATCTTCCCATGGCTCTGTACCGTCATTGACGAACTCTCTTACGACGAATTCCTCTTCCTCGTTTCTCCACGGAATTTCTTCCGGCGTCCCAAGCTTCGAACTCCCAGCTTTTATAAAACCAACACCTACCCGCATCCCGGTGGAAGACGTGGAGTATCTGTGGCGGAAGGGAGCACTGACTTTGCCTGACGAACCACTTCGCTCCATCCTCTTGAAAGCTCACTTCGACTTCGTACATCCGTACATGCCGCTCCTAGACAGAAAAAACTTCCTTAACATTGTAAATACCGAGGACAGTAGCAAAGGAAGAGTCGGATTGTTACTTTTTCAGGCAGTCATGTTTTCGGGCTCAGCTGTGAGTCATCGGAACCCTCTGTCGATACCGTAACTTTTGCTGATTCGGAAATAGTTTGTGCCTATGGAGCACCTCCGAGCTGCAGGATACTCGTCGCGGAAAGCAGCTAGAAAATCTTTCTTTATTAAAACCAGACTCCTCTACGATTTTGACCATGAACAGGATCGCATGCTTCTTGTGCAAGCCCTTCTCCTGATGTCATATTGGTACGAAACCCCCGACGACCAGAAAGACACCTGGCACTGGATGGGTGTAGCTATTTCACTTTCCCACACCATTGGCCTCCATCGCAACCCCGAAAACTCAAATATGGACTCGAAGCGACAGAAGCTGTGGAAACGCATCTGGTGGAGTTGCTACATGAGAGACAGACTTGTCGCACTGGGCATGAGGAGACCCACGAGAATAAAGTCTGAGGATTGTGATGTACCCATGCTCACTATAGATGACTTTGACATTGATATCGGATTTGATGAGAGTGAAGCGTTTTTCTGGAGTGCCGATAGGCGGGCAAACGAAGAAAAAGACGTGGAACGGCAGAAGCAGCTGGCAGTGCTGTGTATCGAGAAGGCAAAGCTTTGTGTGTGCATCAGCCACGTTCTCTCGGCTCAGTACTCGGTATTGAACACCAACCAAGGTTCTCTTACGGCCGATGGGAGCACCAGGACAACTATGATGCTGCTACCGAAGAAACTAGAACCTGGTTGCGAGGAAGTTCGGAAGTGTGACGAGGAGTTGGAAAATTGGAATAACGGGTTACCTTCCGACGCAATTTACGGAACACCATGTGCTGCGGGTGCCGACCCCGTCTTGATCCTTCATAAAGCTTTGCTTCATTTGATTTACAAGTAGGATTTCCATGATCTATGGTCCTTCAGGACTCTAACTGACCTTATCTCTTCTAGCACCACTCTAAGTGCTTTACACAGGCCTCAAGTTCTTCCATCCACGCCAAATTGCCCACCAGTCAAGAAATCAGAGCTCCAAGAGGTTTCTCGAAGGAAGGTCCGCCAGGCAGCCTCTGAAATAACTAGACTTGCGGATGATCTAATCGAATTCGATCTGGTCAGGTACTTGCCTACTACAGGGTATGATATCCCGCTACCTTAGACTCGCTTGTGTGTATTAACTCGTCATTTGTCCTATAGCGTTACCGTCATCCTTCCGGCAGTGATAATACATCTCCTGGACATTAGATCCTCCAATCATGTGACACGAGAGATGTCGCTCGAGGGCTTCGCATTGTGTATGCAAGTTCTTCAGCGTTTACGACAAACCTACTCTGCAGCCGACTACGCTACCCATTTCCTGGAGGCAGCTATCAAGAAAGCCGGAATTCCCATTGAAAGTCTCCGAAAGCACGCGAGCCGTCACAGAGCTCGATATCATCAGCAATACATGCAGCAGCAGCCCCTGCAAGAACAGATGCCATCATTCTCCTGCGAGTTCAGAGGGATTGGGGGTGCTATTTCCATCCCCGCGACCGCGCCGCCATCGAACGCTGCACTGACTCCTCCCCCGGATATAGAGTCTCTCGATGTGGTTTCAGTTCCTGCGGCGACTTCTGCCCTCGATGAATCTGATCTGCAGCTAAAGCTCGAAAACTTTCTTCAAGCACCTCCATCCCCGCACTACGACATGGAGTCGCTCATGCCGATCCCGCAGCAACAAACTAAATCACTTTTTAGCGGCGTTGACCCTGGTGTGCCGGAGTTTTCAATGCCCGATGCTGACGACGCTTGTAATCTGGACGCATTTCTGGGCGGGAACAGCGATTGCGATCCGTTCCTGGGACACGAGGGAATGCCGGGTATGTTCGCGATGCAGCACGGTAACGACAGCATGACAAAAGAATTTGAAGTGGAATCAATGTGGTCCAGAAGTGGATTCGGCGATATGAACAAAATTTTAGACGGTGTGGATTTGTCATTTGATGATGTGATTCAGGTGTTAGAGACAGAAATCAACTAAGAGACGCTGGGGCAAGATGTATTGTTATGACTTTCTTTGTATATCCTGGCGTGATTTTTGGGGGTTTGTTGTATTTGCATAGCTTGCGATTTTTGGTGTTTACCCCTCATACGGATATTGATGGGGTCAGTGGAGTTCCGGGTTATGTTTTTCGCTTCTTTCATTTCTGTCATGATATGTATCACTCTATGAACCTGTGTTGTCTGGAATGGAATGCATGGGGATGGTGCCTACTTGGTGTTTTTGTATGTATTGGACTTTAGGCGCAGGAACGGAAAAATTATGTTTATTGTCATGCTTCAATTCAAATCGAGATAGACAGACCATCTAATTTTTATGAATGATTGCGCACAGCTGAGTATTACTGTATCAATCGATTAATCCACGAAATGCGTCATCTACCTCAGAGTACCCGGCACCAAAGAATTTCGCGATGGTATATCAGGCCGTCAGTATACCCTTTTCTCTGCACTATTCTATATAAGGCTCGGTGGCCTGCTTCTGTCTGTACTAGTCACTGGATCGGAGGCCAGCAGTCAGCAGAGGCATCCGAACGAAATTTCCACTGCTGCCGGCAAGCTCTTTCTTGACCATCCGGAAACGCGAGAAAACTCGGCATTGGTACCGAGAATTTCTTCAGAGTGTGCAGGTTCTCAGGAACACGGAGATGGTCAGGATTAGAAGAGTGGAGAGGGTACTGATAGACTAGGGTATGAAAAGAGGATTCGGGGCTGTTTGCCCTGAAATTTTACCTGCATCCGACTCCCACAAGCTGATGCCCAACATTACGGGAATTAGAAGGAATAAACTGATAGCACTGCCACCTCCAGCACATCAACAGCATACAGCTCGAGCACTGCGTGATATATTGTACCCTCGTCGCTAATCGGTGGGGTATATGTTATCGCTTTACCATAACGATCAGTTCCGTATTTTTCTGTCAGGTTTTTGTTGCGGAAAAAAGTGATGAGACCACCACCACTGTCACAATATCTATAGAACTAGTGGAGGCATTCCAATGGTGTTACCTAGTTTAATTATCCAAGGTTAATCCCTCAATAATTACCCTGCGATTCCCAAGTTCTTACGGCTTTATTAAGAGTGACAGGTGTTGTTTGTTGAGTTGTGCATTTCATCACTTCTTTTCCGCGATTCAACTCGCACAGTTATGGAATTTACGTTTTTCCGACCCGCTGCATCTTCGCCTAGAACAGGAATAGGCTATAAATGATGGTACCTTAGTACTCTTCACTTAATTCAGCCATGTGTTTTACAACAGTGAAGAAATATTCTCCACTCCCCTTCCCCTGCCGAAACACGAGCCGGATAGACCCACATGCCTACCCGGAGTGATTCTGAGGATGTTAGTACCTATGCACGCACACGGGACATGATTAGAACTGGCGAAATTTTTTTTGGGATGCTTTGAGCCCCGAGACTCCATGCATACGTACTCAACGCTCAGACAAGACGCAGTGTGGCTTGTTTATGGGCTGAAAGGTCATTTCCTGGTGCTTTGCGTAATATTAATATGTATACTATGAGCTACTACTGCATTAAGAATCGGTACCAGGAATGCATTATGCGCGATACGGGGAAACCAATATCAATGTTCCGATTTCATCCTCTTCCCTGTCACATGCGTGCAATCAGTCTAATCTTCCATATCTAGAGTAAAAGACCGGACTAGAAAGTTGGTTTGTCAGTCGACTGATCGGATTCGAGATGCTGGACGGTTACTCATGAGCATAGGAAGTGGCATGATCTAGGTTCTGTGGCAGATAAGAAGGACGAGTCGAGATGTGTTGTGCGGGATATTTAGAGCATCGAACCAGAGAAGGGCTATCAATGTTCCGGATGTAAGCCCTTATATTGGCCAATGGGGCGAATGCCAGGACTGAAGCTCTGACTAGGTCGTTTAAATCAACATACTTAAACTCTACTGGGATTAATGAGAGGGTCTAGGGCCGGGGTGCGAACAACCCAAACATTAACAGCCTTGCTCTGCCACGAGTGCCACCCCTTTATTGTCAAGGCATTCGGTCACATGTGGTAGAGGTTGCCCCACGCCTCACATATGCCTCAAGTCTCAAATATCAAATCCAGTTATATACCTCTGCCATGAGTTGATTCTCGCACGAAGTTTGCGTAGAACGTATGCAAAATTGCTATCGCAAAAGCTCTAGCTCTTGCAAATTAGTTTGGCTATAACTATAGAGAGTTCCGCATTATGTGAGCTCTTAGTAACTGATTTCTATCCAGAATCGGAGTTTGTGGAGTTACGAATAACTTGGCGGCATGGCCATTAGCGTTTAATAGGGTAATACCGAGTGCGATATGGTGCATCAAGCGGCGGCTGTTATTCTAACCCTACTCTACCGACAGATGAACAACTAACGTCACTGACCATCGGCTCCAATATTACGTAGTTTGGAAAGTGTCATTTGGTGACGGTTCGTCAATATGCAAAGGAGCTGAGTCAGAAGCTACCGCTCTCGCCGCCTTCAGTGCCATTTCCGGTCAATTCTACTCCAATTCTCCTTCTCTTTCTCGCATTCTTACTGCTTGCCTTCTGTTAATTTCCCACCTCTACTTTCCGGAATTTCCAGGTTGTAAAGTGCTCCCAGTACCCCAAATCATAGAGCCCTGGTGATATATAAGCCCATGCCAAGCTGATCATATATAAAAGAATGGCATCGAGCTTAGACTGCCATTTTCTCAGAATGAGTATTGTTGTTTCAAGAACTTGAAATGCCGGCATGCGTGTCAATCATCACTTGCCCCACATAATTGTCTATAGCGAGCCCGGTTCGCTGATGGAAGCCCGTTCTAATGCAAAATTAGTCATTTTAGACACCCGCTCTTGTTCACCCGTCAGTATCCCCTGGATCGTAACGGTTCCCGGCCCATACGGGCCGCCCGCGCAACCACCTCACCACACGTCCAAAAATGGACATCACAGGCCATCCTTTTTATCAAGTCTTCTTTAGTAGCAAATAAAACTTTCTGTGAAAGTGAATTGTAAATTATATGTGATGTGACTTTGTAAGTCTTACTACCCCACCAAAATTCGCTCTCTGAACTGGC
>Ga0307512_10007561_pt1 | contig 10741 bp, 10 predicted proteins | sample 14_EM_MG_FD_200267 | JGI IMG/M metagenome (GOLD analysis project Ga0307512, IMG submission 200267) | Populus trichocarpa ectomycorrhiza microbial communities from riparian zone in the Pacific Northwest, United States - 14_EM | ecosystem: Host-associated > Plants > Roots > Unclassified | place... | reverse complement strand
TCTGCGATGGGAGCCATTCCAAAATTGTGTGAACTTCAGTTGGACCTGGAGAGAGAGAGAGGTGAGGGAGGAGGGGGGACGGGGGGAGGGACGAGGAGATGACGGACTTGAAGCGCACAAAGACATTCTTTGAGGATTTTATATGCGGCCTCTGGCAGAAAGCAATAAGGGCATGGCCGGCTGGCTGACTAGCGAGGTTTGCTTACAAGATTGCGGTTGACTAACCTGCTGACCGGTATTGGGTTTTATTTCTCATCCGTCTGCATCCTTGATTTTCCGTAGAGCCATTTGCGTATGTATGTATACTCTGCGGGAGAGAAAGGCCCACAACGTCACCGGGCGAAGGATTTCCGTCAGTCAGACTTGCCGCGGTCGCAGAGATTTGGCCCGTCGCCCGTCGGCATGGACCGGGACGCGTATTCCGTTTCCGTTATAAGCCCTCTTTTTCGCGACTGACAGCGAAACCACAACGGTCATCCCCCTTCGCCCCCACTCCATCCCTCGTCCCGTCCTCCGCCTAGACGATTAACGCAATGGCACACTTGGCTCCTACTAAAAAATGGGACGCAAGGTCTGTAGATAACTTATCTGACGTTGTCGTAACTTATTGAACCGACCGTGTTTCACTCAAAAGGTATCTCGGCCCAGTACCCCATGACGCTTCTTACTACTCCAAGTGTTTGCTCGGCGGTATCTTGGCTTGCGGTACCACCCACGCTGGAATCACTCCTCTCGATGTCACCAAGTGTAACATGCAGGTGCGCGACCCACCGCTCCTCCGGACCGCGTTTTTATCCTTACCCGTCATGTTTTTCGCGCGTTATAGGTCAACCCCACCAAGTACAAGGGTCTCGTCTCCGGTCTCCGAACCATCATTGCCGAGGAGGGTATCGCCGGTACTTGGAAAGGCTTCGGACCTACCTTGATTGGCTACTCTTTCCAGGGTGCCTTCAAGTACGGTCTCTACGAGATCTTCAAAGATTACTACATGAACCTCGCCGGCGAGGAGGCCAGCGAAAAGTACAAGGGTGCCATCTGGTTGGCTGGTTCCGCCTCTGCTGAGCTCTTCGCCGATATTGCTCTTTGCCCTTGGGAAATGACCAAGGTTAAAATCCAAACCAGCCCCGCTGGTACCTTCCCAGTCCCCATGGGCGCCGCTCTCTCTCAGATGAGGGCTACCTCTGCCGAAACCAGGTTCCCCTTCGGTTCCCTTGTCCCCCTCTGGTCTCGTCAGGTAAGCTTGACAGATATGTCGTTTCGGCGCTTCACTGATTTCGGATATCATCGGTCTTTGTAGATCCCATACACTATGGCCAAGTTCTACTTCTTCGAGAAGATCGTCTCGCTCTTCTACACTCACGCCTTCACCGCTCCTAAGGAGTCCTACAGCAAGCCCACTCAGCTCGGAATCACTTTCGCCTCTGGTTACCTCTCTGGTGTCGTTTGCGCTATCGTTTCCCACCCCGCTGACTCTTTGGTCTCCTTGTTGGGCAAACCTCAAAACAAGGGCAAGTCCATCAGTGCCATCGCTTCCGAGACCGGCTTTGTTACCCTTGCCACTGGGGGTCTCGGTGCCCGTGTTGTCATGATCGGTACTTTGACTGGCTTCCAGTGGTGGATCTACGATTCGTTCAAGTCGGCCATGGGCATGGGCACCACTGGTGGCAAATAAGCCATTCGTTGTATGACAGGCCTCTCGTCACCCCGACGGCTGGAGGGGGATGCTGAGGTGGAGTGGAGGTAGTAAACCTTCTTACGGACCGTTCGCAATTTTTTTTTGACAAGTAATAGCCCACAGAGTAATTATGTTAACGCTTGGCTTCTCCGTAGATCTCACCACGTACCCTCCCTTTCGCATACTTTATCTCCCTCTCCCTGAGATTCCCTGTAGAATTTGTTGTGTCCCTTCTTAGACTATTGGGAACAGAAGCCGAGCTGGTAAATCATATCGAGTGCACGTGCTTGTGAGAGTTTGAAGAACGTTCGAGTTGGACTCCGTCTGACAGCCTCTGACTCTGAACCTGTGAGAATCCGACGCGCCACGAATGTATGCCGGGAACGGCAGCCTGGCGGCCCTGGGCTCATTCCGTCGTCGTCAGTCGTGAACTCGGTTCGGCGTTCGCCCGGCACATGTCTCGAGTTAATTAAAGGGCATTATTTCGGCTTTCCAAAACTCGCGGTCCACTTTGAACGTATGGATAATAAAATTTTCAGGATACACTGTTACACAAGCTAGGGCGCGCATATGATTCAACCCGCCACCGCGAAGAGGGACACCACGGCAGCATCGAGACTCTATCTACAACGCATGATATTCCTCAGGTGACATTTTATCAGAAAAATAAACCAATTGGATCCGATTCCCGACCCGCTCCCTCTCCTCGACAAACCAAGTGAATGAATTGAGGGCTTCCTGAGAATCGCATCTTATCTCCCGGAGGGAACGACAAGGAATTCCTTTCCCATCTTGAGGGCATAGCGTGCGAAGGACGGCCTCGACGAATCGCATAGCAAATTTTCTGAACTGGAGCACTTCTAGGCTCTCAAATGCAGCTATGGGCAGCTCCGTGGCATCAGAGGGCGCGGGGTTATAAAAATCCGAAAAGGTCAGGTCTTTTATCTGTCCAAACGAGGTGGGGGGCGTATCGAAAAACCAGTCAGGAGGATCGGTGCGTTCGCAAGCGGAAACTTGTATCGTGATCCCGCTCCCGCGAAAATCGGCCCCCCGCGAGGATCGTGTGTAGTAGTTGGAGTACACCATTCTTGTTGTTTTGGAGAGTAGGCGGTGACTTTCGGAAGGCAGAAGATCGGTCAGTGCGCCCGCCATGGAGACCACCTTGAGCATCCTAAGGCGTGGTAGCCTCATCCAGGGGAGGACTCCAACTGCCGAACCACCACGGTATTTGAGTGTTTCCAATGACTCCAAAGAGACGACACCGCTTGGGATGTCTTCGATCACGGTAGTGGGGACGTCGATGGAAGCCTCCCTCAGCTGAGGTAGGTTGGATAAAACCTTGAAGAGCGCATTGACGCGAAACGGTCTCGCATACGGTAGGGACAATTTGAATCGAGTTAGGTTGGGAAGTGGGAGATCGGACTCGAACGTCGGGAGGACGCTGATGAAGCTGAGGGAACGGAGTGCTGGTCCGTGTTGACGAAGGAAGTCAGCGGGGAGCCAAGATGCATCGGTCGGCTCGAGATCATCGCCCGTCGTACCCAAGATCTCCAAGTGTTGTAGGGATGGGGCGGGGCCACAGAACAGATGAGAAAGTATCATTCGGACGTGAATGACGGTACCGTGGATCGTGAGCGATCCTACTCTTCCGACATGTGGTGCAACCAGCTCAGATACCGCATTGGTTGAGGTGACCCATAGGTCCATGTAGACGTTAATAGGCACCGGCTTGGACCTTTCGAAGTACGTGTGTATACGACCGGTATCGCCGGGGAATTGCAAGCGAGTCCAAAGGGTCGGATTGGAGATAAGTGAGGAGCGCCAGTATCTGCAGACATGTGTGGCCGCTACTAGATCATCGTCGTGGCAGCGATGTTTGAATATCATCGAAAAGATCTCCGGTGGAAGCTTGTTGACGGGCCGGAGGAAGTTCTTGAGCACTGCGTTCCTCTGTAGAGCCTTCTGAATATTTCTCTCAATTTCCAAGACCTGCGATTTTCGCAAAAACGATCTGAACGGTGCGGTCTCGTAAGAGACCTCATGATTTCGTACCTTCTGCAATTGCAGGTCGGGCAAGTTACTATTATGTAGCTCGGATGAGTCTAGACGATGATACCGTAGTATAGCTGAGATTACCTTTCGAGAGACGGAGATTCCAGGTCCAAAGCCAGAACTAGCGCGTGCGCCAGTTGTTCGGCGTTGAGATCGCTGCCAAGATGTGTGGATGGCATGGATAACGGCAGAAAAGTCGCGTGTAGTGCTGTGAATCAGACCTGAACGCCTTCCCCTGGAGATCGGGCTGACTCATGTCAAGCTAGTGGCACGTGACCGACGCGCGTAACCTCGAGGTCGCCGGTCTCAGATATCACTACACTAAACCAGAACCATGTCCACCCCGCCCAAACTCAACTATGCCCTCTTGGGCCTCAACGATGTCTTCCCCTTCGTGGACTATGATCAAAACATTTTGATAAAAGGTGTTTTGGAAGCGATTGGCACGGACTTTGAGATACCTGCTTGGGAGCTAGAATTTTGGCTGGTACGCGATGACATGACCTCAGATTGGACCAAGGCCAAGCATACTTTTCCAGTTGAAAAAGCCAATTCCCTTTGAACGGCTTGGCTTGAATCCATGGTTACTCGAACCATCGGCAGACATAGGGGAGTATGCCACCAAAACTGTTCAAGCACAAGGGCTGTTGGAAGTCTGGACATTGCACGACCACAAGCGCTTGCACGCCGTCTTGCAGCGACGTACCTCCTGCATGTCTTCCACCTTTCTGTTTTGAGACAACTCGCTGACATGGTTTGCAGTGGGCATGAAGCACAAGCTTTCAAGTGCAGAGTACCCAGCACAGAAGTTGCCCAATCTTGAGGAAGGTATGTGTAGTTTCCTTTGCTGTTTTGTAGTTGGACTAACACTGGAGGGTTAGTCCATCAGAACACCATCAACAGTGGGCTCAGGGCAGCTGCCCCCTCTCTTGGATCAAAAGTGGCTTCAATTGCACAACAGCAGGAGGCTTTCCCCCTTTACAATGGCCGCCCTCCTCAAAATTGTGGTCTTGACATTCGGCTCTTCCACCCAGTGTTCGAGAACTTCACTCAGTGTTTCCATGGCACAGAGGAGCTTGTGAATGAGGAGGAGGAGGCAGTGCACAATTTCCTGGTGGGCTCTGCCAATTACTACGACACTGAGGAGGCACGCTGGGCTGTGGTTATACCATTCCTCCAAACTCTCCTTGGACACAATATTACAAAAGTTCAGGGACCCAGCAGGACATCTGCAAGTGGAACCATCCTCTTTTCCGTTGCACAATCCAAGATTGATGTGCCTCTCCTCCTCTTTGAACTAAAGAACGAAATTGGCACTGGGGATGTTGATGCTACCCACCAAGTTGGATTACTATATCGCAAGCATTGGTCACAGATGAAGGTGCACCATCTGTCTCCCTCCAGGGGTGCCTGTTTGCTTACCAGCAGTCATCAGGACAGGAGCTGTGCCAGCTGTTGCCCCACATTCCTGTTGGTCCTCATGGGATCATGGTTATGTGTGCTTGGTGCAGTGTTCACTGACAAGCCTATCATTCAACCCTTGACTCCACTGTTGTGGTTGGGTCATGTACATGCACATGGACCACAGTACAGGGAGGTTACAAGACTCTTTGCAGTGTTGTCAGCAAGCATCTCAGAGCTAGAAGAGTTCTATTCAAACCTGGACTTCAATGTTGCCTCCAGGGCTCGGTTTTTCCCATACATCACCTCCTTCACCGACAGACACACTGGACACAATATTTCATTCGTCTATGAGGCATATGCAGATCTGGATCCTAAAACCAGCAAGGCAGTCTTTATCGCCAGCACCCAAGACGGTCAGAAGATTATCGTCAAGTTCACGGAGGCATACAATGAAGAAGCTCATTCCATACTTGCTGCTAGGGGTCTTGCTCCCCCCCTTCTCTCCTGCGATCGGTCCACGTTCAGTGATTTTACGATGGTCGTCATGGGTTATGTTGCCGATGGGAAGCAGCTATTTCACAGGTATCCGCAGGTGACCCCTCACAAAGTTCTTGAAGAGATCTTAGGGGCCTTGCAGAGTCTACATGAAAGAGGCCTTGTGTTCGGCGATCTCAGATCACCGAATGTCCTTATTACAGATCAGCACCACGTTCAGCTTGTAGATTTCGATTGGTGTGGGAAGGTGTGGGAAGGGAAGTATCCAGCAGACATCAGCCTTGTGGGTATTGAATGGCCGAACGGTGTTGTTCCTGGTGGCTTTCTACGGCCCGAACATGACCTCGAGATGCTCAGGAAATTGACACGTGCGGGCTAAGATGGTGTTCATCGACGTTTAACCGAATTTTTGTACACTACAGTCTCACTGAATTGACTCGAATTGACAAATTCTGAGATCCAGGTTGTGGCGTCCGAGTCTGTTCGCTTCCTGGTCCCTGTCGCGACTCAAATTTCACTCGCAGTGCTTTCAGTTTGTCAATGCTGAGGCTGACCCGTTATAGGTTCCCACCGAAACTATCCACATGCCCGCTGTCGTTTCTTTTACTTGCATTACCAGTCGAATTTTCTTACATCACATTCGAATCTTATAACTTTGTGATCATCATCCCACATCGTAATTCCTTATGTACATACACAGGAGTGAGAAGGGAGAGAAAAGTGAAAGGAAAAAGGGAGGGAAGACAGGCAGCGAAAGCAAAAGAACGTGTGCTGCATGTGGGTATGACGCAGAACAGTGGTGGCTGACAAAAGTGGATGGAAATGAAGGACGGGGGCAGGAACAAGAGAGGGGGAGAAGAGGAGATGAAAAAGGGAGGGGTGAAGGATGCAGCAAGGAGCAAGGGTGATGTCGGTGAGTGCTGAAAGTAGGGAATGGATTAGAAAGAAGGGGACGAAAGGGACAAACCAGCCCCATGAGTCCGCATATGGCACGTACTTGCTCAGACTGCAAGCTTATCTCGAGGGAACATTGCAGGAGAAGACGAAATTGGCGTCAATGGAGAACACGAGACATCGGATGAAGGCTTCTGCAGTGGGCTGTGACTGCACAGGGAGAGAGAGCCGGCTCTGCCGGGCTGAGGGAGGAGGTACAATTCGAGGGAAAATATCCACGGGGTCATATCGATATTGATTAGGGTACAGTGAGATGGCAGGCAGTTGACCAATTTCTCGAGTCACTTTCTTGACAACTGATCGATCATACTGCTGATGGTGTTGACAGGATCCAGGATTTCTCCGAACACCAGTACGCCTACAGCTCTCTGAGTCGTCTCCCCTGGCCAGCAGCCATCTGCGGAGCATGTCAATAATCATCACCTAATGGCAGAAGAAGATCCTTACCGTCGCTACGGCAGTTGTTCGCACTTGCAAAGTCAGCTACGAAAAAGTTAGCATCCATTTGCTGTCAGTCAGACGTGGACAAACGCTGCCAGCCATAGTGTTGACGTTATCGGTCAAAGCCTAGATATCATAAGCATGGACATTGCGCTCCAAGGTTGGGAGCTGTAGCTTACCTTCCAAGTTCCACTCGCATTCTCTACCTTAGTCCTGACCACCCAGCTTGCTTTCAGTTCCAACCTTGCAAACGACTCGGGTGACTCCGCTGGCGAATCCACTCAAACTCTCCGCCATACCATTCACGGTCTCCTTCAAATCTAGCATCTCGCCCCAGACATCAACAGTTATGCGTTTAGTCAGGTTTCCGCCCGCAACAGCCTTAGTGACTTCCGCGATAGATTGCACTTGATTCGTCAAGTTCACTGCCATAAGGCTGACTTTATCGACCAAAACCTGGGGAAGTCACGTTGGCCTTTCGGATTTACTGGATCGTCGTTTCTAACGTACCTTCCATTCGCCCTGAACATTCGGAGCGAACGCCTGGCCTCCCAGTATACTTTCTGTTCCGACCTCCAACGACAACCGAGACACTTCATGCGCCAAAGTGGACAGCTGGCGAACCACGGAGTTTACAGTCAACTTCAAATCAAGCATCTCTCTTTGGATATCAGCACCGACCATTCGTATTAGGTCGCCCAGCGCTACAGCCTTAGTAGCTTCCGAACCGGTCCACACCTGGTCCGCCAAGTTGCTGGCCATTTTCTGCAGGGTAAAAGGTGTCAGTAACCAGGTCCTCGCATGGTCGCGGTACTTCCGTTACGCACGCTGACATTCCTCGTCAAGTCTGCCCAAGTTCCCTGGACTCCTTCGACCCTGGCCTGACCTCTCAAAATACCCTACATTCCGACTTCCAGTGCTACTCGAGTGACTTCCGCTGCAGACACTCCCATTTGATCAGCCATAGAGTCGACAGGTCCTTTCAAAGTAGCCATCTTTCCCTCGACCTCAATTCGACTTTTTAAGTCAAGTTGTTCTGGGCGACAACGGCGGTGATCACAGCGATGGACCATACTTGATCCGTCAAGCCCGAACACATACGGTTCACCCTGCATTATCAAGTATCGGCAGGTAGCACAGCACGGAGGTATGACCAAAGCTGCTCACATTTCGTGTCAATTCCAGTCAGACACCTTCAACGTCTGGGTTATTTGCCTGACCGCCCAACTTTCCTTGGGGCCGACCTCCACTATGACCCGTGTGACCTCTGTAGCTAGCATTCGTAGTCTGACGACCATTCTTCTGACCGTGTTCTTCAGATCCAAAATTGCGTCTCGGGCATCAGCACTGATCTGCTTAGATAGGTCTCCCACGACAGCAGCTTTTGTGACCGTGACAATACTCCGGACCGGGTAGTCAAGTTAGCTGCGAGTTTGCTGGCTGTTCCCATCAGTTCACACCAGGTCCCTTCAGCGCTGAGGACTAGAGCCTGACCACCCAATTTGCCCTCCGTCCCGACTTCTTCACTGACACGAGTGACCTTAGCAAATTTACCGAGGTTCTTAACCCTGACGAGCGTCAGACCTTATTACTACTTCGCAATTCTGACCTGACATACCATGGTACCGGTGACGCCCCCCAGCCGTACCACCACCACACGCTGGACCGGAACGATGATCTTCCGCGACAAATCGTCCTGTGCGACAGTATTGCAAACCCGAGCGGCGTCTTGAACGTGAGCTTTTAGGAGCCGAAGCTCTTTAACAGCGCTCAGGCCGTTCTCGAAGGCGGCAGCGACAGGGGGACCGGGAGGGGCGATGGGGGGGACTATCATCACCAGTTCCGGTGTAGGTATGAATTCTGGTGAACATTGTGGCATCACCGGGAGATCTGCCGCACGTGGGGCGGGGAACCGGGTCGACATGAGACGAATATTGTCGAGCGTCGAACGAGTAGGAGTTGAGGGAACTCGAACCGTCGAGTGAGACAGACATGGGAGAACCAGACTGTGTGACTTCCTTTCTGTTAATCATAGGGCTGCTAGCGTGGGGAGGGTTGGAACCGCCAGCTGGGGCAGGTGGAGAACCTAGTCGTGGTGCACTGTACCAGTCACGCAGAAAGGGTGAGGTTGAGAATGTGGAACTATCACCCGGCGTAGTCAAGGCAAGTTGTTCCACATCCCTTATTTCCTCATCCGGTCAGGCGATTGGGTGGGCACACCGGTGACTAGGTTGCCCTGCTTCTCTGAAATCTTTTAAGGTGGTAAGTCTTGAAGCTTGAATCCCGAGCTGCAGTGCATATACGTACATGGGATTCGGCCGGTCTCTTCTTCGGTGTGGTGGGGTGGTGAAGCTTTCTTCTCTCCCGACGCGGATTTTGGGCCAGAGTAAGCGAGGTGATGAATGAAAGGGCCAGGCTCATAGCAAGTTCAACCAGCACGTGCGGCCGGTTAGGTAAGCCTACTCAGGATCTTACCAGAGTCCCCCCTATCCCAGCGTCGGTTCTTTCCAGCAAACCCTCCTCCTACTTCAAAATGTCTCCAAATGGCAACGCTACCACCCACCGATGCTACTGTGCGTATCTCCGGTCACCTCGCCACATCAGTCCCTCTGACAAGCCTCGTACAGCTCGATGCCTACTTGGAGCAGGACCAATTCTCCAAGGTTGCTTGCGAGACCGTTACTAAGACCGGAATGATCATGGTCTTTGGTGAAATCTCTACCAAGGCTCAAATAAACTACCAGAAGGTTATCCAAGAAACTATCAGGGACATTGGGTACGGCGACTCTGCCAAGGGTTTCGACTACAAGACCTACAACATCCTCGTCGCCATTGAGTAGCAATCTCCTGACATTGCTCAGGGTCTCGACAGGAGCTCTCCCAAGAACCTCGGTGCTGGTGATCAGGGTCTCATGTTCAGATACGCCACTTCCGAAACCCCAGAATTGATGCCGCTTACTGTCTGGTGCCCTCCCCTGGCTCAGACCCAGGTGATGATCAAGTACAAACGCGACGGTGGTGCCGTTATTTCCCTCCGAGCCGACACCGCCGTCGTTTCGACCCAACACTCGGACGACATCACCACCGAGGACTTGAGGAAGGAGATCCTGGAAAAGACCATCAAACAGGTCGTCCCTACCGACCTTCGCGATGAACACACCGTTTACCACGTTAGCGACAACCGATCCTCTTCTCCCCGCTTGCCTGATCGTTGACCATTATGACAGATCCAGCCATCTGGGCGGTTCGTTATCGGTGGCCCTCAGGGTGATGCTGGTTTGACCGGTCATAAGATCATCGTAGACACCTACGGTGGATGGGGGCGCACGGTGGGGGTGCCTTCTCTGGCAAGGAGTTCTCGAAAGTTGACAGGTCCGCCGCATACGTTGGATTGGTCCGCTGAATTTAGTTTGGGATTTTTTGATTAAACGGCTGATTGGTCTTCACCCTAATCGTTAGCCAAGTCCCTAGTCTCCGCGGGGCTCCTCAACCGGTTCTCGTTCAGCTGTCCTGCACTATCTGTGTCACTGGACCACTTTCCATCTTCGTTGATTCGTACAGAACCGGAACGAAGAGCAACCAGGAACTTGTCGATGCCATCCGCAAAAACTTCGATCTTCGAACTGGTGTTACTGGTATGTTTATTCTGACAAAGGATACTCCATCGCGATTTACTCAAGGCGCTCTCCTTCCAGTTCGTCAGCTTGATTTACAGAAGCC
>Ga0307512_10007560_pt1 | contig 10744 bp, 11 predicted proteins | sample 14_EM_MG_FD_200267 | JGI IMG/M metagenome (GOLD analysis project Ga0307512, IMG submission 200267) | Populus trichocarpa ectomycorrhiza microbial communities from riparian zone in the Pacific Northwest, United States - 14_EM | ecosystem: Host-associated > Plants > Roots > Unclassified | place... | reverse complement strand
GGGCTCAGTGAACGTCAATGGACACCGCGAACGGTGGTCTGCTCACGGATAAACTACCCAGAAAACCGATGGCGAAAGTTAGGGGAAATACGGCACTACCGACAGGGCCAAGGAGGATGTGCTCGCCACCTGTCATTATAGGCGTTTGAATTTGACGCACACCTACTCCGCGAAAGGAGCAGTGGGGCATGCGCCAACATACATACTGCGTTCACCAGGACGTATGCATCTCATCGAATGTCCTGTCAGACGCTAGCGGTATTCCACTTAACAAGACACCGGTTAGCATGCCTGCCGTCTGTCACGAATCCATAAGAAAGAGACGGATGGACATCGAAGACAGCTCATAATAGGTCCACGCCCCTCCCGCCCCTCATTTCTGGGCGGTGACCGTCCCTGTTGGGTCCATACACAATGTCAGTTAGCTGGCCCGGAAAGCTCACAGACGGTACCCAATGAGGAATTCAGATAGTCCATGACCACCCCAAATACTCTAAGACACGCGAAACCAGGGTCTCGGGAAGCAGTTCCGAATCCCAGAGACGACCAGGTTTTCTCGGGGTAACATATAATGCACCTTCGCCACCTTCCTGATGGTTATAAGTGCGAGATGCTTGGGTTAGAGGACCGAGGCGCGAACCGGTGACGTGCAGTGAACCAGCCAGTCATTTCCGCTCCACGTGTAGATACAAAGGACCGAGGAAAGAGTAGAAGGAAAACACCAGAGGGTAGACGTCCAACCTTGGCATTCCGAAAACGCTCTCGGCGTTGAGAGGATCTGCCAGTTTCCGGTTGTGGCACGGTGGCATGAACAACGCCTCGTCCGTCTGTCCAAGATGTGTGAAACGCCAGCTGGATCCATCTGATGGCTATCGCGTTTCGAAGGGCAGCCTCGAAGCAGACACGACCCTGACCGTATAAGAGTCCTAAGCATACCGCACATGCACATGATCTCTCACCACGCCTGCGCAGCCTGGGACAGATGGAAGACAATCGCCAACCCGGCCTCAACAATAGGCGCTCACGACACGTTTTTGGAAGTCATCAACTCTTGGACGAGTCTGGCCTTGTCCAAGTCTCACAACAACCTCAATCTCGCGCTCCTTCCCGCGTCTCCCGTCAACCACAACCCGTCTGTCTCGCACTAACTCTTGGACACTGCTCTTTGCGTGGTACTGGCTCCGAGCCTCTATCCACGTTCCTCGTTGGCTAGGCCCTTTCTGCTGTTCAGTATATGGGTGGACGGATTCCAATTCCACCGATGATGGACATCGTAAAGTCGGTTCGAGAGCACATATCTGGGTGGACTAATGGGGGAGAGGCTTCCTGGTACGCGTTCTTTCCAAAGATTCTAGTTGCCACATTCACGAACGTGTCGTACGCCTCCCCAGCCGGCAGTTTCTCCTCAAATTACACACTGCCAGTCCAAACGGGCAGGGAAGCGACGACCTTTACACGGCCTACAACACCCTTCTGACCGCTACACTTTTGTCGTGGTCAAAGCACAAATATTTCACACCCGCTACTTTCATAACTTTCGTTCAGTCCGTGCTTTCTGGCCTCCCGTCAACATCCTCATCTACTACGGAGCCTTCAAGTCTAACGTGGCTAGGAAATTCACTCGTGGACATGATTTGGTCAATCGACATAGAGCTTGATGAACTGGTAATGGAATCAAAATCTAGTGAGGGCACGTCGGGGAATGAGCACCAAAGGAATAATGAGAAGGATAAGCAGGTGGTGGCAGATCTAGTGAAGAAGCTTCTGGTCTGTGTGGTGTTCAGAAGCTTCGTCTCTCATACTGAAGATTCTCTCGCAGGCCGCCGGAATTCTCCAACCAGGTCCATGCAGAGAGAGGCTCGACAGTGGCCTGGTTTTCGCCGCTGGACTTAGCTTTGACAAATCGTACTGGGACAAGCGTGAAGTTCGAACGAGGACGAGCCTTTTGTTGGTTTGTTCCCACTCTTCGCGCCTAACACACTAACGTGTTCTCGTCAGCTACAAGCAAAACAAAGTCAACCTCCTGCGAGAACAAACGGAAGGATACAGCAAACTGATCACTGAAATTACCAGCAGTGTTGGCCCAGCACACTCGTCCGCCACAGGTCTGCCTACCGAATCTACCGAGATAATCCACGAACGGGCTTCGTCCGTCTGGGGTCGGGTGGTCAGTCTCATCGGCCACTTTGATCTCGATCCCAACCGTGCACTTGACGTCTTCTTGGACATCTTTGCAACTCATCTGGCGACCCACTATGCCTTTTTCCTCGCTTTGCTTTCTTTATCACCCTGGGCACCTACCGTATCCTCCGAACCACCGCCTCCGAGCTCAGGTGGCACCCGTTTCGACGACGTTCTCGCCAACGCGGAGATTCTGTCAGATAGCGCTCCGTCAGACTTGAACAAACCGAACGATGTCCTTGCTCAAGTCCTAGGATTCAAATTCGCTCATTATCACGTGAGTGACTTGACCACAGTTCTATTGGACAAACTAACGACTTTCTCAGTATCCAGAGACGACTGATACTACACCGATGAACCTCTACTTCCTTGCGGCGCTCCTCATTCGAGAGGGCTATATGAGTCTTGAAGCTCTATTCCCTCACGTAAGTACCTCTTGACTGTTCCAGCCGACCGATGTTGATCCGTTTCACACAGCTTGCCCCCGATGGCGAAGGGATGGAACAAGCCCATAAGGACTATCTCTCGAAGGTCGAGTCCCGTATCGCTGGGGCCAAGATCAGTCAGTTAGCGATGGCCGCTCCACTCGAGTCCGTCAATTCAACCTCGAAGCCAAAGGCCCCGACACCATCAGCCTCAAAACCTCCCGAGGTCAAGGAAAAAAGCAATCAAAAAGTTGGGATTGTATCGGCTCTCCTTTCGATTGGCGCCATCCGACCCGCTCTCTCGCTGATTACAATGTACCCCTGGATGGTGGATGCCAACCCGCAACTTGCCGACCTCATAATCCGTATCATGAAGCACTCTATTGCATCCTTGTACGAGTCGACTCTCGTCACTAAAGAACGACCTGCCGGGTTCATGCAACCAAAGGCTCGCTACGGTGCTGCAGGACTTCAGCCCGCCCCTGCTCGCAAGCCCCACTTGACGTTTTGGGCCCCGACCCCTCCAATTACAAGTGCCTGGGACTTTGTCTTCTTCTTCCCCAAATGGACCGAGCGTGTACCTGTATGCACGCAGCTCTCTGACCTGGTGGACTTCGTGGAACCGTTCATGCGATTCATCACAGTTCATATCTCCCGCGACCCGTTGTTCGTCACCAAGTTCTTGCGATTGGGACGTCACCATCTCGCAACCACGGTGAGCAGTCCCCGGGACAAACGTTATTCTTCAACCTGTGATATCAATACCGACGTTGGAAAAATGTGTGAATGTAACAGGTACCGATGGATCCAGAGACGAAAAAACCCACTGGACCCCCCGACCCCGAAAACCCGATCCGTCAGTTCTGGTTGAAGGTCCTTCGACTCCATATGCTCCCAGCGCTTTGCCTAATTCGGGGGAACGCAGTCTGTACTGTGGAAGTCTGGAATATGATCAGGCAATACGATACGACGGTGCGGTGGAGGCTTTACGGAGAGTGGAAGACAAAGACGTACAAATCGCATCCCGAACTACGCGTACGAGCTGTCCAGGTCGACCGAGAAGCCAAGGGTATCCTTCGACGACTATCGCACAACACCATCGACAGCCTCGCAGGACCGGTAGCAAAGCTTGCGCATTCGAACCCGTGTATCTTCTTCGGAAATGCGGTGAACCAGATCATGGCGTACGACAACCTTGCTGGCGTAGTCATCCAAGTTTTGAAATATTCGACTAACATGAGCTTCGACGTGCTCGTGTTCGTGATTTTGGATGCGCTGGCCAATCCAGATAAGGACAGGGTCAAGGATGATGGCGTCAACACCACTGACTGGCTTCAAAGTTCGTCCTAACGTTCTCCGTTTCGACACCACTCTCTCATTACAAGTCCTGCTCCCTCCCTCCTAGGTCTTGCCTCCTTCACGGGGATGTTGTTCAGGAGGTACAGCGCAGATCTGACACCGGTGATCAAGTATATCGTCCATCAGCTATACAACGGGCAGACGACGGAGATCATCGTGTTGCGCGAGTTGATCTGGAAGATGGCTGGTATCGAGCCCTTGCCAAGTTTGTCGGACGCGCAAATCAGCGCCATGGCTGGCGGTCCCACCTTGAGGATTGAAGCTGTGGCTTCAAACACTCGAGGCGCGCACCTGGATCCGGGTGAAGTGACACTCAGGGGTCCCCAGCGACTCGGAAAAACGCTGTTGGATTCGTCTCTGGCGTTGCCCCTCCTCATTCAGGTAGCGCAGCAAAGACAATCTTGCGTGTTCACTGCTCAAGATGCGCACCTCAAGTCTCTGGCTAGTCTATACGATGCGGTATGTCCATCCCTTTTCGGTCCAGGTTTTACTAGGAAGGGAGTTGATCGACAATGTTTTCCATTCTTTCGTAGACTCATGGTGTTTTGCTTCAATACCTGGAACTTCTGACTTCTCCCGACGTGATCTCGGCTGAGGATTATAACAATAAGATCCTTCCTTCCCTTGCGGATCTGGGCGAACTTTATGGGATCTCAGCGCCAATTTGCATGCAGATTATCCGACCGAAGCTCAACGAGGCTCTCCTTGTATGTCGTTCTTTTTTCCGTTTACCTGTTATTTCTCACTTCTGACGTACTTCATTCCCTAGAATGCCGCCTTAGCAAGGGCAGAGCAGGAGAGGGCAGCCAGCGAAGAGGAAGAGCGACGGCTCAAAGCCAAACTCACTGCTAAACGAGAGCCTAGCGCGAACCCATCTCGTGTCGCCTCTCCTGCGATTTCTGGGTCGGCCACGGAACAACCAACCAAGGATGCGGCCGGTACCGTGGAAGAGTCCCAAGATGTTACCATGGACTCGGTTGAATCTTCTACCCCGAAACCGGAGGAACCTCAATGGCTCCCGCAATTGACCGCACTGTTTGATGATGTGAAGAAGATTGCACCCCCAGGGGCGATCGAGGCAATTGGGTGAGTTCTTCCGATGGCGGACCAGGGTATATCATTATACCGCCCGACTGTTCTGACTTGACCTCTGCCCTAGTCCTGCGTTCTACCTCACTTTTTGGCAACTCTCTACGTACGATCTTTCACCGCCGGGCGCGCGTTATGACGAGGAGCAGGCAGCTCTTCGCACTTTGAGCCGACAGGAAGATAGCAAGTACAATGCCGCGGAACGGTCTGCTGATCGGTCGACTCGCGCGACCGCCACCGCCCATAGGCAACGGAGGGACAGGTACAGTTCTTATGTCCATAAGCTCGCTCAGGAGTACAAGAACCAGGCGACCGCGAGGGCATTTACCATCAAACGTCTCCAACAGGAGAAGAACCATTGGTTTGCTGGAAGTTCGTCTGATTTCGCGTTGTTCCCTTGACGACTCTGCCGATTAACGTGTTTCACCCTGCCATTTCACTTGTTGTCAGATGCGAAGGCTGCAGCCCTGATTAACGCTCTCATCGAATTCTGTTTCCAACCAAGATGTGTTCTGTCTCCCATGGACGCAGACTTCTGTGTTCATTTCGTTCGAGTGATGCATCTCCAGGGCACTCCTGGGTTCTGGACTTTGACCTGTTACGATCGAGTAAGTCCACATCCTGCCCACCCCGGAGATTATATCAGTGGCTTACCTGTTTCATCAGTTGCTTGGCGACCATGTTAAGAACATTGTCTTCTCCTGCAGTGAATACGAATCAAGGAACTATGGTATTTTGGTCGTTTCCTTCCATTCATCTTCGGTGCTAATGGCGTTGATAGGTCGATTCCTGCTCGGTCTCTTGACCGATCTGCTGAAGTGGCATCAAGACGAGCAACAGTACTTGCAGGATAACAGAGTCAAAGGTGCTGGCAAGGCCGCTTACCTTCCTGGGCTCCAACTACGCTGGACGAACAAGCCGACTGTCGCGATAAGCGATCTAGCCAAGTGGTCGGAGGTGCAGCAATTCAACAGGAAGTGTCATAGGAAGTTGGCAAAGGTACCATTTTTCCATTTCCCACGGAATTCACCCATGCTGACTGGAAACCCCTTACCTAGGCTCTGATCGATTGCATCGAAACTGGAGAGTTCATGCACGTCTACAACGCCATTATTGTCTTGAAGGAGGTGTTGCCCGTGTTCCCCGTGGCCGCTGCTTCGGGAACCGCAGGTTACTCTCTTGTCACAGTCCTTGACCGCTTGTTGGAGAAGGAGGAACGCGGTGATCTCAAGATTCTCGCGAGGGCGTACCATGCCAGTCTCAAGAAACGGGAGTCTATTTGGGCTATCCCTACGGATCACAAGTCTGGTCATGTCCCGATGAGGGTCGACAGCCCGGGGAGAACTTCGACCCCGACTGGACCAAGTCAGGATTCTCGTTCCGCTGGCCAAGGTACCAACCCCCCTTCTGCTCCTAGATCTCACATCTCGGGTACGAACAACGGGATCGTGGCGCCAGTGCAGCCGAAGGCTAATCAATCACTCAACTCTACAAAGACCGCTATGGAGAGCGTCCCTCGACCTGACTTTATCAAGCGAGTTGGAAGGGGAGATAAGATGGATACCGCCTCCGACAATCCTTCGGCTGCTGAAGTCAACAAGTCCGGCACCACCCAGCCGCCCACTGGACCTGCGAAATCGACACCGCCCACGCAGCCGAGGAGAGCAAGTCCGGTCAATGCTGTGGACTTACGGAGAGACCTTTCTCATGTGAAGGACCAATCACGTCCACCTTCACCTTCCAGTGCTACCCATCCGTCTTCTGCGAGAGACCCTCCTCACTCCCCACGTGGATATCGCGGTCCGGATGAAAGAAGAGAATCTCCACAGACCACTATGCCTCCACCTACAATTCCCAGTCAGAAACCGTCCGCCCAAGAGCTTCGAGACACCGCGAAGATGACGATGAACTCTCGTTTACCAGACAAGTCAGATGGGGATAAGTCTTCGTCTCAGCATGATCAGAACGGGCACCCCCCTCGTCGGAGGTCGAACTCGCCTTCGCGACCAGGTACGCGGAACCCAAGTCTGGATAGTCGTGGGAGTGCTGGCCGCTCAAGGTCTGCTGGGGAAGACGATAGAAGGGATTCGAGACCTGGACCTTCACGTCGTGAGAGTATGAGGTCGGAGCGGGGTGGTAGGGACCGTGCGTCTGGACGTGATGGTCGAGAGAGCGACCGGGAAGATAGGGAAAGAGAGAGGGAGCGAGACCGTCATGCAGAAAGGGAGAGGAAGGAACGAGATAGGAACGAGAGGGATAAAGATAGAGAAAGGGAGAGAGAGCGAGAGAGAGATAGGGAGAGGGAACGGGAGCGAGAGCGCGACAGGGACCGTAATGGAGGACGAGACAGCCGGGACAGGCATCGCAGGGATGAGAGGGACAGGAAGGAACGTCCTGCAGCTCGGGAGTCCGCTCGGGAGCAGAGGGAATCTGGTAGGGACTCCGCGAGGGAACCCACTACGGCCACCCCTGCGACACCTGTGGAGACACCGACCCGACCTTCAGATACCCCGTCCAAGCATAGGTCTGCTACCAAAGGTGAAGACGGACTGGGTAAGAGGCGCAGACCTGCTGACGATGACGTGAGTACCAATCCATTTCATTTCGCTTCCCCTCCTTCTCGTAGCTCATGTAAACGCCTCTAGCCCGATCGCGCCTCCAAACGAAGCTCTCGTAAGGATGGCTCGCACCACGAAGAACGCTCTCGCCGAGGTGGTGGGAGTGGTGGGGGTACTGAAGGCCCAACCAATGAGCGACCAAGGGAACCAGAAAGACGTCGAAGGGGCGAGAAGGAACCCGAAGAAAAGGTATGGGGTTTATTCGTAAATGATCCTTCTATTCCTGATATAACTAATTCGTTTGGAAATAGCCCCCAGAAAAGAAGATTCCGGAAGGTCCAGCAGCGATAACGAAACCTCTGCCACCGACTACGCCTTCTGGACCTCGGGCAGGACGAGAAAAACAGGGACCACCTCCTCAACCCCGCGACCAGAGCCGTGAACAAGCGAGGGAGAGAGATCAGCCGAGAGAGCGTGAATCGGTTCGGGAGCCACCCCGCGAGCAGCCGAGAGAGCCGCCTCGTGAACAGGTTCGAGAACCAGCTCGGGAATCGCCTCGGGAGCAAGCCCCGGCGACACCATCTACGGCAACGCCCAGTCTACGGTCTCGCATCGGTGAGAGGTCTACACCAAACCCTTCAGATGGTCCTGCGACATCGGGTGAAGACCGCGATGGAGCACGGAAGCGAACGATCTCAGGTAAGTGTTCATCTCAAACCGAATCTCGAATCATCTCAAATTCGAGTGGATGGTTCTCTGGGTTGTGTCTGTATATGTGTATACTAACGTCGTGCTTTGTTCATTTGGTTAGATAGGGACAAGGAGATGAGTGAAAAGCCACCGGCCAACGTTGACTCTGAGTCGGCGGCGGCGCCATCGAAGCGAGTAAAGATCGTCAGGACTCGATATCGCGACAATGGGGACGGCGGCAGGAGTGGGGCCGGGGCATTTGCGAAGAAGATGCTCCCGCTCGCTGAAAAGCCTCGGCCAGAAAGGAGAGATTAAAGGTTCATCTGGCTCCTGCGGCGTTGTTCGTGTGCAGACTGCGACGCGGACCTCGTTTCATTCTCTCTATGGGTTCAGCATTTGCCGTTCCGTAACCCGATGTCGCTTTCGACGGGTTTGAACATAATAAGACAAATAGAGTACAGAGTTTGTAATATTACGCATTCGCGCTCACCTCATCCGGGTTTCCACATACACATTCCGAACGCTTTGAAATATGACAGGTCGGGAAAGAGCGCATCTCAGCCACTATTCGGGGAATAAGTTTGATATGAGATTGAATCCGGGGGCACGAGGCGCGAATGAGCGGGGATGAGTGATAAGATGAAGATGGAATAGAGATTAGATATAACATGAGGGGAAAGTATTACATAGCATTTAAGGGTTAATTTCTGGTTCCACCGCCAGGCCATCACTTGATCAAGGTGAGGAACTCCTCTCTAGTCTTTTGGTTGGTCCTGAAGCAGCCCAACATGCAGGAGGTGGTGGTGATTGATCCCTCCTTTTGTACTCCTCGCATCGTCATACACATGTGACTGTGGGGAAGCGAAAGGGGTCAGGGAGATTGAGTTAAGCACGGCGATGATGAGATGAGACGGAGGACATACGTCGCTTCCATAACCACGGCGACGCCTCGCGGTTTGATAGCCTCTTGAACGGCAAGGGCTATTTGCTTGGTGATCCGTTCCTGGATAGATAACCGTCTACTGAAGGTTTCAGCGATCCGGGCCAACTTTGAGATTCCGAGGACGAGCTGATTGGGAATGTATGCGATCGCGACCTAAATCGAGAGAGATAGGGGGAGAGAATGTGAAGATGTTAGCGTTTATGGTTATCTGGACGGTGTCATGGGGTTGTGGGTTTCGGGATACGAGATCTATATGCGGGCAGGAATGGGTGGAGAGTGGATGCGAGATCGATGCGAAGAGGTGTCATTCTGGGGAAGCGAAGGAGTAAATGGATGTACCTTGCCGGTAAATGGGACAAGGTGATGTTCACAAAGACTGTTAAGGGTGATTTCCCTGACCAGAATCATCTCGTCATGGTCCTCGGAGAAGATGGCATCGTTGATAACGTCTAACGAGGCCAGCGCAGTAAAAAAAAAACGAGATTGAGTTTCTGTTTTTCGTTTCTTTTCTCAAGGGAGAGAGAGAGGGAGGGAGCGTCATTCCATTTATTTTTTGGCCCCGAAGCCTCATGTTCGGTGTTCGGGAGTCAAAAGCGGAATGCAAGTTTATCAATGGATTGGGTGATTACCTTTCAGACGTTCCTCGTACCCGCGAGTCATCCACATGAGGGCTTTTGCGTAACGTTCGGGAGTTTTTTGGAGGCCTTCTCGGTCCGGATCCTCCCCTAAACATTCGAGGATTGTGCGAACTGCGCCGGCGAGCCGCTGCTCCCGCTCGAGCTTCTCGGCAGGAGTGGCATTCAATCGGAGGAGGGTGGACTTTGCTGAGAAACCGATGAATGAGAACGGAGCAAGAGCGAGAAAAACCGTTTTTCCGGGATATCGGGCGCGCGCACGGACACATACTCACCTGGCCAGCCGAGACCGTTCGGGTCTGGGATTGGGCTCTCTGTCCCGGTGGAGGAGGTTGCGGTGTAGGGGGGGGAACGGAAGGGAGGATTGGTGGATTCCGCTGCCCGTTTGTGGGAATCTAAGATATTTTCTTTAAGGTTTGGAAGGAATTCATTTTCCTTGGCGCCGTCGTCCTGGTGTGGAATATTTTGAAGATCCAGGTTTTGGAGGCTGGCGGAGAGGAGGGTGGAGTGGGACCTGGAGTCGAAGGAGTTGTGGGCCATGGTTGGGATGGGTCGCGGGCGGTCGACAGGTTTTTAAACGCAAGACCCGGGTTAGCAAAAATATTTTAGAAAATCGTGAGGCTGTGGGCAGGTTCGCGGTTGTAGTTACTGTTCGTCCGGCTCGTGGTTATGAAAGAGGCGGGAAGCCCCTCCTCAGTCTTGGGTCGTTTCCGCCATATACCGCAACCTCTGCCGTCGGTCTTATATCATGGTCCGCTAACCAGCATTCCCCCAAGGCCGTGTCCCTTCTCTCCCCCCTGTCTGTAATGGTCCTCCACCACCACCGTCCCCCCTCCGACCACATCCTCTCCCAGTCCGCCCACG
>Ga0307512_10007559_pt1 | contig 10744 bp, 9 predicted proteins | sample 14_EM_MG_FD_200267 | JGI IMG/M metagenome (GOLD analysis project Ga0307512, IMG submission 200267) | Populus trichocarpa ectomycorrhiza microbial communities from riparian zone in the Pacific Northwest, United States - 14_EM | ecosystem: Host-associated > Plants > Roots > Unclassified | place... | reverse complement strand
CAAATTCTTGGAACTGCGAGGACTACAAAGAAACTTGTTAATAAATACATACCTCATCCCTGAATCCCTTGTTGATCTGTGGAGAACCCTATACAAGGATTCTCAACATCACCATGCAGAGATTCTTCTCTCTCTTTCAAAAGGAAGCAAATGCAATTCAGAAAGAAAAAAAACTGCAAAAATTAGAGAGAAAAATAACTAAAATTCAATTTCAAGTCTAATTAAAAAAAAATAAAAATTCTCAGCAATCAAACCACCAGATCTAAAGATTCAACACCCACTACTCCTCAAACACTTACCAAACCCGAAACTCGTACATGGTAATTAACAAGAAGAAAATTAAAAGAGCTAAGAAGTTATATTCATGAAAAATAGAGGCCAAGTTGAACAAGAGTGTAGATCCAAACTTGCAAAAACTTGGGTATTGATTTTTGGAAAAGAAAAGGTGTAGATCTTCAGCAAAAACTTGGGTCCTACCAAATTTTTAGCTTCTACAACCCAGCATTGATTCTTTGATTAGTTCACATTAGAGCAAGGTTATTTTGGTCTTGGAGGTAGCAAATTCAACGGTAATAAAAAACAGAGAAAAATTTTTGCAAAGCCATGTAAAAGTAGCTTCTCAAAAGCTGAATTCGGAACTTATTTATTGGTGCGACCCAAGATCAAAACTCGTGTTTCATTTTGTAACCAAATGAGATAAAATTGTGGTTGAATAGAAAAGCTAAAGCTATCACATTGTCATATTGCATTGTCAAAGGGGCTCTAATAACTTATTTAATGAACGCATTTGCATAGCCTATTGACAGGGAAACCTTTTGGAAGATGGCTCTTCCTATTGACATGCATGGCTTCCAATGCAGTACAAAAGGAGACATTGTATTTGTATAGCCTCTCCTACCTCATAAAGAAAAGCCATTTACCAAACAAACCCATCAAACGATTTTACAGAATTAGCTATCAAGAAGCTTTTCATTCCCTTTGAATCTGTGTTGCAATCTAAACTGTTTTCCTACAGTTGCTCCTTTCGTCTGTGTAAATAGTTGAGCTACACAACATATATACAAACCATTCCGTGGCACATGCATATTTACTGACTTTACAATTCCAATCTGGTAATTGATGGTGGAAGTTTTCCGAGGCGGTCATGTATTAACATGATCAAGACAAAGGATGCTTGCATGATTTGGTTGTTATTCCTGCACAAGTTGTAATAATAGGATCAGCTGCGAGGCTTTCACATGTTGCGGCTGCGCTAGCGATTGACAGGCCACACCAGTGGATCCGCATCATGATCATGATGTTTGATTCTCTGCATAGAGTTGAAGTTTAGAAGAGTGAAAGCAGTGACAACAAAGCCTCGATCCCAAACTAGTTGAGGTCGGTTACACAAGCAAATTTCAAATGATCAAAGAACACTACTAATTTTTTAGTTCCATCTACCAAATGAATGAGGAGCATCAATAACCGGTATCAGTGATTAAAAAAAAAAGGAAGTTGAAACCAGCATGAAAATCATCATAATAATTTTTCAAAACCAATCCTATACAATCCAGTCATAAAAAACCTAACCCTCTCTCAACCTGGACGATATCTCAACTGAAAGGGTGTATTAAATAATGCTTCCTCTCAAAGACCAGATAAATAGAACATGAGGTCCATACAAAGTTAAAATCGTGTGTTCATCCAAGCTTGATATTGTAATTCTCATAAAGCAAAGAGGAAGATATAAGAGGAAGTTCAAGTTGAGATCCCCCCACTTTAGTCATTCCAGGAATTGAATTCCCAAGATGGTTTTGAATAGTTTTGACATAGAAAGATTACCAAGTCTATGCACCAAACTTCATTTCAGGAATGATGTGATTTTCCAGCACAGGTACATAAGAATTCCAATCGTATTTGTTACTTTTTATGGAATTAGAAGTTCCTCAATTTCCTACTAAGTTACCACTTTACTACTGTCCCCAGACTGCTAAACAGCTGTCTTCAAAATATCTTCAAGCTAGAATTCATTTGTCCTTTTTTTTTCCAGACTAGTAGCACCCAACTAGACATTGGGAGCTGGACAAAGATGCGATCAAATGAAACCTTCGGTCAAGCAACTCTAAGGCCCAAGGGGTCCTCCTGACATCCAATTTACAATATATAGTGAAGCAATATTCAATTTCAAATATATGCAGGGTTAGTGAAATTGAAAAGCTTAGTGAAATTGAAAAGCATTACCTTCCCCATATTGCTGTTCGAATCTAGCAACAATGTGCTTCCCATAAGTATATTTCTTCAGAGCATGCACATGTGTTCTTATTCGATTAAGCAACATTGCCCGCTGAATATCAGTACAGGTGTCAAGAATCTTTTGGACCACATAATTTGCGTATTGGTCCTTCATCATTGTCTAAAATATAGCAACAGAGAAAAAATTGAGTGGAATAATACTGGTTCAACATCATAAAGCTGCAAAGTTTGTCTGATTAAAAATAAAACGATTCATTTAGAACCCTTTAAAAAATTAATTGAGTAAGACAATGCAATCCCATAAAGAAATGCAGATTTCAACCCTCAAATTGAAATTGCACAAGAGATTGAAGATATTGGCAAGCATGCAAGGGCAGCATTATAATAATAAAATCGCCCCCTTTCTTTACTCATATGCCTACATAATCACAATATTTGGGCAAGAACCGAATAAGAATTGGTGACATTTCGGGGGAAAAAATGGAAAATTAATGTGTAAACTGGAAAAAAAAAGTAGATGAAATCATATATGATAGCAATGACAAATAGAGTAAAATCATGGACTCTGGCATACTAATGAAATGACATGTTGGAGCTAAGTTGAGTTGATTCTCATATGAGACAAAGAAATAAGATGTGAGTTTATTTTACAGTTGATAATAGAACACCGTCATATACCAGACAAAAAAATGAACAACGGAGAAATTCTAAAACATGCTAAGATTTTCATCCTCGGTAGCCTTGAAAGTTTGTGAAGAGAAATGGCACGGTATAATAGTCTAACTGGAACAACTTCATTCGAGGGATTCAAAGCTTGATATCATGATCATTGCATCACAAGGGAGTTGTGCAACTCACACTGAAACCCCAACAAAATAAAAATATACCTTCTGGACATTATAAAGCATGATTTAAATAAAGTTTGAAATAATAGAGAGAAACTATGTTTGTTTATTAGCTTCAAGTCTAGAAACAGCATTTCTCTCTCCACTGTCAATTTAGAATTGCTGGTGCAGGCATTGCTTCCCCTTCACCTTTGATGCATGTCAGGCACATAAGAGTTCCACTTGTTTACAAGATATATATATATATATATATATATAATATTTAAAGAGCACACATGAACATGCACCAGACATCAGAATTAGAAGTTGAAAGTAGTGAATGTTGGCAACTTGTGTTGGTGATAAAAAGCAGCTGCTAATATGCATTCTGTAAATAAGTTTTCAGAAATCCCACAAATTTTAGTTTTGTAATTATTCACAGAGCGACTAAATAAGCTATGTGTTAGAAAAGTGGATGTGCTTAAGGATTTCAATCCAAATTAAAAAAAGCTTCATTAGACTCACCAATAGATTATCGTTTCCTTCATTCTGCCCAAGAATCTCCTGAATTATTATTTCCCGCTCAGTGGCACCACCATATTCCAAACATTTCTCTACAACATTGGACCCAAACTTATGCTGGCTGAGTAGGACAATATGCCCTGACAATTTGCTAATAATCTGGTATCTTTCGCGAGGTTTTCCCCTCTCCAATACATGCTGTTAAGAATACATGCATCACTATTTATACAACAATTGAAACAAGGAATTCACATCCAATAAGGTAAAAACCCATTGGATAATTTGGCATCTTTCATGGAATTCATTGTAAATTCACATCACCATTAAACAATTGAAACATGGAAATCACATTGAATACAGAATGGGAGGAAGGTTTAAGCTGACTTCCATCCTTCAATTGGATAATTGCATCCAAGTCAGAGTGCTCCATGGAATTCCTGACTTCCATCCTTCAATTGGATAATTGCATCCAAGTCAGAGTGCCCCATGGAATTCCTATCTTTCAACAAGGTTAAATCCTATTCTAACCACTCTGACTGGGATGCAGATCTATCTTTCAAGGAATGAGATCTACCTTTCTGAGATTGAGCATTGGGAGTTCATGTGGCTCACGATTTCTTTCCTAGTATGAGCAAGCATGCACCATTAACAGCATGAATGCACAATACGATGCAAGAAAAAGTGCCAGGTACACACATGACACATTACCTGCATAGAGATCTTATTCCTCCTCCCCCAGGCTTAAATATTAGTCCCCTTCCCTCGTTAACAATTTCCGTCCCCCGAAAGTTACCAAACAAAATTAATCATCACTAAATCAACTATCAGACCATCTCACCTTATACCAAACCAAGTCAAGCTAAGCACAAAGAACATTTACAGGAAGAATCAATTGTTTGCTACAAATTTCAAGGTGAAACAGCACAAAAGAAACACTAACCTGAGTCACATAATTTCCATACTGGTCCTGAGCAAGAATGAGGACAGACTCCAAGATCTCATCCACTATGAACTCACATTGCAGCTCATATGCACAATGCTCTAGAACTCTCTGCAATAAACCAAATGCATCAGTGTTTCATGACAATGTTCCTGCAGACAACCAAAGGCGGGATAGGAAAAGGAAAGCAAGAGAGCTTCCAACACACCAGTCAAGCCTAACATACCTGTATGACACGACAACCATAAGGATGCATGGAAAGTGTTGCAACTTCACCACAGAAGGCTGAGAATATGAATCCAATTTTTTCTGCTGGAACACTCTCAATGCACTTCTGTATGACATGATTACCGTTCTGATCACGTACACATTTCATAACATGTCCATCCAATTCAAGGACAAGCTGTGCTTTTTGATCAAGCTCGATTACATCAAGTGCCTAAGAAACATCACAGGATCAAAATCAATGTCAATTCCAATATAACAAGGAGAAGTTTATTTTATGAATAGGTAGCAATTCAGTACATATCTAACATCCAATCTCAGTAACACACCAGATAAAGAAAAAAAACAGAACAATATCCATCATTCAAACAAACCTCCACAACATCCATTTGACTATATGTTAGCAATATTTACTTTTCAGCACAATGACCGCACATCAAATCCTTACAGGTACAGCCTACAGTCATAGGAAAAAACCTTAATTCATAAAAACTCCTCCCTGTCTCCTATTGGATCAGGCAAAATTGGGTTTTTTAGGTTGGTTGTTGGTTCAGGTAGGATATCAATTTATCCAGACACTCAGATTGATCCACAACCTAACTTTATGAAATTTTCACAGCATGTACCTAAATAATTTAATAGTCCATTCAGGATTAACATTTTCCTTCCCTTTACCTTTTTTTTTTTTTGTTTACTTTTACACATTCAATGACAGAAGAGGAACATCAAGTAAGCAACTAGTTTGAAAAAGAACTCAATCAAATACACTTTATTCTAAATGAGTGAAAGTATAAGACTGGAAATATTAGGTTTAGATCAAAAGCATACGACTATGGAAATATTAGGTGTAGATCAAAAGCTTTCCAGAAGTTCCTCTATGTAAGCCATTCTTACACTTAGGGAGAGATACGGTAAAAAGTTCCGAAGAAAAAAAAAACAGCCTGGTAACAACACTTACAGTCAGAAATCCCAAGTAATTAGGGTTGTTAAGCAAGTTTCAGCTTAGCCAATATGCGCTAGCAACATTAACTTGAAAGTAAAACCCTAAGAAACTTTGCCAGTTTCAAACATATCCCATTAATCAAAAGACAGAACTTTAACCTTTCACTGACTGGATGCATTCCCATGCCTGTGAAAATAACCAGTTACGTGCTGGAATTTGCAAGTAATCTACATCAGATGGCAATAGAAATAACCACAAATTTGCAGGACAAAAGACTCTACCAGCAATTTGACAAATAAGCAAGAATTGCCTGCTTACAAAAACTCATAATTAGTGAAGTAAAGGCACAAAAAAAAGAGTGCCTCTAGAGCAAACCCTAGGTGCACCTAGGAGAAGGGGCTTTAACTAGAGCATGAAAAAGGTTTTCTCCTTGGACAAGAATCTAGTGCCACTTGAGTAAAGAAAAGTCAGTAAAAAAAACGGTGAAACATCCTATAACTACTGCCACAACTTGTATATAGAATGATTATGCATTTGTTTTCTTTGTATGCAAGCAGTAAACCATGGACACAAAATAAGAAAATACTACATGGTTGTGAGGAATGTGTGATAGCAATGTCCCACAAGAATCACAAATACCTTTTGGATTACCCGGCAGCCATACATCTGCAAACTTAGATGCAAAATTTGACCAGTGAGCTGATTAGCAAGTTCCTTCCTCTGCTCCATGCTTCCATACTCAAAAACCTGAAAGTAAACAAAAGGAAAAAGACACTAAGACAATCAACATAGCCAGTAAGTGGTAAACATGACACCAAAAAAATGCATGTTTTAAGTACTCACTTTCTGAATAAGATAATTTCCAAAAACATCGGTCATTAATTTGGAAGCATGTGGAAGAACTTCTTTAAATACCAATGCCTTCTCTTCAGCACTGCAATTCTCCAACTTCTGCTGAATAAATCGGCTACCATGTTGATCAGCACTGAAGTTTAAAAAGTCCTCATCATTCAACTTTTCAGCATAAAAAGAAAAGAAAAGAAAAAACAAAGAAAGCAAGCAAACTCAGTAAGGACTTGCCTAAATTCAACAATATGCCCTACAATATCAGACAACTCAAATCTGCGGACTTTGCCAGATTTCAACTCCTCAAGAAAATTATGTATTTTAGGGTCATTAAAACTCTCTGGTCCTCTTTGACCTTGCCATCCAGAACATACAGGCGCATATCTACCACTTCCCGGTGGGAACCTCATTTCATTTCTCCCTCCAGAAAAACCAGTGCCCCCCACTGGGGATCCTGGCAAAACAGGGCTCGCAAGCGGTGACGAGGGGTACTGCAATAAACCTATGTTTGGTGAGTTTCCAAAATAAGGAAGATTCATTACCCGACCTCTGCTTCGATTAAGATCACTCACTCCACCTCTCTGGTGGTGTAGCAGTTTCTGTTCCTCCAAACCAGCAGCAACCTCGGATCCTTTCTTTGATGCAGGAGCATTGTTTTGTCTCCCAATAGCACCACCTCCAGATGCCGATGGATCAAATTGACCAGACATATTATATGTTAGTCCATAAGGCTGTTGATAGTATTGCATATAAAGAGGATCAATAACTGAAGGTTGAACTACATATCCAAGCTGCCCATAGAACTTGTTATAATGTTGCACATCAGCTCCATGGGCAAGGCTTCCTTCACTTGAAGACCCAGACATTCCAGCATTAAAGTTTGGACTTGCAGAGCCATCAAAAACCATTGAAACCGTACCATGAGGGGGGTATCCTGCAACATACGGAGGAATCACAGTTGAATTCAGAGCATACCCCCCTATACCATATTGTGGAGCACATAATCCTGGAGCCTGAAGATTTGGGTAAAATGGATTTGGTGAAGTCATGTAGCCAGTTGTCCCATAAAGAGGAGGTGTGAACCCAAGCGACTGCAATACCGACTGCACCTCCGCTGAGAATGTTGATGGGCCATGGAGAAGTTGATCCATACCGATGTGTGCAGAATTTACTCCTTGAGAACCCATTTGAGACTTGGCATTTTGAACTTGAAACACATTGCCTGGCTGTTGGTGGACTTGGTGTTGCTGCACATGGCTCTGGTAGCTGTGATGCCACTGCTCTTGATATCTTTGCTCCTTGGGATTCTGAGGGCTAGATATATTAAGGTCCTTCATTCTAGATTCAATAACGCCTATGTCTACCCTATTTACAAATCCTTTGCTAAGAGGTGGTTTGGGTTGTGTGGTTCCTGTACATTTAAGAGACAATGAGCTTGTAACAGGAGCGATTGAGGGATCGGCATTCAATGATAGTCTAACATTTTTCATACCTAGAATTGATGGAATGCCATTGGATGTGCTAGCGGTGGAATCATGCAAGGAACCGAAAAAAACATCTTGATCAGCTGCTTCATCTGTTGTTCCAGGGCTTAAGGAGCGAGACTGGTTATATACAGGAGATGGAGTACGGGGGAAATCCTCCTGCATATGTGAATCAATTATTAACACTTATAATAAAGTTATTCAAAAGGAGAAAAGGTATAATAATCAATCTCCTTTTTTTGATGCTGATGTTAAAACCAATAAGCAGCATGCTGCTCATAGGAATTACATTAAATAATGGATTTATTTTTTTTATATTTCTTCAACCTTGTAGAATTAGGATTGCTATTTTTACAGTTGTTTTGATGTTACTGGTGAAGATTTACAGTTAACATTACAAGCCAAAACAACTCTGGGCTACATTGGGGTAAATCCATGGTTAATTTTATCATAGAAAAGAAGGAAGCTAAAATTTCAAGTTAACAATGAAATCAATATATACATGAAATATATCCATGCAAGAATGGCGCATAATAATGAAGAATGTGTTTGACATGCTCCAACACAGACGTAATCCAAAAAGAACAAAGCTAGAAGCAAGTAATGACACTGTTCTGTAAGTTCTGGAATTTACATGCTAAAACTAAGAACTCTCCCATTTGCATTGGAGTAATGAGGCAAAAAAATTTTAAGGGGAGCTATTTTAAGGCAGGGAGATTACATCTAAACCCAACAGGACAGTAAATTATATAGTGAGGTATCCAAGCACAGAAATTAATAGTCAAATCAATGAACAAATTCCTATGAATGAAAATAGCTACCTGAATTATATCAACCAAGCGTTTGGATTGCCCTGCCAATGGAGCAGCATCACCTCCAGACCAAAACCCATTTGTCATGTTGGCTAAACTGTCTAAGGGCTCCTTGGGTGAGTGGTCACCCTCCAACTCTTCCTTGTGTGTAGAAAGTAATCCTTGCGACAAATGCAAGGAGTTTTTACTGTTGTCATCTATTGGAGCCAATCCCCAATTAGTGCCAAACTTAACAGCATGGCGTCCCGGATGCTGATTCTCCCTTGGGATGGGTGGTGTAGGAAGTCTGAGGTTGGGGCTGGCACCGGTACCATAATAAGATAGATATGACTGCTTCTCTGAGTTGAAAGCTAGAAGAGCATTGTTTGAACTCCCCAGCCTAGGATTAAGGTTGGAATTTTGCTGAGAAATGAGGTTGTTTATTGCGAAAAAGGAGCCTTCCATGCTTGGGGGTGCACTTCCACTTCGATTAGGGACTGCATCTCCCCCACTGCCACGGAATCTTTGACCGTTTCTAAGAAATCCCAAATCCTCCACTGCCATATTAGGAGTTGATGGAACAAAAGTTGCTGACTCATGGGAGGGCATTCTAAGTGGACTCTCTGTGGCCATATTGCTAAAATATTATTATTATTATGGTGTTCTTTCCTAATCAAGGAGTAACAAGATATCCCACATAGTTCCCTGGAAGATGCATCAATTTACCATGGTCATGAGTGATAAGAACTTGGCTATCTGGAGACTCATAAACGCTATTTTGTAAAGAAAAATGAAGAATTGCAGCATAAAACAATATGTCCAATCTTTGCAAGTAAAGCACGAGCAACTATGACAATGACAGAAGGGAAACTCCTTCGGACGTTGAATTAAGAATTCCCATCGAACCACCATGACAACCATACTCAATTTGACTAATGATTAATCAAGATGTCTATAAGTTCAAACAGAAGCCATTCACCATGCATGTAGCTATAAAAAAGCACAGTGAGAAAACAGCAAAAGAATCAGCAACATTGAGACTCTATATTTGGTTGCTAAAACCAAAGCCAAACAAACAAACAAGATAGGAGAAAACATCACAACAGCAGAACCAAACACTTTCACTCTAACCTGGTTGAAAAGAGTTCCTCACTATTCAAAATTTGGGAAAATAAAAAATTAGAAAACTTTTCTATCTTCTTACTCTCTTTCCTCATCAACAAAACAATAAAGGAATGGAACAGTACATTCTTCCTAAGCTGACATTATAAGTATCTCTATTAACCATAAAAAAAAAAAAAACAGCCATTTCACATAAATTCAGACCAAAACTGAGTCCGGGTAATATCAAAAACTTGTAAAAAAAGATATTTTTGGATGAACGGAGAGAGAAACCAAGACCCTTTACATAGAGTTTTAAGAATTTAACTCCACCCATCAAAGAGTTGATACATGACTCCAGTAAACTCTTTTCCTCCATATACTTGAACATACTTGAGTAATTTTAAACACATTCAAATCTTAATTGAGTTGTATTAATTACCAATCATGTTTTCATAATCTTCTAGCTTAACAAAACTTGAATTGAAGGCTAACTTAAACCACTAGATGGGATGATAATTTGCATGTAGTCATGAGGTTATATCTAACAAGTTACACGCCAAAAAACAAGGTCAAGCAACAGCAAGGCATAAGAGCAACTACTTCACAGAGTAAAGACAACAAATTTATTCGTCAAAACCCTAAATGAAACAGCAGAGATTCTCTTACCTGGCAAAGAAAGACTCATTCTTTAAAACCCTAGAACCGGAACAGATTCTTTCCTTTTCTTTCTAGATAGAGAAGGAAGGAGTTTTGGGTTTTCACAGAGAGAGAGAGAGAGATAGAGAGCGTGACTGGCTCTCAAACAAAAATTTGGCTTTAGTTAAGGGGATTAA
>Ga0307512_10007557_pt1 | contig 10745 bp, 8 predicted proteins | sample 14_EM_MG_FD_200267 | JGI IMG/M metagenome (GOLD analysis project Ga0307512, IMG submission 200267) | Populus trichocarpa ectomycorrhiza microbial communities from riparian zone in the Pacific Northwest, United States - 14_EM | ecosystem: Host-associated > Plants > Roots > Unclassified | place... | reverse complement strand
GAGGATCATCGCTTTGATCCTTTCGATGGCCTCGTCCGTCAGGGACACGGGACTGCCTGCAAGGGGGCTGGCCCGTGCGTTTCCGAAACCCTGCTGGTCGATGGCGTGAAATATGCACCCGGCTTGAGCACCGATCTTCCGCGGAGTGCCAGAGACCCTGACCGGCAGCTCAAACTGCCTGACGCCCCATCAGAACGCGCGTCGGGATATCGCCCGCAACGCCCACACCGCACATAACGTCCGGATCGAGAAAGCCACGGTTTCTCGCCCGCCCCCCGGCAGGCGAGAAACCGTGTGCCGGGCCGCCTCAGCGGGCGGTGAGTTTCCACAGGTGGTCGGCGGTGCCGTTGTCGGACCATTGGAGGACCTGGGCGCCGGAGGTGGTGCTCATCTGGTCGACGCCGAGCAGTCGCCCGCTGTTGTAGTTGGCGATCTTGTAGTAGCCGTCACGGGCCGGTATGACCTGCCAGAGGTGGTCGGCGGTGCCGTTGTCACCCCAGATCAGGGCGGTGCCACCGTCGCTGGTGCCCGCGTTGGTGATGCCGAGCAGCAGGCCACTCTTCTGGTTGACGATCTTGTAGAGGCCCGAACCGGCGGCCGTCAGGGTCCAGTTCTGGTCGGTGCCGGTGGTGGACGTCGCCTGGACGACCGAAGTGCCTTGTGCGGTGGCCGCGTTGAGGGTGTCCAGGGCGAGGCCGCTGTTCTTGTTGGTGATCTGGTAGCGGCCGGCCAGCGACGTCGACGTGCCGCTGGGGGTGACCACCAGGTGGTAGCCGTCGGAGGCGTTCATCGTCACCGGCACGGTGATGGAACCGTTCGAGACGGAGTAGTCGGTGTCGGAGATGGTGATCGGGCCGGGGGAAGCGGTGGTGCGGCCGGTGCCGGGGCTGTACTCGAGCTTGACGTGGACGGTGCTGCCGAAGGCCGACAGCGAGGAGAGACCGTTGACGGTGACGGCGCAGGTGCCGGTGCAGCCGCCGGTGATGACGCTGATCTGGTTGCCCGCGCCGTTGAGGGAGGCCAGACCGTCGATGCCGGTCTGCGCGGGGGGCGTGGTGGTGAGCATGTTCCCGGACATGTCGCCGTACCACTTGTACGTCCAGTAGGAGCCGTTGGGCGAGCCGCCGGTGTCGGTCAGGGTGTCGCCGAGGGTGCCGTAGTGGTTCCAGAAAGCCAGCTCGGCGTCGCGGACGCCCGCGCGCTCGAACTTGGCGGCGTAGCCGATGAGGGCGCCGGAGTTGCCCATCTCGGTGGGCGTGCCGTACTCCTCGATGTCGATCGGACGCGGGCTGATGCCGAGGCTGCTCTCCAGCGAGCGGTAGGCCGCGACATGGGCGGCGATGCCGGAGCTGCCCTGGAGCTCGTGCCAGGCGATGACGTCGGGGACCGTACCGCTGGCCTTGGCGTCGGTGAGGAACGTGGTCATCCAGGACAGGTTCCACGCCGAGTAGCTCGGACCCTGGATCGGGGTGGTGGTGTCCTTGGTGCGGACCTCCTTGAACGTACGGGCCCATCCGGCGTCGAAAGCGCCCGCGTTGGTGGTGTCCCAGGTCCAGTCCGGCTCGTTCCACAGCTCGTAGGCGCTGATGTTGGTGGCACCGGAGGACTTCACCGAGGCGACCTGCTGGTCGATCGCCGCGAGCCAGTTGCTCCAACTCACCCACTGGTAGGGGAAGTTCGGATACCAGTCCGGCATCCGTACGACGACCTTGGCGCCAGCGGCCGCGGCCTTCGGGGCGACGACCAGGGCGTCACCCGCGGGTGCGGGCTCTCCGTTGGGGAGTTGGCTGCCGCCGGGCGCCATCTGGACGAACGTGTTGGGCTTCAGGGCCTGTACGAGGCTGTCGGTGGGGGTGCTCGCGCTGGCGAGGCCGTAGAGGCTGCCCGTGCCGACGTGGGTGACGGAGCGCAGGTTCTGCCCGGCGTTGACGATCAAGGTAGTGGACGACGTGGGGGTGGCCTGGGCGGGTGCGCCCGTCAGTGCGACGGCGGTGGCGGCCAGGGCGGTGGCCATCACGGCGGCGCTGACGCGGCCGAGGGGCGCTCTGGAGCGGTGACGGTGGCTCAGGTATGACATCAGCGGCTCTCCTGAGGAAGGGACGGGGACTTGCCGAGTGCGGTGCGGAGGCGGCTCGGGGAGCAGCCGCCCGATTGCCTTGGGCCTTGGACCCTGGTGATGGCGGACAGTCCTGGGCGGAGTGCGAACGGGGCATCGGTGGCCCGCGGCCCCGCCCGACCGGTGGGCCCGGGGCGGCCGGCACCGTGGATCAGTCCTTGACCGCGCCGGCGGTGACGCCCGCGGCCACGTAGCGCTGGGCGAGGACCAGGAGGACGGCCGCAGGGATCGACGCGACGACGGCGGTGGCCATGATCGCGTTCCACTCCTGGTTGTTGTTGCCGATGTACTTGTAGATGCCGAGGGTGATCGGCCGCCAACTGCCGCCGCCGTCGAGGGTGTTGGCGAAGACGAAGTCGGACCAGGCCCAGAGGAAGCTGAAGAGCGACACGGTGACCACCGCGTTGCGGCTGACCGGCAGTACGACGGATCGGAAGGTGCGCCAGGTGCCGGCGCCGTCGATACGGGCTGCGGAGATGAGCTCGCCGGGTATGCCTGACATGAAGGCGGTGAAGATCATCACGCCGAACGGCACGGCGATGGTGGAGTCCGCGACGATCAGCCCCCACCAGGAGTTGAGCAGGTCGAGGTCGAGGAAGATGCCGTAGAAGCCCATGGCCATGACGATGCCGGGGATCATCTGGGCGACCAGCAGTGTGAGTCCGAGGGCTCCGCCGCCCAGCGGGCGCAGTTTGGCCAGGGCGAATCCGGCCGGGGCGGCGAGGACCAGAGTGAGGGCGACCGTGCCCAGGCCGATGAGCAGGCTGGTGCCGAGATAGGGCATCTGGTCGTCGAGGACGGCCCGGTAGCCTTCGAAGGTGGGGTGGAGAGGCAGCAGGTCGGGTGGGGTCTTGCGCATGTCCTGCTGCGGGGTGATGGACACGTTGATCATCCAGTACACCGGGAACAGCATCAGGGCGGTCAGCAGGACGCCGATGACGGTGTAACGACGCTTTCCCTTAGGGGACTTCATGCTTCCTGCCTCCTCTGGACGCGGATGTAGAGCAGGCCGAAGACGAGCGCGATGAGGATGAGGATGTTGCCGACCGCGGCGCCGGGGCCGAACTTCGGCAGCAGCGTGCCGAAGCCGAGCTGGTACGACCAGGTCGCGAGGGTGGACGACCCGTCGCCCGGACCGCCCTTGGTCATGATCCAGATCAGGTCGAACACCTTGAGCGTGTAGACGAGCCCGAGGAGAAGGGTGATCGCCGACACCGGGCGCAGGAGCGGGAAGGTGATCCGGCGGAACTGCTGCCAGGCCCCGGCCCCGTCCAGGGACGCGGCCTCGTACAGCTCCCCGGGGATGTTCTGGAGCCCGCTGTAGAGGATGACGAGGTTGAACGGGATGCCGATCCAGATGTTCGCGATGACGACCGAAGTCAGCGCCCAGTCGGGCGAGTTGAGCCAGTCCACCGGGGACACGCCCACCAGGTGCAGGGCGTAGTTGATGACACCGGACTCGCTGTTGAACATCCACGACCAGGTCGACGCCGACACGATCAGCGGCAGCAGCCAGGGGATCAGGAACAGGGCACGCAGGGTCCCGGCCAGCCGGAAGTGCCGGTTGAAGAAGACCGCGAGGGCGAGCCCGGCCACGTACTGGAACGCGATCGACGCGAAGGTGAAGATCACGGTGTGGCGCATCGCCGGGCCGAACGTGGGATCGTCCAGGACGGTCCTGAAGTTGTCGAGACCGGAGAAGGGCGCGTCCCCCTGCACGAACGACCGGACGGTGTAGTCGCGCAGGCTCAGGTCGAGGTTGCGGTAGAGCGGATAGAGGTAGAAGGCGGCGAGGTAGACGACCAGTGGCGCGATGAAGGCCAGCGCGGTGAGCCGGCTGCTGCGGCGCTGTCGGCGCCGCAGGTCCGACGCGTCCGTCCGTTGTCCGGTGCCGGTCGCCCCGGACCTGGCCGGGGACCGCTGCGAGCGGCGGTCGACGCGGGCGATGGTCATGCGTACTCCTGGATGCGGGTGGCGTGTCCGGGCGGGCGCGATTGCGATGCGGTTTCCGGAGAAGTTCGGAGGCCGGGTGTCAGGCCCTTGCTTCAGCCCTTGCTCGCGGCCGTCTGAGCGGCGTCGAGGGCCGCCTGCGGGCTCTTGCCGCCCGACAGGGCGTTCTGCACGGCGGTCCACAACGGCTGCGAGATCGTCGGGTACTTGGTGCCAAGACCGCCGCTGGTGCGGCCGCGCGCCGCGGCCACCGCGCCGACCCACGGCTTCAACTCGGGGTTCTGCTTCACCTGTTGGGCCTGCACCTGGGCGGTGGGCGCCACGTACGTCAGGGTCGTGTCGGTGGCCAGCAGGTTCGCGGAGTTCGTCAGACAGGTGACGATCTTCTTGCTGACGTCGTAGCGGGAGGAGTCCTTCTGCACCGGGACGGTGACGAACTCGCCGCCGGTCGGTACCGGCGCCGAACCGCCGTTCTGCCCCGGGATGCTGATGACGCCGTACGGGAAGCCGGCCTTGTCCGCGTTGCCGAGCTGCCAGGTGCCGTTCTCGCTGAACGCGTAGTCGCCGGTGGCGAACTCCTGCCAGCTGGTGGTCTGGGTGTTCTGCAGCACGTCCTTCGGCGCGTATCCCCCGTCGACCCACTGCTTCCACAGCGACAGCGCGGCCACGCCCTTCGCCGAGTTCAGCTTGGTCAGATCGCCGCCCGCGCCCCAGAACCACGGCAGGAACTGGAAGCTGCCCTCCTCCGTGTTGATCGCGGAGAACGTGATGCCCTTCTTGCCCGCCGCCTTGACCTTCTTCAGCGCCGCCGTGAGCGAGTTCCAGTCCTTGACGGACGCCGGGTCGACGTGGGCCGCGGACAGGATCTTCTTGTTGTAGTAGAGCGCGAGGGTATTGGCACCGATCGGCACACCGTAGGAGGCGTTGTCGATGGTGCCCGCGCCGAGTATGTTCTTCTGGATCGACGCCGTGTCGAGGCCGAGGTCGCTGGTCTTGTTGAGGATTCCCGCCTCCACGAGCGTGGAGACGACCGGGTTGTCCACCAGCATCACGTCGGGGGCGTTGCCCTGCTGGGCGGCGAGCAGCGCCTTGTTGCCCAGGTCCGTGGTGTCCATGCTGGTGCGCTTGACCTTGGCCCCGGCGTCGGTGCCGCACTTGGTGACGAGCTTGCCCCACGCCGAGGAGGCGTCGAACTGCGGGTACGGGTCCCAGAAGTTGTACGTCCCGCCGCTCTTCCCGGAACCGGAGGCGGAGGAGTCGGAACCGCCGCCGCAGGCGGCGACGGAGGTGAGCGCGCCGACGGCGGCTATGGCGGTGAGGAGGGTGCGGCGGGTGTTTCTCACGGTGACCTCGTTGTCTTGGTGCGGCTCGTAGGAGGAAGACAGGGGTGGGTGTGGCGGGTTCAGGAGGTGGGCAGCCAGACGCGCATGCCGCCGTCCTGGCGGTTGGCCCACGCGTAGTAGGGAATGGCGGTGAGCTCGACCGGCGCACCGTCCGTTTCCGGCGCCGCGCTGTCGGCGGAGGTGTACGGCCACCAGCCCGCGTCGGGGATACGGCGCCGCCGACCGACGGCCACCACAGTGGTCACGCCGCCCAGCAGGTCGGGCCGGTGCCGCACGGTGAGCGGGCCGGTGCGGTCCAGGACGATGTCGTCCAGGCCGCCGCCGGGGTGGTCGATCTGCTCCAGGCAGTGGACGAGCGGCCCGCGTTCGATCGCCACGCAACCGCGCACGGCGTCCACGCGCGGGTCGGCCGCGGTCAGGCGCGGCGCGAGGGCGAGTTCGAGGACGACCCGGTCACCCGGGGCCCAGGTGCGCTCAAGCCGTAGCCAGCCGTCGGCCACGGGCGCGTCGCTCTGGTCGTACTCCGTGTCCCCGCACCGCACCCGGTACTCGGCGCACCACTGCGGGACGCGCAGCGAGAGCGTCCAGGGGCGGTCGGCCGGGGTCTCCTCGACGGTCAGGCCGATCGTGCCCTGCCACGGGTACTCGGTCTCGACGCTCACCGCGACCGAGGTGCCGTCGAGGTCGCCCGTGTAACGACCGGTGGTGTACTGGTGGATCTGGAGGCCGCCGGTGTCGCTGGTGGCGAGGTAGTGCTCCAGCGAGGCCAGCAGCCGCATCACGTTCGGCGGGCAGCAGGCGCAGCGGAACCAGCGGGTGCGGCGGGCCGACTGGTCGCCGCCCGGGTCGGTGTGGCCGTCGCGGACCTGGAGCGGGTTGACGTACAGCCAGCTCTCGCCGTCGAGCGACACCCCGGCGAGGAAGCCGTTGTACAGGGTGCGTTCGATCAGGTCGGAGTAGCGGGCCTCGCCGGTGAGCAGGGCCATCCGCCAGGTCCACTGGACGGAGGCGATGGCGGCGCAGGTCTCGCAGTAGGCACGTTCGTTGGGCAGTTCGTACGGGTCGCCGAAGTCCTCCTCGTCGTGGTGCGCGCCGAGTCCGCCGGTGAGGTGGGTCTTGGTGGCGGTCATCGCCCGCCACAACCGCTCGACCGCCGCCCGGAGTTCGGCGTCCCCGGTCTCGGTCGCCAGATCGGTGGCGGCGGCCAGCAGGTACAACTGTCGTACGGCGTGGCCTTCCACGGTGTCCGCCTCGCGCAGCGGCACCCGGTCCTGGCAGTACGCCTCGCCGCCCAGCAGGCCGTGGCCGAAACGGTCGACGAAGTAGCCGGCCAGATCGAGGTAGCGGCGCTCGCCGGTCTCCCGGTACAGCTCCACCAGCGCGGTCTCGACCTCGGGGTGGCCGTCGACGCCGTCGATCTCCTTGCCGCTGCCGGGAAGGCCGAACACGGAGTCGATGTGGTCGGCGAACGTGCGCGCCACGTCGAGGAGTTGGGGCCGACCGGTGGCCCGGTGGTGAGCGACGGCCGCCTGGATGAGATGACCGGCGCAGTACAGCTCGTGACCCCAGCGCAGGTCCTTGTACCGCTCGCCTCCCTTGAGCAGTTGGAACCACGTGTTCAGGTAGCCGTCGGACTGCTGCGCGTCGGCGACCAGGGCGACGATCCGGTAGACCGCCAACTCCAGCGCGGCGTCCGGCTGTTGGGCGAGCTGCCAGGCGGCGGCCTCCAGCCACTTGTAGACGTCCGTGTCCACGAACGGGTAAGCGCCCCGGAACTCGCCCTCGGCCGTGCCCGCCGCCAGCCGCAGGTTGTGCAGATTGCCCGCCGACTCCAGCAGTTCGGGGCCCTGCGGGAGCGAGACACGCGCGTTCACCTCGCGGCGGGTGCTCCAGAAGCCGGCGCCCACCTCGACCGCGGCAGGCGTGAGTGCGGCCTTGGCGTCGGGGCCGAGACGGACCGGTCCTGTCAGAGTGCCTGCCTGCTCGGACGGGGCCGGGGAGGGAAGCGCGGTGGAACGTGGGCGGGGCATGGCTCTCCGAAGAGGTAGGTGGGAAGCGGGTCGGGGACCCGACGGGCGATGAGCGGCAGGGCGTCCCTGAGGTCGGACGGGCGTTGCTCCATCTCTCGAACCCGCTGAGGAAAACGTTTTTCTGCCCGGAAAGGTAGGAACGGGATGGAGTGAGCGTCAAGAGATCTGCGCAAACATTTTCTTCGCCCTGCCTGGGCTGGCCAGCGGCCACGAACGGTGCCAGGATGCGTCTGACGACATCATCAAGGAAAAGGGTTGCGTGTGACCGCCGTTCCAAGTCTTCCGCCCACCGGGCGGGCGAAGCTCGCCGACGTGGCCAGACTGGCCGGTGTCAGTGTCGGGACGGCCTCAAAGGCGCTGAACGGCAGCGGGAGCATGCGCCCGGAGACCCGGCAGCGGGTCCTGGACGCCGTCGAGGAGCTGGACTTCCGGCCCAATCAGCAGGCGCAGAGCCTGCACACCGGCCGCAGTTGGACCGTCGGGCTGATGACGACGGACGGCATCGGCCGCTTCAGCACGCCCGTCCTCCTCGGAGCCGAGGACGCGCTCGGCGCCGGAAAGATCTCCGTGCTGCTGTGCGACACCCGCGGCGACGCCATCCGTGAGCAGCACCACCTGAGCAATCTCATGGGCCGCCGGGTGGACGGCATCATCGTGACCGGCCGAAGGACCGACCCGCGTCCGCCTCTGAAGGGCGTGGAACCGATACCGACGGTCTACGCGCTCTCGCCGTCCACCGACCCGGACGACATCTCCGTCGTGTCCGACGACCGGAGCGGAGCCCAACTGGCCATCGAGCATCTGCTGGCCACCGGCCGCACCCGGATCGCGCACATCACCGGCCCGGCCCACCACGCGGCTGCCCGCGACCGCGCCCACCACACCCTCGAACTGCTCAAGCACTCCGCTACGGAACTCGCCACCGGCCGGGTCCACTTCGGGGAGTGGAGCGAGGCATGGGGCCGTCGCGCCGCCGAGGCGGTGCTGCGCACCGCCTCGGACACGGACGCCTTCTTCTGCGGCAACGACCAGATCGCCAGAGGCGTCGCCGACTCCCTGCGCGAGAACGGCCTGGACGTCCCCGGCCGGGTGTCGATCGTGGGCTACGACAACTGGGACGTCATGGCGCTGGCCTCCCGACCGCCCCTCACCACGATCGACACGGACCTCTCCGAGATCGGCCGGCAGGCCGCCCTGCTACTGCTGGACGCCATCAACTCCGAGCCGGCGCCCGGCCTGCACAGCGTTCCCTGCCGCCTCGTCGTCCGCGAATCCACCTGAGTCGTCGGGCGAGTCGGGGAAGGCCGAGCACGCCCCGGTGAGCGCAGAGGCGCCCGGGGCATCGCCTTCGACCGCCACCCATGGGGTGAGGGCGGAGTCATGACGATGCCCGAGGGAGCGGCGCGGCGCTCCGCCGACGGTCGGTGCGGTCGAACACGCCGCGACAGCCGCCACGATTCGGGCCGCGCCCGTGAAGAGCTCCGGACGTCAGTCGTACTTCCGGTCAGGTGCCGTGGACCAGCAGATGAGGGCACCACACAGTACGGTCACGAGGCGGGACGCAGCCTCGTCCTCGGTGCGTCCGCCCTTGATGGGGTCGAGGATGTCGCGCGGGCCGAACAGGGCGTTCCACAGACACAGCGCTTCGTCGCCGAGGCTGTCGTACGCCGAGACCCCCCTCTCGGCGTACTCACCGCTGCCTGAACGGCCGTAGCCGGCCCGGCGGCGATGCGCTCGTTCCCACACGCACCACCTGACCGACCACATGCACGGGCAGCCCAACAGGGCTGCCATCTAGGGGGGAATCCAGGCTCATCCAAGATTTCCGGAAATCTTGGATGAGCCAAATCTCCTGGCCGACGTCATCACCAAACGGCCCCCCTGGTGGACGTCCACCACCGCTGACTGCGTAGGGAGATGTGCCGCCTCTGGGCTGGAATACCGCCGTCTTCCGCCACACAACAAGGGCGGCATCCAAAAACCTCGCCCGGACCTCACCGAATCGGCCCCCGTCGTAGGGACGTCGGCAGCGGATGGAAACGTCGGGCGGGCAGGGGCCAAGGTCCTTGCCCGCCCGACGCGTTCATGGCTCATGCTTTCCGGATCAGGGGCGCGTCCGTGCGATCGGCGATGTCCTCCGCGGTCATGCCCGGCGCGCATTCCACGAGTGCGAGGCCCGCCGGTGTGACGTCGAGGACGCCGAGGTCCGTGATGATCCGGTGGACGCATCGTTCGCCGGTGAGCGGAAGGGTGCACTCCTTGACGATCTTCGGGGTGCCGTCCTTGGCAGTGTGCTCCATCAGGACGATGACCCGGCGGGCGCCGTGGACGAGGTCCATTGCGCCGCCCATGCCCTTGACCAGCTTGCCGGGGATCATCCAGTTGGCCAGGTCGCCGGCGGCGGACACCTGCATGGCGCCGAGCACGGCGGTGTCGATGTGGCCCCCGCGGATCATGCCGAAGGAGAGCGCCGAGTCGAAGAAGGAAGCGCCGTGCAGGACGGTGACCGTCTCCTTGCCCGCGTTGATGAGATCCGGGTCGACTTCGCCTTCGTACGGGTACGGGCCGGTGCCCAGGATGCCGTTCTCCGAGTGCAGGACTACCTGGATGCCCGGCGGGAGGTGACCGGGGATGAGCGTGGGCAGGCCGATGCCGAGATTGACGTAGGAACCGTCGGTGAGTTCGGCGGCGGCGCGGGCGGCCATCAGGTCACGGGTCCAGCCCATGGGCGTGCTCATGCGCGAACCGTCCTCTTCTCTACGTGCTTGTCGGCGGCCTGAGTTGGAGTGAGGGCCACTATCCGCTGGACGAAGACGCCCGGCAGATGCACTTGGTCGGGGCTCAGCTCGCCCGGTTCCACGAGCTGTTCGACCTCGGCCACCGTCACGTGTCCGGCCGTTGCGGCGAGCGGGTTGAAGTTGGCGGCCGACTTGCGGAAGACGAGGTTGCCGTGGCGGTCGCCGCGCCAGGCCCGTACGAGGGCGAAGTCGGTGGTGATCCCGTGCTCCAGAACGTACGTACGGTCGGCGAAGTCGCGGGTCTCCTTCGGCGGGGAGGCCAGAGCGACCGCGCCGTCGGTGGCGTAGCGCCAGGGCAGTCCGCCGTGGGCGACCTGGGTGCCCACACCTGCGGGGGTGTAGAAGGCGGGGATGCCCGCGCCGCCGGCGCGCAGCCGTTCGGCCAGGGTGCCTTGGGGCACGAGCTCCACCTCCAGTTCGCCGGACAGGTACTGGCGGGCGAACTCCTTGTTCTCGCCCACGTAGCTGCCCGTCACGCGGGCGATCCTGCCCGCCGACAGGAGGACTC
>Ga0307512_10007555_pt1 | contig 10745 bp, 8 predicted proteins | sample 14_EM_MG_FD_200267 | JGI IMG/M metagenome (GOLD analysis project Ga0307512, IMG submission 200267) | Populus trichocarpa ectomycorrhiza microbial communities from riparian zone in the Pacific Northwest, United States - 14_EM | ecosystem: Host-associated > Plants > Roots > Unclassified | place... | reverse complement strand
CATCGGTGAACCTTCCTTCGTAGTGGGTGTATCGGTACCACCAGGCCTCCTCGGGTCAATATAGATGTCCAAGACTGTCGAGAGTGCCACAGCGGCAGTGACGCAAACATACAGGGTACGGTGAGAATCAACATCAACCGAATCACGACGCTGGTGAAGTAGGTCCCAGCGAGAGAGTAGACGATAACAAACACATGTTCGTCCGTGAGCCCCCCGGAACAAAGAATCACACCAGCTAGGAAGAGGGAAACAAGGAACTCGTGGTCCGTGGAGAATGATGGCCAAGCGCGATGATCGGAATATCCCTGGGGGCGAATCGGTTAGAAATCGGAAACGACAACCATCGGCAATGCTAATTCTAGCATACCCTGTATCGTAGAGGGAGTAGAACATTCCAGTCCAAGGAGTAATGTAATCTTTTGTCGATGAACTTGTAGTGGTCTTCGGGCGCGCTGAGATCTGAAGTTGATTGAAGCCTAAAACCTGAATTCGATGACGCTGACCGTCATGGCTGAGAGAGCCAACAAGATGTACGTTGCGAACTGACACTGGGGTGAATTACGGTTGTCGGCTTTTCCGATCATGTACAAGTTCCTTAAGCGGACCTTCTGTCTCGCGAGGATGTCCGAATTGATATTCAAGTCGTCCAGCAGTTTCGTCACATCCTTTCCGGGGTGGTAGGTAAAGATATCGACAGCGGCTTGGTGCATGAAATTGGTGGAAACTAATTCGGAGGGACCTAGTTCAGCAGAGCCGCTCGACCGGGGGAGGGGGGGCTTTCACATAGCTCGTGACTCTGCAGGGGAGGTACCGACTAATCACTTGCCAGTACCAGCCTGGTCACGAGTCGGGGATAGAGTAGCGAAGGTCATGATGTCCGGATCGATCCTACTCTTAGTGTCCGGGGTGACGTGGACACTAACACTTCCGTTGACACCATTGCATAGATTGCTGAGACGTTGATAACGTGCTCGGTATCGGAACAGATGACCTTTACACGCTCCTCCTTTTCGTTGAGGATGCGGAACTTCCTCTCCTCGTGCCAATCGCCGAGGGGGCCAGCCGTCACCTTCTGTAACGATAATTGTCGCACTACAACCAAATCACCCGGGAGTTTTCCAGTGCCAAGCCGGCAAAGTGACCCTTGATTCCACCGATGGCCTCGAGACTCAAGGCGATGAGGGAGGCGAGGGTGAAGGAGGCGAGGTCAATGTGTTTGCCTTGAGCAAGGTCGAGTTCCGCCATCTTGAGGGAGCGCAGATGGCGGTGACGTTGGAGACATTCACAGACATGAACGTGACATCAGGATCGGCGACAATGCATCCGCGGACGAAAGAGGGCCAGACAACCCCTTAGTAGGTGACGGAGAACAGGAGTCACTCCGACGGGTGATTGCCAGTGATGCGGAAAAACCCCGACGTGGCGTTTTTCTCAGCGTGCCGTTGGATCCTCAGGCACACACACAAACCGATCATCATGCATCAATCCCGACGCCGCGGAGTGAATTCTATATGCATAGATTACCCGCTCAGCGCTCGGCTCTTATTCTGCGAGTCGGGTGTGAATATAGAATCCACCTCGTGGGGGACAAGCTCACCAGGCTTCTGAAAACACGATACATGGAACATTCTCATTGAAAAATCACATCAAGAAGGAAATCCAATCCAAATCCGAAAGAAAAAAAAGAAAAAAGAGCCAAACGTACACTATGAGAATTTCTGTGGCTGGAATCCAGACGGCCTCTAATAAGTCGAAAAAAAAAAAAAGCGATCATGAGGTTCGGTCATTTGGCGTGTTATCACACTTAAATCGGCAAGTCCGTTTGTGAGGTCAAGTAAAAATCCACTATGGGAACCAGGGTTTCTTCGACCCTTTCTTCCAACCGTCGGAACCCTCTCCCTTCGTCCACTCTCCCCTCACCGTGCTATCCAAAACCAGATCTTTGAGCTGTCCGAAGTTGGGCGTTCCCAACCCGGTAACGGGGTCCCAACCCTTGACAGCCTCGAAACCATCCGTGCCACATCCGGGATTGTTCCCGCCAACGATGTCGTTCAGACCTTCGAACCCTTTGGCATATAACCATGGGTTGAGGAACCCGAGACTCGGAAGCCCCGCGGCTATACGGGCATCGTTCAGGAGGGAGACCACAGCAGCGAAAGTCTAATCAGAGGAATCAAAATTGGCGAAAGCAAGGTCATGTGTGAGTGAGAGACTTACGGGTGAACTGGCGCTGGTGCCACCAACTGCGTAGATTTTGCCTCCGATTGCGACTTGGAAGTTTAGTCCATGAGCGGCAACGTCTGGGAATCCTCGACCCGAAGCACTACGATTCAAACGTATCAGCGCAGTGAACCGGGGCTCCCGCCCGGTGAAACCCACTTGTATAAACCAGTGTAGGTCTGACCCCCGAGCGTGTCCAAGAAAGTTTCAACCGCATTGGATTGATAGGACGGTCTACTGAAATAGTTCGAGAAACCTCCTCCAGAGAAATGCACCGCCTGCTCGGGTGCGGTTCCGTTGGTTCCCCCGACAGATGTCACGTAGGGGCCTAAGTTTGGTGTGATGAGTTAGCCTGTTGGTCCGGGGAGCGAGGCACGCACAAGATGCAGGAAAAATAGGTAAGAATTCCACCCTATTCTGTCCGTCATTGCTCAAACAACTGCCATTACCGACACCCCAATCCCCCGAGCTGAACAGCACGCTTGATCCCCTAGCGCCCAGCTTAGCGAAACCGTTGCAGACAGCCACAGCATAGTCATAGGGAACAGTTTGCTCGTCCTCCCCATAGGAGGTGGTGAATGTCTGAGGGATAGTCTCTTGGTCGAGAATGAAATCGAGGAAAGAGAGGAACGGCTCGTTGTTGTTCGTGAGTAGGTTATCGTCTGGGATGAAAGGTGGGGAGCCACCAACGCTATCGAATTGGGGTTTAAGGAATCGAAAATGCGTTAGGTGAGGCTAGGAATGATCTTACCTGTAGAAGATATTAGGGGTGGGATACGTCAAACCGAGAGTGTACTGAATGTCTAGATTTGCCTGTAAAATCGTCAGTCTGGGCGGAAGGACGTCCTCAAGTTTAAATTCACCTCAACGCCAGGGTCGCTCTGGTTGTTGCCTCCATTAGCTATCTGAACAACCTCAAAGTCCCCTTGAACCGCGTCTGGCCTGTACCTGGTGAAAAATTCCTAGGCAGCAGGATGAGTAGGCTAGAAAGAAACTCGGATCTGGCACTTCCTCACCTGGAGATCAGCGTGGTTAGCATACTGGTTCAGGTATCCCGCAACGCCCAGTGAATTATTCTTGGTCGAAACGGGCGTATACGATATGTTATACAGTGCGTTGAGGCACGAAGGGGTAATCTGACTGTTGCACGTTGAGTTGACTGCGAGGTTATCATCGGCAGCAGCGTTGTTCGTTGCAAGGATCGTAACTCTGTCAACATCCCCAGAGAAAACACCTTCAATTCTTTGAATGAACGAAGTCTTGTGCTGTGGCTTCGGATGTCCGAAATGGGTTGAAGGGGTGACAACGGCTATATGATCGTGGAGGATCCTCGGTAGGCTGTAACTGGTCGTTCGGATGAGAGTAGTTTCTGTGGCGGAGTGTTTGTAGACATGATACTTCGTCCCTAACATCTGTTCCAGTCGGCCAACAGGGACGGAGAGGGAAATCCAATCTCCGGAGGACGAGCGGGTAAGTTCGCATTCGGGGTCATGAAGGAGGTCATAGTGCGAAAGCCAATCCTCCACGAGACCGGTCGAGTCTGGATGAGGAGCGGAGAGGGCGTCAACTTCTCCCTTGGTCAGGTGTTGACCGTACCTGAGGCGACCAAAGATGAGTTGATCCCGACCGCATATATACAAGAGGCTACGTACCGATGATGGCTGGGATCACTGGTCATATACAGATGGGTGATGAGATCGTCAATCCCATCCTGATTCAGGCCAATCCTGACGGTAAGCCTCTGCTCCAACGGCGCCGGGCCAACAGCCTCCCATCCCTTTGGAACGCCGTCGATCCACGCGTGTTTCACTTTGAAGTCCGAGTCCCAGCGTTTGTGTAGCGGTTTGCACCACGTGGCCCCAACGAGGAGCGACAGAACGAGAGCCTTTTTTAGCATTGCTGGGTGTCGCTCTCCGTTTTTGCGTCCCGCTAGGAAAGAGGAGTGAAACTCGAAGGGGGGAGGAAAAGCGGACACCCTTCAGGAGGTTCACCTGCACAGTTCGGGTTCGGCACAGCTTTATGTCAGTCTTTGACATGTCCAATCTGCAGCCTTGCGAACAGCCGACAGTCAGCGCTCCAGCCATTATGTATTATACCTGTCTTGGCTCTTTCCTTGTCGACAGCCGGGCCCTCCATTTTCATCTTGCCATAAATACCCACAGCGACGCCGACTATCTGCGACGACTGGCAGAGTCCGCCGGCGACACAGACATTAGCCCGTTCTGGTGACGATTACAAGACGTTGGATACCCAGCCAGGAGACCCCAGTGGCAATTGCAAGCTTTATTTCCTTCGACTCATACACGAAGCACCTTAGCGTCTGCTATCCTCAATAATTCCACCGCATCTTCCCAAAGGAAGGAGTGAACCTTTCCCTTCAAATTTCCCGGAAGTGGCCAGAGGCTCATACTGATGATGTCGACGTCGAGGGGGGGAACGGAGGTGATGATGGCACATTCTCTAGCTTCATTAAACAACGCTCCTATAGACCATCAACTGTCGTCTGAGTGACAGCTCGTAGAGGACGACCCAACCTCTGGTGATTGAATAGATGAGGCCGACCGTGAGATATTCGACGGCTGCTCCAAGCAACGCGTCCCTAGTTGGCAAGTGTTCAAAAATTCATCGATGATACTTGTAACTGCAACTAACGATGGGGTTAGCGTTCTTGGGCGAGAGATTGATTCTGCGGAAACCGACCTGTCAACATGTTAAATTTAAACCTGAACCCGAGGCTCCCCGTTTCGTAAACCTAACGACGCGGCACAGAAAGAAATCTCACAACTCGATTTTCCAACTATAGCCATCCCTACTCAGTACCTTCAATGGTTCCCGTTCTGCCCCCGACTCTCCGACGAGCACTTCACAAAACTGGGACCACTTCGGCAAAACCAGGTCCCCTCTCCACAACACCTAGCACAACCCCGGACAGTGATCGAAAATCTGACCAGGTCGGCTCTCTCAGGCGCTTCCTTCCGGGAAGGCTCAACCCAAACCACCGTTCCTGTCAACCATGCATTGACTCTGGGAAGTCTACGGACACGACTCCCGGCTCTACGACCCGCAGGCAAAGGAAGGGGGATATCGCATGTCCTGGACGATAAAACCACGAGAAGGCTGGAAAGTATAGGCCGGACCACCATCTTGTGATTAACAATCCTGTGATAGTTCTATAACTGAAATTTCGTGTTGTTCTTGTTCCGGGACGTCTACTGGCGGCACGGACCGAAAGCAACAGCTCCGTCATGGGCACAATTCGGGGCGGAACACAGTCTATCGAGACGCAAACGGCTGTAATTACAGGTTTGTCCTCGCCAATTACATAAGTAAAGACACTGGCAGGGCTCCACGGCTCTCTTTGATTATATTTTTCTTCCGACGTATGGTAAGAGTTCTACACGATAGTCTGTTGGTGTTTGCTACAAAGGGACACGGTATCCATACAAAGCTAAGCTACCAGTCTGAAATTTTCTTACATGACCTTTGGGGTTTCGATTGCTTCCAATAGAAGGGCCTGACCTTGGCGAACGCCATTTGGGCTCCCACTCCCAACCCCCTTTCTTCTCCACATATCCAATCAAGCATTCCAACCTATCCTTGGGATTGTAGTCTTCCAGTTTCATTGACCCAGTGGACCCCTGTCTAGGCGAGTCGTTATAGAGTAGAACCAAATAGTCCACCAGATTTTCGACGACCGCGAGATAGTGCTTGTGAGGCTCAGCGACCGGTAATCTGTAACCGTGATCGAAGAGGACGAGTCGTCTCGACGAATCGGAAAGGTGAGCATAGCCTCCCCCGTGAACAAGTGGTCGAGAGGTCTTGACAGGGCGACCTTCATCGTACTCCACGTTGACAACGGTAATGTAGACGAGGACCCAGACGAATGATTCCGGATCGTGCCTGTACAGTCGGGGAATTTGCTCCCCAGGTTCGTTATTCATTTCGAGCGCCATGAAGTGGATAGTCCCTGCGCGGTCGTGATTCATGCACATGATCGGGTGTTTCTCCCGAGAGGCAATGTTTTAGTCGCAGAGAACTCCATCGAGTTCTCCTGTGGGCGAGACGGCATACATCAGATTGTTGGGGCTGATATCGCCATGGTGGATTCCGTTGACCCAGAGACGGTAGTGACCTGAGGGAGCCAAATCAGGAGGCGGTCGGAGAAGTGCATAGAGAAGGGTATACATCCAAAGCACTGCCAAAATATGTCCCATAGCTGTTCTTTACTAAAGTCATAGATGGGGCGAAGCCGATTCATCACAGGAGACGGAGGGTTCCCGACTGCTTGTAGTCGGATGTTCTTTGTCGATCACGATCACTAGTTTCCTACGCTGGACTTATAAGCATCCGCCGGTGTTTGCGACAGCGCTTCACCCCATCTTGGGTGAAGAAAAGTGAAGTAATTAGTTGGTACAAAAAACACAGAAAAACATGCAGTACGACAACATAGGAGACCCGAAAGGAGACATCAGTGACCAAGATTCTTTTTCCTTCCTTTCCTTGATGCCCCCCCTGTGTGTTTCTGACCACGTCGGGCGGTACACTCAGGACAGTACCAACCACCCTCTGGAGGATCTTTGAGACCAACACACCCCACGTGGAACTAAAAAACGAGTTTAGTGCGATTGGAGAACCACGTGGGCACGGAATGAACATTACCCATTGGAATCGGCAGTCTTCGTCGTCGCAACCAACCATCTGAGGGTAGCCAATCGTAAGCCAGGTATGCTGAGATCTACGGCGTCGAGTACCCACCGTTCCGTATGAGAGCTTCTGGCAGAAACAATACAGGTTCTTGTCTTCTTCGTTGCCGTCGTCTTCTTCGCCCTCGCCATCTTCGTCGGCTTCTACCGAGGGGGTTTGTCTATGGGGCATAGGGGATTGTCGAGCGCTCTGGTTATAATCCGGAGCAGTGTGACGGGTAGGACGTTGGGTTCCGGTTCCGGTATATCCCGTGGAAGGGGCGGGACTGCCATAACCTGTTGAACCGGTCGCGGTGCCTCCACCAGTTCGTCTTCCTGTGCGTAGCATTGATAAAGGTACGGAAAGAGAACGTTTGAGGGAACACCTCACTTTTGTTTCCAGTAACCTGAGTGGGAGTTTGAACTGCGGATACTACAGGTGTGGTCTCCCGAGGCGTTCTCAGGGTCTCCTTGATCTCTTGTAGAGCGTTGCGCCGTGGGACAGATACGCTAGAGGCAATTAAAGTCGCAGCAACGTTGGGATCTTCACCCTGCTGAACAAGCACCCTCGATAGATCATGGTCCAGTTTCGCGCGTGCTCGTGAAATGAGATCCACGACCCTTTGTGCCAAAACGAGCTTCTCGTCAGCCAATTGTTCGATCTGCGCATAATGTTCTTTGACGGTCTCATGAATCGCCGTGTCCTTCGGATTCGGCGGAGCACCGGGAGTGGAACGGCCGGAATGACGAATGTATCGCGAAGTTTCTTTGGCGGCCTCTTGTTGGAGTTCTTAGAGGAGGTGTGAGAAACGCTGGTGGTGAAGACGGAGTGATTTGTGATATACCTTGAGACCTGATGTCGATGTGTTGTATTTCGGTCAACAAGAACGAGATCTCGCTGGGGAGATTGTCGAGACCTGCGAGGGTCCTGCATGAGTCAGCTGGAGAGAAATGAGCCCTGAGCCCGAGACGCACTTGAGATGAATTCTGTGGCAATCGCTGCAGCCTCTTCGTAGTTTGGGGCTGCCATGATGGCTGACTGAAAGTGAGATATCGTGACGCGTGACGAGACACTCACCCACGACCTCTTCGCGCTCCCATTTCCCGTCCTGAAGATTAACACAAGCGGGTTTCCTCCTGGCTTTCTCCATCACCAAGCAGCACACACCAAGCTGCAGACGCTCTCCGGTATTTGTCACAGGCTGAGATGCAAGAAGAGCAAGGTCAGTTGTGGCTCATGTTTCAGCTTCCTAACATCCTCGTGGGAGAGGGTGAAATATTGACTGGCATTTCTACCAGACACATGTCGTATATGCAGTGCTCCGGCAGAACTAGATCAACCTCTCTTTCACCCCTGCAAATGTTCCGGGACAATTCGGTACATTCATCAAGATTGGTATGTTCTCAACCCATCCTCACCCCTCGCTCCCGCCACTGCGCATCCTCGTTACTGAAACACACCGCACACAGTTTGACGACGTGGTTGACTCATAGCAAGAAACAGCACTGCGATGTTTGCAAGCATCCCTACTCGTTCACAAAGGGTTCGTGGCATAATCCCTGCTCCCGATCATTCAAAGCAATGTGCTGATATGCTGGTATCCCAGTCTACGCATCTAATATGCCAAGACGACTTCCCATCCTGCTCGTACTTCGCAAGCTCGTTCAACAATTCTTCTCTATCTTGTTGTTCAGCATTCGTGCGATTTTGGTCGCGTGTATCTGGTTGGCCGTACTACCCTGGATCACCTTGTGGACGTGGAGGGCTTACTTTGCCATGGGGGATGTTGCGTGCGTGCTCGTACGATCTGTTCTTTTATCGAGTCACCGACATCCCACAGTGCGTTCTGGATAGCTGATATCCCACGACCTCCTATACCCCACGACAGGGGGGAATCTAGCCCCGCATTCAATGTGACACTCCTCTCAAACCTCAGTGACCCCAACACAAGCTTGATTTCCGTCATAAGCTCTCACCCTGTCTGGAAATCCCTTGCCGCAGATATCTTCCTTGGTCAGATCATCGCTTCACTCATTGTCCTCACATTTGTGGCAGTGTTTCTTTTGCGCGAATGGGTGTCACAGAATGCTCGGCCTGGAGTATTTGAGGATGCAGATATTCCGCCACAGGTTGACGACCCCCCACTCGAGCCTAACGCTGATCAGCCACATGAGCGCCAGCCTGATGGGCCGGTCCCCCCTCCAATCGCCCTCCGACCTGAGACCCCACCGCCTCCCGTAGAGCCCATTCCTCCTCCTGCGTTTATCCCAGAACCCCAGCAAAGAAGAGCACTCCCGAGGAGGGCCCGCGAGGTTCGCCACAATGGAAATCTTAACAAGGCAAGGGAGAAAGACCACTTCCTGGATGAGGAAGACAGCCCCAAACATTCAGTCAGGTTCAGAGGGTTGAGCCCGATGGACTCAAGTTCAGACTCTGATGAGGACGTTCCAAGACCTGAAACGATCTCTTCCCGTATCTACTCAGGTTCGAATGCGACCTTGAGAGAGGCCCACGAGGAGGCGAGGAGACGGAAAGAGGTTGCCGCTCTAGCTGTCAAATCTTCGCTGTCGACTAACTCCGAAGAAACAAAGTTTACCTTCACCGCCACGCTTCCTGCAGAGTCTCGGACATGGAACGAACTATCGTCTATATCATCGCTAGATGCGCCTCTCCCAGACTTGAATCTCCGACCTTCTTCTCCAATTTCAATCCCTCCCACCTCTACGTTCGGTCGTCGGACAACTCCCAATGACACCGTCCCACCGCGTTCATCATCCCTCCCCTCCACACCCAAGTACAAATTCGACTCCCCTGGTTCACAAAGCCAAGAGTCTTTCTTTCCCTCCACAACCCCCTCTTCTACACTCCCTACCCCGGGTTCTCCTCTCCCCTACCCACTTGTTCCTCGTCGCCCACCGATGCCATCGACGACCATACCATCTCCGCAGGCTATTGCACTATCTTCGCCTGGGGCTGGCCCATCGAGTGGTAAAAGGTGGTTGGGTAGCGCGCCTGCGAGCCCTAGTCTGGCATCGTACAATGCACCGGAGGAGATGGAGGTTTCGTCGAAAAAGTTGTACCAGGGCTATTTCGATTTACATGTGGACGTTGAGGAAGGACCGAGTGGCGTCGGGAGTGGGGGTGTTGATAAGGAGACGAATCGTGACGAGTACGAGGGGATGAAGGATTTGCCGAAGGATGAAGGAGGAGATTACGTGGAGGACGACGAGAGCGATACCGATTTATCGGACCTTGGTGAGGGTAAGAGCATCGCTGACCTCTTCCGTCTCCCGGGACGTCAGACTGACACCAACGGCGTGCCTGAGCGGCCGGATCCGATCCCTGAGAGGCGGGAGGGGGTAGACAAGGAGCCAGAGGACGATTTCGACCCGAAGGATTTCCCAACGTACTTCTCGGACGGAACTTTGGACCTCATAGAGGAACGTGACCGTAACTCCGATAACTTGCCCTTCTCGGATTCAGATGACGAAGATGACGACGCACAGGATTTGGGACACCTTGAACACATACTAAGGGATGGGGCGCCTGTTGGGCTGAGGATACGAGAGGTTCGTCCTGGAGCTGTCGAAAACTTGGCAGGAGTTGGTGCTGCTGTCGGGCAGCAGAATGGGGTTGGAAATGGTATCGTGGACCCACCCGCAAATGACCAAGAGGACCCTGTGGCGCCAGTACAGGAGGTGAACGAGGAGTTGGAACCAAATCTGGACGACGATATGGAGGGTGCTATGGAAGCTATCGGCTTACGGGGACCTGTTTTAACGGTCCTCCAGAATGTGGGTGTTATTCTTGTTTTGCTGGTTATCGCTTTCGAGAACTGATCT
>Ga0307512_10007552_pt1 | contig 10749 bp, 12 predicted proteins | sample 14_EM_MG_FD_200267 | JGI IMG/M metagenome (GOLD analysis project Ga0307512, IMG submission 200267) | Populus trichocarpa ectomycorrhiza microbial communities from riparian zone in the Pacific Northwest, United States - 14_EM | ecosystem: Host-associated > Plants > Roots > Unclassified | place... | reverse complement strand
AACCGCGAACTCTGAGAGCCCGAGCGTTGCCTCCACCACCGTTCAGGCATGTCACATCTTGAACGAGTCAACTATGCCGAGCACCAATCAAACCGGAAGCAGTGAGAAAAGCACTATGGCGAGCAAGGTGTGTGTTGTCACTATGTCTCGAGTCCTCTCCGTCACACTGCCATCCAGACGCAGCGCGCCACCAGCACTATGGACAACTCTCAGACATATCGGACTTGAGGGTCTCCCATGAGAACTCCTTGCAGCAGGTGGTATTCATGACCTTGGAAATTTGCTCTCGTTAGGAACTAATGTCCATAGTCGCTTCGATAGCTTGGAGTTGTGGTTCGAAAGTGCGGACAAAGTATGTCATTCATAGGCTCCCCAACGGTACCAACCTAACGGATACACAGCACAACCGCTACAATGTCTGTGTTTCTGATGTCGCTCACAAGAGACATCTTCGTCTATTCAGACACCTTCACGCTGATGGGAATCGTCCATCTGCCACGTTCCCTCCCAACCACAAGGACGCATGACTTCCTATCCCCAAACTGCTTGCTCTTCATGAAGTGTGATAGGGCCGCGCACATGTCTGGTGCTGCAGGGGCCTTTTACGAACTGGAGCGCGATGTCAAAGAAACAAGGAACCTCGCTTTTGATGGGTCATCTACTCGTCTGCTCAGCCACCTCACGCCCTCCTTGGGATGATTCCCGGGGTTGTGTAACGCGCTTTCGCGATATTCTCGTTTTTTGTAGTTCGTACATATGTTCAAATGATATCTATTGCCCCCAATCCTTGTGCAACCGCGAAGGTCGATAGAAGGCACCACCCCCGACCTCCACTGGAAGTGCAACAGACCATACTTTGTCCTCTCCATTCTTTCGCCACCGCCAGGAGGTCCTTGCGGTGCACAACACCTGGAGTTAGTCGAGGCCTAGCATTGGGGGGAGATGGAGAAGAAGGTTGTCCGAGTTGAGGGACAAAAACCAATCAAACGATTCAAAGCTGACGCCACTCGACAAAGAAACCATGACATAGATCCCACCACCGGGACTCTGCGTGAAAAAAGTTGCATCGAAGTTGTAGTTCTCATCACGCTCGTCTGCCTGTATAGGCACTGAGAGGAAGCCTCCAGTAGTTTTTGTTGAAATACCCGGACGAAGTCCGGGTTAGCTGTATCCTCAGTTCGACGAAAGAAACTGAGGAGTGCCAGCGCACGAGTGTGAAATAAGTATGTCGCAAAATCACATCAAACAAACATAAGAAAACATATGATCGAGGACTCTGAAATGTCCGACGCGATCGTCGAGTTTCAACAGTTTTTGCACGAGATAAGATCTAAGATACCACGTGAACCTGTTCCATGGATGCCTTCCGGATTGTGATAACACAGTTTCCGGTGTCTGGTTCCATGAAGCGGACAAGTTCAACATGGGGGAGGACGGTGGTGCTCGGACAGAATTATTGCCAGCCGGGGATCCACGTTTACAATATGAATATCATAACCGGAATGAGTTCTCACGCAATCACACCAACGCAGTGTAAACAAAAGGTTTTCTATAGCTGCAAGGTGGCTCGAAGAGCCCAATTGTCGAACAGAGCGATATCATAGGAATGAGTGTTCCGAGCGGAATCCCCAAGCCAGTGCCACAAAGGACGAAAATCTCGGTTGCGACGTGTGAAAGTGCTGCAGTAGTATTGGGGTGTGGTCACGGGCTCAAGCAACTTGGGTGAAACCTGTGGCAGATGAGTTAGTCCTCTTGACGAGAAGCATGCACCCGCACGAGAAATGGATGCACTCAGGAAATCACCTCGCCAAACCCGTAATACCGCCGTTAATCTCATTCCCTAACGGGTGTTTCAGAATATTTGTCCCCTCCCACCTTTGTGTCGGTTGTGACTTGTCGATTCCTTCGGAAGCTGGGTTTTCCTGTGAGAGGAAAGGGGGATTGCTGGGAGAAGACAGATTCAATCACCCGAAGAAAAAAGTTCCAGATGGAGTAGAGACTTACGGGGGGTGACTCCGAACGCAGCTGTCCTACTTGCACTTTGTCGCAAATCCGTCGGAATCGGTCCCCATGCAAACGGAATAGAGAAGAGTAAGTAGCTGGCGTATTTGCACAGAGATCCTCGAATCTCGGGACTGAGGTTGGCCGTTGTAAGAATAATTTGATAGTTGCCCGTACGACGTCCTCCATCGGTGCCGCGCCACCGGCGTACCAAGATCCCCATACAGTGAGTAACCACGCCTCCAACTTCTCCTAATCCTCAGCGTCTTCGAGCGACCTCAATATCTTCATATCCAAGGCATGCGACCGTTGCGGAAGTCTGGCGCCCATCGAAATCAACTTCCCGAGTAAGAGCCAGCATCGAGGAGACAAACACTCCCGCCCCGCCGGCGAACATAACACACCTGCCAAGAGCAATACCCAATACAGTCTGCTGACCATATCATCCACATCCTCCACATCAACCTCGAGTTGGTTTAACAAGAGAACGAACTCAAACCCGGCCGCTTCAAGTTCCATAGGCCAGTGGCCCTGTATCGCGCACATGATCATCCGTCGCAGCCTCGGGGAGAAGGACCGCTCCCTCTCTGTTAGCTTGACGAGACGTCGTGTGCGTGAACCCGGCGGGGTAACCAGAGGATCCACAACCCACGCAGACGCGACGTCTGCGATAACATCATCTTCGCTTGCGAACGCGCCTTCGAACATCACCTCGTGATAACGTGTGTGGGTTAGGTGGATGCCTGATGAGATGTTGTTGGGATCAATCTGGCGGAATCCGACTGCAAGGGTTGTAAAGAGGAGAACCGCATAGGGGTTTGAATCCCCCCATCCAAGAAAATGCAAACCCACACCACCATCATGCGAAGGTGGTGGGCTCCCGGGACTAATTCCGTCTCGCTCGAATCTCTCGATATTCTAGGAGATAGCAGAACACCACCGGTAAGTCATTGGTGTCAAACACAGGGGTCGATCCTCCCATGCGAGAAGAGCATCCAGCAGTCGGGCGAGGCATCCGGTATAATGCACATCAGGAATAACATCCAGGACCCTTTGAGATGTGTGGGAGAGGATCGCTTCCAGAGAATCACTGGGGGACAGAATCCTAAGTCGACCCAAATGAGGCTTGATAAAACCGCCACTCACGACTTATCCTCAGCCCAAAATGTTTCCTCTTCGACGTACCCGCCCAGGTATATATACCACGCGAGCAGGAGGTTGGCGCCCACAGCGTGGCGGGGGTTGCCCATTTTGCTGGTTTTTGAGAGCCCAGCGAACGAGGTTCGATCTGCCCGAGCCATATCCACAAATAAATTTGACACCCACAACAAGTGGGCTGGGGTACCATTCTGGAAGAAATGGTCGAAGCATGTGTCCTGCGTCATAGACCAACACAAGCGCAGAATCTCATGCAAGTCGCGGCCAGTCCTGGAAAAAAGAGAGAAGAAACCGGATGGGACGGGATACTTGGAAGCGCACTCCCTGGACCGAATCCGTGCACCCGTATTGATATAAAGGATGGCCCTCCCAGAGAAGTACGCTCGGTCGATCATCCCAGGATATGGGTTCTTCGTCGAATCGAAGCATACCTTAAAAGTGGAAACGATAAAACCGAACGGCGGGTTAACGTCAACATCGCTATCGAATCATCGGATGGAGCCTGCCAGACGCATTGCAGAATCAATCGGCTCGGGGTTATTAATGCATCGAATCATCCAACACACGCAGCGTGCGTTGGCTGTGTTCCGATCCCGGCGGGCTGACAGATCCCTTACGGGCACTAGAAGCCCGGTTCTAGGTGCCTGTGGCTGACGGCGTGCCCCGTCGATGGATATTGGGAGTGACCACCGAATCCCCTGGACCAGTGTCTTCTTTGCGTCTCCCAAGGCTGAGTCGATCCAGGAGAATAGAGTGATGGTTTGGTGTCAGATCCTCTTACTTGTGAAGCGGATACCAGACACAATGCTGGACAGCGAGATGTCACAGGAAGGCAGTTTCAACATGGTCTTGCGGACACGGCGAGCTCCCCGTGAAAAGCCCGTTCGAGCGCCCCTCCAAGCGAGGCTAATAGACAAGACGATCTCGAGCGGGGACAGACTCGCCAGCAACTTCTGGGTCTTTCTACTGTCTCGGAAATTTCGGAGGGCTACCGACGCCGGTGTCTGGAACGGACATGCGTACGAAGACGTTCCGGCGACCACAATCCCGATGTAGAAGACAGTGACCAGGATGGTGAAAGAGATGACGACACTTGCGACGGAGGTGTTGATCGACCACATGTACCGTGACAATCCACAGGCGAGGAGAAGAAGGGAGATCTGGAGCATGATGGAGAGACTTTCTACGAACAAGTGGAATGGCCACCTCTCGAGGCCATCGGATTTGCGCTGCCGGTCGCCACAACGTTTGGTCATCGATCCGCCTGCATGCCGGAGGTACCGGTTCAGCCACTGCTTGCCCAATATCGCGACGAACGCCGCAAAAAGCGCCGTCAGAAGGCTTGCATGGAGAAGCTTGTGACAATCTTTGTGGGAGGACCGTCCCACGAAGGAAGAGCCGCAGGACGTTCGCTAGGAGCGATGGATCGGTTGAGGCTGAGAAGGATCGCTCGGAGGTAGGCTTCCGACCGTTCGCCGGAGTCTGGTTTGAGCTTGGACTGTACGTCGATGGCAAAACCTGAGCCGACTGCAGAGAACAGACCGGCCTGAGGAAATGGTCAATATTACACGGTAATTCAGAGGATACCAGAACCGTACAAAAATGAGGGTAGTGTTTAGGTCCTCGTTGTACTTTTTCATATATTCCGTATCATACTCCGTTGCCAGGCTCTCGTTTGTATATGGTATAAAAGTCAAGCTGAGGATCTTTGTTCTTGATTGGCTGGAGGTACATTCGCAGGGCCTCCTGGATACTCATACTGTTTGGACTCAGTCCTGTAATCGAAATCAAGCGTACGTGTCACCATCAAGGTTCTAATTCTTACTCATGGCCTGTACACTGTACCATTTCCTTATGGCTCCCTTGTAGCTCAGTGGTAGAGCGTGTCACTAGTACCTGCAGACTCGAAATCAGCACGTGCGAAATGATGGGGTCAGTCATTCAAGTCGGCTAGTGGGAACCACATTTTTTTCTTTCATTCCTCCACCACCCCACCCGCACTTCTGTCATGCTCCTTCTACCCTCGCTTTATGATGAACTCTCCTACACTCGATCACCTGTTTACCACAAAAAAATGTTGGGTCACCATTAAGGTTCTAATTCCCACTTATGGGCTACACACCATACTGTTTCCTCAGGGCTACATTGTAGCTCAGTGGTGGAGCACGTCGCTAGCACCTGCAGACTTGAAATCAGCACGTGTGAAATGACAGGGTCAGCCGTTCAAGTCGGCTATCAGGAACCACTTTTTTTTCTCGATTCCATCACCCCACCCGCATTTTCATCATGCTCCTCCTCTCTTAGTTTTAAAAGCGAGTCACGGTTTTTTGGGGAATGATCACTGTTTTAAAAGGAACTGGCTGCCACATTGCATTACCATTAAGGTTCTAATTCTTGCTCATGGACTACACACCGTGCCATTTCCTCATGGCTCCCTTGTAGCTCAGTGGTTGAGTGCGTCACTAGTGCCTGCAGACTTGAAATCAGCACGTGCGAAATGATGAGGTCAGTAGTTCAAGTTGGCCAGTGGGAACCACTTTTTTCCTTCATTCCTCCACCACCCCACCCGCGCTTTCATCATGCTCCTCCTCTCTTGGTGATCATTCCCTAAAAAACTGACCCGCTTTTAAAACCATTTAAAAAAGAACCGGTCGCCACCAAGCGCCAACGCCTCGCTTTACGATGAACTCGACCACCTGTTCACCACTTTACTACAAACCATCGAGGGTTGATATTGAGGGGTTTTTCCGGGTCAAGCGGCTTGCCACTTCTATCACTGCTCATATTGTTGCAACTCGGTTTGGAGGAAGGAGGGGATTCGACGACGATGTTGGTATTCGACGGTCTGTCTGCCACACTTCATGAGTACGGGTAAATTGGCGCGCGGTACCCAGTCTCTGGGCGAACAGCACCGCCCTCGACCTCCACTGGGGGCATTGCATCAGAAAAACCGCGTGTTGTTTTCACGCTTTTCGCGCTTGATCAACAAAAAAGCAATACGCCGAAAAGCAGCCATTGGGTGACTGATAAGCAAATTACGGACTGTAAAGCGACAATAGCACAGAAAAGTAAAAAGCAATGAAAGTATCCAACTGCTAGTATATTTTCTCAAGAGCGTAATAACCCATATACTTGTTTACATTCCAGAGCCGACCACGGCTCACCGTCTCCCACCTCCATCCCAATTCGATCGCGCTGTGGGTTTGATCATATCTGTGTTCCCTTGATGGTAACACGCCCTTGAGTACATTTTATTGTTTTGTACGGCTTACCATTCCCTGCTAGTTTAGATAGCGTTAGCACCCTACCCATGCCTTTCGAGGCTTTCAGCTGCTTGATCAAGCAGGAAAACCATTTCGCGAGCGCGATGCTGTTCAAAAATTGACCCTGCTTTATGATCCCGCTTTTCCCGCTTCAAGCAGAAGAGAAAATTTGCGGTTTTCTTGGTGTATGGGTCGTACTTCGTTCCCCTCGTCCCCTGCCACCGCCACTAGAGGATCCATGGGGTACATAAGATTCGGAGTTTGTTGGAGGGGGAGGCGAAATACCGTCCGAATTGGCGGACAGATCAATGAAAACGATGTGCCTGAACCGGGTTGAAGGTTACCGAAATTACCGACCGGGGAGAGTTCGATATGCTGTTATAGCCGAAGCGAGTTCCCACAGGTTCCCACGCGATCATACCGAGGCGGTTCAATGAAACACAAGCTTTGTTACGATTGTAAAGTCTGACATCAACAGCTACACAGAACACAACGTTGGGGAAGGGGAAGGGGGAGTAGGGAAAGGGACTTAAGGGAACATAAGCTTGGGGGACAAGGGGAAAGAAGAAAAGGGAGCGACGGCAGGTGAGTATACTCCTCGCAAAACACATTGACATACGACAACTACTACAAGTACAAAAAGGAGTATCCCCAAACGCCGCATAGGGGAGAAGAGATTCATAAGGGGAAAGGGGGCAAGTATTAGCGATGCTCCGATCTACCGAGAGTTCTTGCAGTAGATTACAAGGTTCGATGAAAGGGGGTTGTGGGAGGGTCATTCAAGAGGCGAAGGGGATAAAAGTGATTTAATAGTTGATAGCTGGGGGAACGGGGATGCCGTGACTCAAGAGCAGGGCCTCAAGGGTCATTGCTCTCGACCTCCATTGCTCCTTCTGCTGCTTCTCACGTTCTAGTGTGGTTTCGACTTCTAAGAGGTGTTCTAACTTTCGCTTCCTGCTTCGGCGAGCCGCAAGGGTATTCTGCAATCGCTTGGCGGAGACGGGATCAAGCTCATCCATGCCCTCGATTGCCTCGTCATCGTCACCCAACGCTTCGGTTCTGGACCGCTTGCGTGGAGGTTCTTTTCGTGACGTCGCCGACGGTGTCAGGTAATTCCGGGACTGGACGGGGGCATCTAATGGTATCAGGGCGTCTGGCGTGAGGTTCTTACGGGTGCCGGTTGGAAGAGTTAGAGAAAGTGTGGGTGGGGGAGGAGCGAAGAGGGGAGAAGCGTCGAGAGCAGGGGTGGCAGGAGAAATCGTGTACATGCTGTCGAGATTTACAGATGGGAAAAGGGATGCCGTTGCACGCTTGTCTGACGAAGGCGGCTCGAAGAGACCAGCGTCGTCGAACAGAGGGGTATCGTGGAACTGAGCACCAAAACCGTCACTGTCGGCAATGAGGGGACTGGTGAAATCTGGGGAGAAATCGTCGTTCCCCAGACCAGGTGTGGAAAGGAAGTCGTCAAAGGGCGACTCCATGGGGGAGGTCAAGAAATCGTTCTGTTTTGAAGAATCACCTGAAGGACAGCCACAATCTGTCAATGACTCCTGATGAGTCAGAAAGAGCACATGATCTGGCTCACCGGAACGGAGGATAGAGAGGATGGCCTGAGCTGCCTGCTCGTCCGAGGAGGTCGGAGGATTAGAGGCGGCATTAAGGCTCATCTCCGAAGACGTATTGTCGAGCATGGTGAGATATTCAGAACAGAGCGAAGAGAAGGCGTCGTTCTCTGAAGTCATTTCGTCCGATGAGGAAGTGCGTCGAGTAACTGTGCGCGGGGTTGGTGGTAAGAACGTTGGAATGCCGTGGTGAGCAGCTAAATCGTTGACATTGTGGAAGACCGGGTGTGAAGAGGTTGTGGGAGAACCTTTTAAGGTGGTCGAGGACTGGGGTGGTTTGTGCGAAGTCTGTAAACCATTGCGTTGATTAACGACCGAATTGGGGCGGGTGTGGTACTCGTTTAGAGGCAATACATGCTGTCGGCGGGACGGGACGTATGTTCTGGACGAAACCGATGACAATGCGGTGGTGGTGGAAGAAGGGGAGAGCTTGGAGTTGCGGTAATCTGAAGACAAGATGGTTGTGTCGAAGAGTCTGAGGAAGGGAGAAGACGACGGGGTTAGTGCATCCGTCTTTGATGGATGGAGGTCATCGGCAGCCGAATTCGTGTGCGGCTTCGACCCGATTGTAGGAGATGATGCGCGATGGGGGCGACAGTGCGATTCAGACTGAGAGAGTACTGATTTCGACTTTCTTGCCATCGTGCTTAAATCCAAACAAAGAAGAGGATAACCACACACGAAAGGAGGGAGGGATTGAACACTGCGGAGGGGGGAAGGGGAACTTACGAGTTTGACAGAGGTTCGTTCGATAAGCAGATGGCCTCGAAAGCAGGTGTTTCGAGGATCTGCTAAAAAGTTGAGGGGGAGGTGATGGAAGGGAACCAAGGGAGAGTGAGGGGTGAGAAATGACTCTCGCTGACTTATAACGGTTCTGCGCTGGTGACCAGAAAGGGAAGCGAGGGACGCCGACAGCTGGCTGACAAACCAAGAGAGTGAATAACACAGCCTCAGTCCCACAGCCATCGTGTCTCAATTCAAGGGGCTGTCCTCTCTCAGCGTCCCTTTTGCCCAATCCATATTCGCCGTTCACCTGGCCTCCCTTTCTCTCTTCTAGATTTTTTTCAAGATTTTTCTGTATTTTTTCGAACTCGCCCCTAGTCACCTTTTTTCGAGTCATGGTGAGCTGGATCGAGTGAGCCGGGAGCCGATCAATTCTCAGGCGTCTACGTTGTCCTTGCTTGTCGGCAGTTTTACAAAACGCGACGTGGGACTCTCAGCCTCAACGATAGATATTCTTATTGACACCGCATCGCTCGCCCTTCCACACAACCTGTCCTCTTCTCAGCCTTCCACGACTTCTCCTTGTGTGCCTTACAACAGACAACGTGTAACCTTCTCTTCGGTTTCCCAACTACCAATCTTCGGCATCCGGGACTTGTGCGTTTGCCAGGCATACGTGTTTCTGCGGCGGAGTCCAATCCAATGATCCAACAAACTGCGCAATAAGTCTGCACCTTTCCACAGTTTTCTCACCCATTCCATCCTCCCAGGCCACGTAAGCCCAGGCATTCGGCCCACCTCTGACGTGGTCCTTAGCAGGGTCTAGTCGAACCACCATTGGACGAAGACACAGGGGGCGTCTACCCCGCATTTCGTCCACATGGTCCCACAGCTCCATCTATGGGCGTCCCGAGGCACGATCAAGCGCGCCGGCGCCATCTCCTTGGTGTTAGATCCGCTCCCGGTCTCTCATCGACGGAGCTCCTTATCGCAGCCTCCGCCAATTTGTTCCGTAAGTACTTGTGTCGAGAGTCGAGACACTGCGCCATCCCGGTTTGCTCCTTGTCCGTCCCGCTTGCCCTCTCGGATGTTTGTGAGCAGCCTTCGACAGCGGCCATATTCGCTTATCAAGCATGCACTGCCCAATCCTGGGTGCCCATCCACGAGGTAATGGAGCACTGGTTGGACTCTCACGCCTCGGAACCATCCGCTCCGGCTCCCCCTTTCATATGTCTGCTTCTCCCTCATGTTCTCCTATCTGCCGCATCCTGAGAACGTTCTCGGGCGAAACCATACCTCAGCGTCGGCCGACGATTCCCGTTGATCGCTGACGTTGCAACCAACGATCCACAAAAATATGGGCTCATCCTGTTCGACACATTTGTAAACAGCCGCCGAATAAATTAAAGGCGTTTCTATCGTTTACGAATTTCATTTTCGGGCCTCACGCTACTCAATTGGGCCCTTTGATTACATATACCGTGTGTGAGAGACCCACTTACACGCGAGCATCTGATTTCAGAAGGCGTCAATAAACTGTTGTCTCCCAATTCTCGGACTCTGATTTGAAATCCATACAAGTGCGCCACGTCTGAGGGTATCAAAGAACCAGACAAGACTCATTTTTGTTGATCCCCCCTTCTCTCTCACCATCAAGAATATTTGGTAATACATTCGGCGCCCTGAAAATTACCACCCCGTGTTCAGCATTGTGATCGAATGTCTGAAGCCCACTGCGGTAAATCCTCACGGTGATATCGCTCGGTTCGAAATACGACGGCGAGGAGGGCAATTCAAACTTCCGCAGCATCGATGCTGGGAGCAGTGATTTACTCGACTGGAGGTATATCCGCAGGAACTGTGCAGCTTGTTCGATGACAAAATCCGCGGTCCGAAGTCATTCCCGGGCTAACGATTATTGCTACACTATGTATCACATCTACCCTACTAATGTTTAACGTCTACTGCGGTACGAGGGTCCT
>Ga0307512_10007551_pt1 | contig 10750 bp, 11 predicted proteins | sample 14_EM_MG_FD_200267 | JGI IMG/M metagenome (GOLD analysis project Ga0307512, IMG submission 200267) | Populus trichocarpa ectomycorrhiza microbial communities from riparian zone in the Pacific Northwest, United States - 14_EM | ecosystem: Host-associated > Plants > Roots > Unclassified | place... | reverse complement strand
GCGTGCACAGGAGCAGCGGGAAGCGGAAGGCAGAACGGGGCGGGGTGATGGAGATGTGTGCGCAATCATGTAGTTAGCGAAGATTTACTACGAATCTCCCTCGTGGTGGCTAAGCAGTTATACTTGTTTCACAGTGGCCACCCACTGGCTTTCCTCTGCAAGATCTTTTTTTTTTCTCTGTTGATATTCCGTCCAGATCTGGTGTATCCTTCCTTTCCTTTTGAGTATCTGGTCATGTTCATTCACTCGCTTCCCTGACTTGATCACGTGTGCATGCTCAACCAAACTTCACACAAGCCCACTTTAGCTTCACGCTACTTACTTACTTAGTTACCACAACCACTACCAACAACCAACCGCCACCGCCGTCACCACCGCCGTCACCACCGCCGTCACCACCACAACCACCTCCACCCTCCGTCCCTACCTTCGGCCCCTAGCCCCCAGCAGCTAAAAAAAAACACCATGTCCCGCCACCACCCGGACCTAGTGATGTGCCGCAAGCAGTCGGGGATCGCGATCGGACGGCTGTGCGACAAGTGCGATGGCAAGTGTCCGGTGTGCGACAGCTACGTGCGGCCGACGACGCTGGTGCGCATCTGCGACGAGTGCTCATTCGGCAACTACCAGAACAAGTGCGTCGTCTGTGGCGGCGAGGGGATCAGCGACGCCTTCTACTGCTTCGAGTGCACGCGCCTCGAGAAGGACCGCGACGGCTGCCCCAAGATCATCAACCTCGGCAGCTCCAGGACCGATCTCTTCTGTGGGTGCGCCCTGTTGAGTGCCGGAGGGACTGGACGAGGCGCGAGCGACGGAAGGGCTAATACGGTTGCCAGATCAAAAAAAAAACTTTCGGAATCATTGATGCGACGGCGCACGACCTCCTCCTCCTCCTCCTCCTCCTCCTCCTCCTACCGCCGACGACAACCTGCCCGCTTGCGTCCGTCCTTTACCTCCCCTACATGTGTTCTGTACAATAAGCGCAGTCTCAAGTTTTCGTTTCGTTTTTCTGCTACTACCTATACTATGCACCTGCAGTTTGGGTTGGCGTTTATTTTACACTACTGTACCTCTATGACTGCTGCGCTCATTGCAATGTGTTGTATGGCTTTCAAGCGAGTCAAGCGTCATGCAGCATCACACACTCTTGACAGATCAAACCCATATTTTTTTCCCTCTATGATAGATGCAAGTCGGGTACAAGTAGGAGAGCTGATCATGATTCGTACAAACACGAAACAGAGACGGAAAAAAACAAAACAAAACAGCCATTCCCATGCCCCCAATCCCCATCGCTCATCACCGGACCTAAAGAGAGAGAGAAGAAAGGTTTATATTACAACAAAAAGAAACGCAAAAGGTAAAAGGAATGACGGAAGGAAGGGAGAACAATTGCTACCTCAGGCCCGGAAAACAGAAAAAACCCCACCTCGCTCCCGACAAAAGAAAAAATAAAAAGGTGCTCCAGCGCTTGGTATACGAACTTTAACCCGTAAATGACAACGGAAGGAAAAAACAAAAGGACTATTGGTAGCATACGTAGGCTAGAACGGAAAATATAACAGCACAATAAGTAAAAGAAAAAAAAACGCCATGGACATAAATCAAGTGTTGGATGTTCCAATCTAAATCACAGTGTAGAGTACAGGGGGATGGTATTTTTGTTAGAAGGAAGAAAAAAACATGACTATTGAGCAGGAGTGGGAGTGGGAGGAGCAACAACCTCAATCTCCTTCTGAGCGACCACCTCGTTCTTGACCCCATTCAACTTCTCGATCAACACCATCTCCTCAATCATGCTAACTTCGGGCACCTCGGCTAACTGCTCCTCTTTGGTGTGACTTCCGCGGCGACTGACAGACGGCACCTGGACCAACTGTAGTGTCGATGTCGACGACATTGTTCCCAGTTCCACGTCATCCCTCTTCGAAACCGCTGCCTGGCTGCCATGTCTGCTGAAGCTAATGGCGCTGTGCACGCTCTCGGTTTCGCCGCCGCCTTGCGGATTGCCTGCGTCGGAATCGGCTTGAGTGGATTTGTGACGCTTGAGACGGTCCTCGGGGGATATGGTCTGCCACTCCGAGCCGAACGTGATGACGCTCGCCTTCTTGCCGTGGACCGTGAAACTACCGGCGACGCGCGAGAGCCCTTCATCGGTGTTCACCCTCTTCTCTGACGTGGCCGAATTCTCCTCGCCGTTGGACTTGCCCCTGCGATGGCCGATTGCCTGGCTCTCGCGTAGAGTGCGCTGAAGGCTTCTCCGTACACTGGGTCGGCTCTCTTTGCCCTTGCCTTTGCCTTTGTCCTTTCCGCCCTCCCTGTCGTCATCGTCCCGGTCAACTCCCAGGCTCGAGTGGTGAGATCTCGCTGGGCTGGTCGAGCGATGACTGTCGGTTGTATCCATACTGTTCCGCCGAGAAGACCGGCCAGGCATCCTAGCTGACGAACCCGACGGTGAACGAGGCCTGGATATTGTGGACAGCGTCGATTCTCTCCCGGTACGTTCGTGGGACGAGCTGGTTAGATCGCGGTCGGTAGGGCGAATGCTCTTGTGAGTGCTCGTGACGTGCGAAGAGTGCGACGAGACGTGGGACAATTGTTCGGTGGGCTGCGGAGAGAAGTAGGACTGCGTTGGAGTCTGTGTTCCGGAACTGGTGTCGAGAGTAGGAGAACCATTCGCGGACGGAATCGGAGATATGCGAGACGATGGGATGGGTGTGCTGATGATGAGGTCCCTTTTGACTTGTTCCTGCATTGTCCTACGTTCTTCGTCTAAGTCGAGGGCAAGAATATCGCGATGGCACCGTAGTTTCCACATCTCCATCCGCACCCACCGCAACTTGGCAGCGAGCGTGGCCGCCGCCAAGACCACTTGTTCTCTCGTCCTAGGCTGAATCGGCGTGAGTATAGTTAGGTGTCTGCCGTTTCTGAGGTGAGTTTGCAGTTCCCGGTTTGCAGTGGCTAGTCGCTCCTCCGAATCAAAGATCCTTTTCTGGACGACCTCCCTCCTTCTCGCGATTATCTCGGCAGCTAGCTTGTGATCGATTCCTCCTCTGATTATCGATACTTCGCCAGTAGGGGTTATCACCGAATGGGCGTTTGGCGGTCCCTGAACAGTCTCCATTCGCCGGATTCCCCTCAGCCGCTGTCCATCGTAGTTCCCACCCACAACACCACGCATGCGCACCCCAGCTGTCCGGAAAGTAGCCGCATAATTAAGTTTTGCCAGCCAGTCGTTCATTTCCGGCTCGGAATCTGCAATGAAGTACTCCTGGATGCCGCCGTGCCTGATGAACGCAAAGGCATTCTTATGCTTCTTGTAGTTCTTGTCCAGGAGCGCGACGGCATCGTCGGTCGATATTTGCGCATCAGCCTTGAAATCCTCGAGCGGCGGCTTAAAGATGACCGGCGTACCGGGCCCATGCTTGTGGTGTTGCTCGTACTGGTTCATCAAGCTCTTGATCCAGGCAATGTTGCGGAAGAAGTACAGTTGAGATCCTGTGAGAATGGCACCCCATTCGTGCCATGGACTCCTAGTCTTCTTCTTCTTGAGCTCCTTCCGCCAGAGTAGTCCGACCTTCGTCACCTTCATTTCGACAACCCCGGGGTCTGCTTGGTCGGGATTTTCCGTTGACTGTTGCGTCATAAAGGCATCGGGTCGCGAACGTGCCGAGACTATCTGCAATATTGCCGATTTGAAGAAGGCATTATGCAAAGATGACATATCCAATCGAGAGGCGGTTCCCGTGTAAGAGTATGGATCATCAAACTGCACAACGTCCTTCAGGCTGGCGCGCAAAAGATCCAGTCGGTTCTCGATGATCAGCAGGTATGGGTCCACCGGCTCTTTGACCCGTTTCCCATCGTAGGAGTTGACGGCACGGTGAAAAATGCTCTTCTTCGGGCGATGGGGTACGATCTTTTGGCCATTAATATCAAACTCATCCTCTAGACGGATGAATGGCGTGTAAATAATGTTGGCGTAGAAGCACTTGTGAATATATGTCAGCGGTGCCTATCGAGTGATCCAGGGTGATAGCGCTACCTCCAGGATGTCCTTCGAAATTCCCTCCTTGTCGAGAGCCCTCGAGGTGTTCTTGACATAATCCGCCTTTTGCATTTTATGCTTGTTATTCTTGTTGAAGAAATCGGTGTGAAGCATAATCAACGAAAACGCAATGTAGTATGCTTGGTCTGCGGGACGAGCTATTCAGCCAACTAATCTCCAGGGATGGGCCACGAGAAATTAAGTTACCTCCATCCTTGTACACGAAAGGATTGCATTCGTGATAGCGATCCGCAAATGCCTGTAGAACCCGGTCTATCTGTTGTGTTTCCGAAGGTAATTCGACTTCCATGAGAAGCTTTCTGAAAGCGCCAATCAGTGAACCGAGCACAACACGAAGACGGGGAAGTGAACTCACCGTAAAGCAATGTCCATGGGATCGTTCTCAAAGTCAAATGTTTCCATGTATGCCTTAAGGACAGCCAGGTGGAACTGATCACCGTTCCGCGCCAATAGCGACGCCACAACGCTCTTGCTCATCGCCTCGAACAATTTCGACAGATATACAGGCGGCGTGTCTTCGTCGTTTCTCTCCGGGATGGATATCTCGTGCGACGCTTTCCCGGAGGGAGGTCCTGAGAGGGCAAGTTGTGGCTGTGGGGAAGACGTCCGCGATGTAGAGCCGGAAAACGGCGGTTCACTATCCCGCCGTATTCGCTCGAGCAACATCCCACCAAAACTATTCCTCCCTCTGCCTTCGCCGTGCTGTTCCAACGAGGACATGGTCGAACTCCGGCCTCGTCGTTGAAAGCTACCTGTCCTGAGCACCGGAGAACCCGGGCTGGAACGGCCAGAATTCGCCGAGGCGATTGAGTTAGACCGCAAGACAGGCGCCCCGTTCGCCGTCAGCATGGTAGGATTCGACGCCGTGTTATCGACCGGCCCGGATTTGTTCGGGCTTCCGGGCCGAGACATCGACACCGTGGAATGCCGGCGCCCGGATGACAGCGACTGGGGAGTATGAACGGTATCGTCGTGGGAAGAACCCGCGCGGATATCTGTGGATCGACTCGGTAGTGGGAGTGGAAAGAGAGGCGCATCCTTCTTTTTGCGTCGCGGCAGCCGGAAAAAGGTGGTAGTGGTCGTCGTGTGCGTGGTCGTCGTCGTGTGGAACGCGATGGTCTGGTCCCCTGAGCTGGCGGTCGAACGCGATGATTCCGAGAGCCTGAGAGGCGGTAAAGGTAGCGACGAGCTCTGATCGTCGTAAGGCGGTGGTTCCGTGGTCAACGACTGAGCGGACTGAGCACCGCTGCTGCCGCCGGGACGTTCGGGCTCATCAAAGGTGACCCTGCTGAGTCGCATGCTCGAATTGTTCCTACTCGAGCTTTGGGCGTGCTGCTTAGACAAGGAGCTACGAAAGAGAGGTTCGGAGTTGTTGTGCATCGCCGATATCGGCCGCTCCTCTTTCTTGCGCCACAAGCGCATGGTACCCGAGCATTTAGGCATCACAGTCGACGACGACGAAACCGACGAAGGAGACACAAACTCGTTGCTGCTGGACGTCACGTCGTTCGTAGGAGCCGTGGTGATGATCGCGGGTGGGTTAGGGATGGGCGGATGGTTCATGTCGCGGGCTCTAAGACCGAGCGCGGAGTCGGAAGCATTTCTGAATCGGGAGAGACTGAACCGCACAGCAGTTTTTGCAGACTGGGGGGATCCGAAGATCCTGATGGCGGGGGAGGATTGGGGCCCCACTGTAGCTGCGGACTGCGGCCTGCGATCGGCAATGGTAGCATCAATGAGTGTGGAGGAGGCGGCGGTGGCTGGTGCAGCAGGCTGAGGAAGAGGAGGATGGCGCGGGATATGTTCGCTGGAACGAGCCTGCGCTAGGGCTCTGATGGCATCAAGACTGCGACGCGCTCGAAGGTCGGTATCGCTTTTGCGCTGATTTCGCTTGAACATTCTTCTCGACGGGTATTTTTGAGGGGTGATTTGGTCGATCGATTGATTATGTTGTGGGGAGGAGGAGAAATATCTATCGGGTTCGACAGAGCTCCCGGAGTTCCAGGAACCCTGTGTAGAGGGGGTCGTACACTGCAGCTGCAAGGAAGGGAGGGTTCAGATGTTGCTGGAAGTGATACACGGCGAGCGATGATATCGGCACCACAGGGAACAGCAGCTAGCAGTGGTTGGGATAGTCGCGAGACCTTTGGAGGAAATATTTCGCAGTGGGGAGTTAGAGTATATATATCGTCGTAGAGGTAGGAGTAGCGTCTGGGAGCACACGAACAGGATGAAGCTTTGGGGGTAGGTGAATTGGTCTTGGAAGTTGGGATGTATCTTTAGGACATTCTCTTTCCTCCTCCTACTCTCCTCCGCTTCTGCTTCGTCCTCTTATTTTCTTGTTATTTTCTTTTTCTTTTCTTTTCCCTTTCCGGTCGGGGTTCGGGGGAAATTTCACGATTGGGAACGCAAGTGCGGCGTACTTGGCATACTAGATGGGCGGCGAAGGAGAGGCCGGTGGTGGAGGAGACGAGGCAAAGAACGGACACCGAGGAAGTATCATCGAGATACGTGCTCGAGAGTTGAAGGAATATGCCCCAACCATATACGAGGGCGGGAGGGCGGGGGAGAAGGGGAGGGTGTATGTAAGGTGATATGGGGTTTGTAGGGTGGTCAGCCCGTAGGCGTGGGCGTGGGTGGAGGGAGTGGCGGTGGTGACGGGGATGGGGGAGACTTTTTTCTTTTGTTTATTCGTATAACTATCGCATGCAAGCTATCTCGATCATGGCGATGTACACTTTTTCGTATCCTGTCGAGGGATGGGGGAGACGGGGGAGACGGGGGAGAGGGGTGCAGAAAATGAGTGAGAGTGTGTGAGGCTTGAGTTTCGCGGAATAGTCCGCACTCTCCATCAAAACAGGAGCAGCACCATGTATGTAATACATACCTACATAGTCTACCTATGTACTAGCACATACATACATGCGCCCCAACGCGCAGCACACTCCAACCTTTGAGCCAACGAGCCAACCCCAACGCTCTCGGACAGCTCGTTTACCACCTTGCCAGGGACTCATACAACTCTGCACCTCCCCCACTCCAACTAGCTACTGCTTAATCTCATCTCCCACCACTCTACACAAGTACCGCACGCTTGCATGCACTGGAGACAGCCCGGCCCCATGTTTGCGGCCATATGTTTGCCAGATTGAAGAATTCTCTCTTCACCGTCTCGTCGAGGCTGCCTGCTAATACTCGCTTGCGTCTGCTCTACTCTGCACCTACATATGGTACTTGCTCTTCGCTCGGAGCTTTCGGCCGGAAAATCTGCACCTTGTTTGTTGTTCCTGTTCCGATACCATTCCTCGCCCTTTCCTCCACAGTAAATGGCCAGCTCACTAACGGCAGACAGCCCCCAAGCCATCGCGAGCAAGCAAGCAGAATCTTTCTCCGGATACCTCTGAAATCTTACGGCTGGATTACGGCTGGATAAAGGTACCTGCCCGACTTGTTGGCTGTCGTCGGGACTAGGTACACGCAGCACTTCCGTTTTTGCGGTTGTTCGCAGGTACCCATATCTGACGGCATGCAAACACCAGAGCTTCGGATTACCATGCGAGAATCCGCGGATACCGTATCTGCGTATCCGCCGTTTCTGCTGCGGCGATCTCGGAGTGATCCCGCATGCCCGAGACCGACGAAGCAAACGCGGGCAGACAGAGGGACAGTCTGCTCTTTTTTTTTTCAATTCAAGCTTAAGACACGCGGCGGACTAAATAACTGGTAGATATGCAAACTAACTGTCATACGTACACACACATATCTGCAGCCAACCTGGTAACCAAGGTTGTATATCTGGTTATATCCGAAACCTCCACAACTTCAGCTCGCTTCGCCCGTGGAGTTGAAAAGAGGGATGGAGTCTCACCATTCGACAACGCGGCGACGAGGGGTGGAGAGGCACAGATGGAGGGTTGCACACACCGCACACCGCCATTGCGTCCGACAAGCAATTGCCCGCCTTTTGCGATGGAGGGGAAGGGAGTGAACGGAGAACTGCAACATCCCAACATGTCGGCGTCGCTACGTGGGGCACCGCCAAGCATGCGGGTGTGCGGGTGGACTTGGCCTTGAGCTTCGTCGGAATCTCCACTGTATAAACAATGGAGCCTGTCAAATAGATATGCAAATGCAAATGCAAATGCAACGGCAACGGCAACGGCAACGGCAACGGCAACGGCAACGGAGCGGCTTCCCTTACGAGTTTCCCAATCCCACCAGTACACACCACCTCTGCTTCCACTCCACGCCTTGGGGCGCATACCGTTAGATGAATCTAATGAATGCATGGCCATAGTCTTCGACACATGAATATCGTTGCCGCCTCCAGGTTCTGTGGACTCTCTACTTCCTTGCGTTATCTTGCATCGCCCATAAGGCCACAGGTGCATACGTGGGCCTGTCTAGGCGCCAACTTCCCCGCGTAAAAAGAAAGGCTGAACGGCGAAGAGGAGACGAACAGTGGGGGGGGGGCTCCGTCATAGCGGTGGTGGGATGCGACGAGACATGCAAAAAGTCAATAATAATGTCAGCTTCGCCGCGCAAGAGGCGAATCCACCTTCGAGCGGAAGCGGTAATTCGTTGTCGCCTCACTAGCTGCTCTAGCTGTCGTACCAGTCAGCGGGATTGCGGCTGTGCATGGATGGGCCAGGAAAAGTCGAGGGACATCCCCCCAGTTGTTCCCAAGCAGAACAACGTCAACCTGGTCGGTGACCACCGAAGCGACAATCACGACAGCAGGCGCAGAAGCTCCGCCCGAAAAAAAAGCTTCCGTGTCACGTTTTGAGCCTACAATAACTACCGCACACACATACACGCGCACGCAAAGATTAAGAAGAAAAAAACCCTCTCAAAAACAAAAATGCAGCTCCGACAGCGCATCCTATTCACGGTGGTCCTGCTGGTCCTCGAGTGTGTCGACGCGGCGACGATCCAGAAGCGGGGAACCGTACTGTCGCCCACGTTCGACGGCGCGGCGGAGGAGGTGAAGTGTCGGACCTGGAGGGAAAGGCTGCGACAGATCTTCTGGCGGCCCGATGCGGCGGCGCAGTACGTACAACCGGCGACGGCGACGGCGGCGGCGCAGCCATTCTCGCACAACCTCTCGCGATACGTCAATGACGTCGTGCTGAGGTTCAACATCACCGGCCACGACGAGGCGAAGGCTATGGCCGAGGCCGTCAACATGCTCTACCTCGACGTGTGGTCCGCCACCAAGGATCACGTCGATATCCGGATGCAACACGGCACCGTGCCGCTACTGCTGGACCTGCTGCCCGAAAGTATGCACCATTCGCACTCGGCGCTGATGCACAACGTTGCCCAGGAGGCGCTCGAGACGTATCCGGGCGGGATGGAGTCGCCGGTGCCGCATCCTCCCGTCGGGCAACTACTCGAGCCTATCGGAAAGGCGAAGTATGAGGCTCTGTTCTTCCAGGACTACCGTCCGCTCAATGTCGTCGTCGCGTGGATGAAACTGCTGGAGTCGTTGTTCTCCGCGCATGTCCGCCTGGTCACGATCGGGAAGAGCTTCGAGGGGAGGAATATCCACGCCCTGAAGGTCGGAGCCGCTCATCCGGAGGGGAAGCAGAAGAAAGCCGTCATCATCACTGGTGCGGCCCACGCGAGGGAGTGGATCACCGTGTCGACGGTGTCGTACCTGGCCTACTCTATGATTACGGGTTTTAGCCGTGGCGACAAGGGGATCGACAACATGGTGAACCAGTTCGATTGGATCTTCCTTCCAACTCTGAACGTGGACGGGTTGGTTGCTTCTGAAGCCCTTCCTTTCGAAAAAAGAACCAACGGTTGATGGAGTCTTGTTAGATATGCGTACACCTGGGAGCAGGATCGGCTGTGGAGGAAAAACAGACAGCCGACGTCGCTCTCGTTCTGCAAGGGAATCGACCTCGACAGGTAAATCCCGACAGTGTTGTTTCCATCCGTTCCGGAAGGCTTACTAGGTTACTAGGGCGTACAATTTCCATTTCGACGACTCACCGCAATCGTCGTCGAATCCGTGTAGCGAAAGTACGCTCCTCCACCGTTGCACACTTTCCCATGTCACGCGATACTGACCCGTCTCAGTGTTCCCTGGTGGCTTCCCGTTCCAGGCACAAGAGGCGAAGGAGTTCGCCCACTGGGCCAAGAAACTGATCAAGAACGGCACCAAGATCGTCGGGTTGCTCGATATGCACTCGTACTCGCAGCAAAGTAACCACCCCAACCGGCCCTGTTGTACGGATTCGAACTGACCGACCGACCTCTGCTCGATCGCAGTCCTCTACCCTTACTCGTACTCATGTTCAGTGCCACCGCCCGACCTCGAGAACCTCGAGGAGCTGGGAATCGGCCTGGCCAAAGCGATCCGACTCCGATCCGGCGAGCACTACGATGTGACGTCGGCCTGCTCGGGTACCGGCTTCGCGGGTTTGATTCCCGGAACAACGGGAAGTGGCAGTATGCTGGATTACTTCTACGGGAAGATTCGTGTCCCCTTCACGTACCAGATCAAGCTGCGCGATACCGGCTCGCACGGTTTCCTCCTGCCAAAGGAGAACATCGTCCCCACCGGCGAAGAGATGTTTAGCATGCTCAAGTACTTTTCCCAGTTTTTGCTCGACGACGGAAGTCCTACCCTGGCAAAGGCGGAGGGGTCACAGGAGCTGTGATGGGGGGGGG
>Ga0307512_10007550_pt1 | contig 10750 bp, 13 predicted proteins | sample 14_EM_MG_FD_200267 | JGI IMG/M metagenome (GOLD analysis project Ga0307512, IMG submission 200267) | Populus trichocarpa ectomycorrhiza microbial communities from riparian zone in the Pacific Northwest, United States - 14_EM | ecosystem: Host-associated > Plants > Roots > Unclassified | place... | reverse complement strand
CTCTCAAACGCTTATCGTTTCAGCTATGTGAGTGTGTTTTGCTCTGGCTCACGTTACGATCATTGGCTAACCCAACTCTCGAGTGGGTACCCATACGAGCCTCTCCCATTGTCCAGAACTTCATGAACTAGAATTCTTCGCGTTGTACCCAACACAGCTTCACACGGCCGCCATCACCTCTATCACCTCCACGAACATTTGGAAGATCGCATTTTCGTCATATTCAACGATTACGATATTACACGCCTTTCTGAACCACCCCTGTTGGGTGTCTTTCGACGACTGCATGTCCGCTCTCGCAGATAAGTTGCGCAAGTTGGGGAACAAACAAACACTCGAAGTGGAGTTCAAATTTGTTTGCGCGATATTGGATCCGCCCGAGGACGGTGAGGTATTCCTGCCCAAGTTCAGCGAGAAAGGCCGAGCGAGGATCGTGGATCCTTCAAGTGGATGGGTCCTGAAGCCTGCCGTTTGTTTTCTTTTATTACTCGTCTCCCATTATCTTCTCTGACCCGGGTTTTAGTGAATTGCTTCAGTGGATCGGATGCATGATGGGTCGTCCAGGCACCCCGGCAGTGACACGATGAAACGTGGGATTTTCGATGTTCCGCAAAAACATTCTGGAAAGGGTTGAAATAGGTCGTACAAACGTTGTAACCCGCTGTACAGTAGAGGTAGCAAAGCTATGAGAGTGGGTATTATTTTCTCGAATCCCAGCTCGGGAATCCTCCATTCCCACGACCCAACTTGACCGCCATCGATCCCCGTCATCTCTCCCAACGGGGGATTCGATGAGTCTTCCTCACGAACTACTCGACGAGATCCTCAGTTATCTGCAAATCAACCGCAAGCAAGACCAACAGTCGCTACGAAACTATTCGTTGGTCGCGAAATCATGGATAAACCCCAGCCGAAGACACCTTTTCGAAGCGGTCGAGATTCGAGAGACGACCCTTCAGTCGTGGTTAGACAACATCTCGCCTGCGAACGACGAGTTGTTACAGCACGTCCGCTCATTATCCTACCATACTTACACTATAGCATGGCAAGACCGTCAGCGACCGGTGCATCGCGTCGACGTCCTCCAGGACTATCTCCCATCCCTCCACCGACTTCAACACCTCTCCCTATCTTTCATACGCATTCCGTCAGATATTTCTCGACAGGTTGAGATGTTCTCAGCTTTTCGACACACCCTCTCAAGGTTGTCCCTCAGACATTGCAGTGTCACGATTAGCGCGCTCGTAAATCTCATCAACTGTTTCTCAAATCTCGATTGCCTCGATCTCGGCTATCTCTTGCACGAAGTGGATGGCGAGCCCCCCTCTTCTCTTTCTCGTCCTCTGATACGGGAACTCTGCATCTCCGAGATTCACAAGGATGACCTCTGGATCCTCAATCAGCTGTCGGGGCTCGGACAGGTATTTGACAAGCTCGTCATCAAACGGCTGTCGCGGACTCCACCACGCACCCTCAGTCTCATCGCCGACTCCCTAGGCGTAAACGCCAAATGTATAAGGCTGCGAGTCCGTGGATATGGTATGTACACACGGGTGCCCATTGTGACACTCGCTAATTCAATCGATGTGCTCCTACAGGTCGTACGGACGACGGACCCACGCTACTCTCTCGTTGCCGAGCGCTTCAGGAATTGGAGTTAGATTCGGTGCCTCCGGGGAGAGCTGAAGTAGACATCCTTTCTTCTATCACCTCCACAGGCATTCAAAAGATCTCCCTCGCACTTCAACTCCCGCGTTGGACCAATTCATGGCGCGGTGTCAAGTGGGAAATCTTTGACGAGCCTCTGTATCGGATCGCTGACCGATCTGGGCGTACACACAAACTGGAGGTGGATATTCGGCTCATGAATACGGTGACTGAGGAGATAGGTGAAGGCGCCGGACTTGTGAGGATCGCGGATTCCCTCGCCCGGTTCAAGGAGAAGGGCCATCTCAGAGTCACCTGGGTGGGTCCAAGTGGGCGCGAGAATGTCGTTTACCCCCCACCCTCATCCCTGGCAGAGTGATATCGGGAGAGGGTTATGGACAGGAAAGTGCTTTCCAGTGGTGTAGACGGTGGGGCGAGGCGAGTAAATACAGGGATTACCGATGTAGCTCGCTGGCTCCTGGTCAAAATCTTGATAGTGGGGTCCAAAGGGGATACCTGTCGTATTTGTACGAGAAAAGACGAATACAGCATGTGTGTGGAACTTCAAGCTTGTCGGGGCTCGCACTCAGGAGTTGTTGTTGAAGATCATTGGAGGGACGCGTTTCGTTGCCACAGACCTGGATTGCGTCCCGGGGCGCGACTTCTTTTGAATACTTGCGCAGAGACGCTGCATTTCTGGACGGATAGCCGGCTTTATTCGTATAAGAGATTTTTCAAAGAGGATTGTACGACATCTGAGCTGAAGGGACCCGGACTGGATAGCACCAGGCCCGATACCCAGAACTTCGACCTCTCGCCCAACATGTTCCCCTGATCTCTGGAGGTTCGAGCTTCTACTTAGCGGCCTCCGGGAAGATTCCTGCACTCTCGGACCATTGCTTCAGTCCCACCATCACTCTCTCGCCAAGAAGGTGCGTTGACCACCACGGGGCTTTGCCTTGGCATTGCATGAGGAGCATGAACTAATCCGAGGGTTTTATCTGGCGTTTTGTTTGGAGACAATGGAGGGAATTAGAGATGTGGATTCCCAAGTTCTAAGGCTTGAGACTCAAGCAGTGGTAAAGGGTTGTTATGATTTTTTGCCTTGTCCGCCTATCGTTTGTTTCGTACTTTTACATTCTATGATCATTTAGCCTGCGAACCGTCGATCTCGAACTACGGGTGTGCTCCTCGTTGGTTAATGTATAATAAGTGTCAGTGCAAAACAGCAGCCGACGCTAATGGCTGTGAGTAGAAGAATGGAGAACCCGATGACCACAAGTGGCATCTATGACGGTCACTACCCCCTTCTCCCTAAACCCGGATAAAAATTTGGTAAAACAGATCTCGCTGAGATCACCTTCAGTATGGGTAAAACGCAGTTCCACCTCTAGCGTATGACAATGCCCCGTCGTACGTAGCCGATCCACAAGCTCACACAGCTGTCGGTCGATCGAAGCCCACAACTCCATTCGTCGCAAGAGAACCCTCTGACCACGTACGTGCACCGCCCGGATGACGATCTTGCGGAAATCGGTGGAGGTGATTGAAGAGAGCAGGTCTTCGTGAGCAGAGCTTGGCAAAACTGCCATTATTTCCAATTCTCTGAGCCGTCGGAAGTGGCGGATCGTCGCTGTCGTTCCACCTAGAATGCGAGTCTGGGTTAGAGCGCGTAGTGAAGACGAGGCGTATTGGGATACTCACGTTGGAGTTGGGTGGTCAGCCTCAAATATTTGACGGCGCTCGCACCAAATTGAAGGATACTCTCCAGAAGTTTTGTGTCCATGCTGGGGCAGGTTTCGATTACCAGTTCCTCATACTCCGGGTCCAACCCGGCTAATCGATTGAAGAACTCCACGCAACCGGGATGAATGTAACAAAGACATATCTTTCCTCGAAGCGGCCGAGACAACGATGGGACCGGCCCCTCATCGGGGTCCATTGTTAACATGCTCAGCCGAAGGGTGGTGATATTGGGGAAGTAATCGACCAGAGTCACAAATGCGCTGAATGACGTGATGAAGGCCGTGAGGGTGAGATCAGTGAGGGTTTCACGGAAGGCCGAGAAACAAGTGCGAAATCCTTCTTCGCCGATGTGCTCGATCCCGATATCGGCCAATTCGAGGCTGCGGATATTGTGTAGGGCGGAAAGGTATTCTCCAGAGTCCTTTGGGAAATTTCGCATCGGGTAGCCACCGATGTCCGGAGTACGGGGATAGTGCCGCAACGAGCGGACGTATCCGAGGAGGTGGGTGTTGGATCCAGAGCGGACGACGCCGTTTATCCATTGCTCGTAATTTTGGCTGTGTATCAAGACCGAAGAGAAGAGGCGTCTTTGACTGGGTCCCGCCCACCAAGTAGCCACCAAAGCACATGCAATGAGTGTCGGTCGGCCCTCGCTCTCTGTGGGTATGTTTTCCAGGACCTTGTCCAAGACCTCCGGCGGAAGCGTCACGGATGCCTTTTGCTCTGGTGAACTGGATTCTTATAGCGACTGTTTGTTAGATTTGTGGAAAGAAAGAGAGGAATAGACGGCGACATACTCATTGTCACAGTGTTTGTGAGTTGCGGGCAGACGCAACGCACTTCGATCGAGGACGATCGTCCTTTTCCCGAGCGCCCAGCCCACTCACACGGATGTCTCTCCAAACCTTGCCATCGAATGGCGCACCTGTCCTCGTAAACTGGATCCAGAGGCTTTCCACTCGTAGACGGGTCAATATTGTGCCTGCACCCCAGAAAAGCCCAAGGACCACCCCTCGCGTTCGTTTCAAGTCGCCGCTTTGCAGTATTTCGGCTCCCCGAAGAAACACCCACCGAAGTATTCTCCAGTTTTCCCGCCCTCCGACTGGAGCAAGCCTGCTACAGGGTCGACCAGCACGATTGGCTCGTTATAGACACACAGCACCTCAGCAGCGAGTACGGAACGAGGCATTGTATACTCTTCGCATTCGCTCAACTATGCCATTCCACGGGAACGCCGTCGGATGGCGAATGGGGCGTTCCGGAGGCGGTCCAGGTCACTGGTCGTGAAGCTCTCGTTGGCTGCAGACGTCAAGTATGTACCTCTGTGTTTTAGCCACTGAACCACATGATGTTTACCCCGCTTCCCACGTCCGGATCCCCCGGTAGACCGATCGTGGACGAGGATACGGGCGCCGTGATTGGAATGGTTTTGGGGTCGCAGATGGATGTGAGCAGGGTGGACGGTATGCGCGGGTGGGATGTAGAGGTCATTTTCGAGGTAGGTCGTGTCCCTCTGGATCCCGTATCTGAAAATTGCTAGCGATCCCTCCAAATGTTTGGCCTTCGCGGTTTAGAGGGGATGAAATGATCTTCGCAATCCTCCCCACATCCAGGTGATAACCGGTAACCCCCCACTCGTGTGACAATCACCCAAATTCTGACGTGATAGTTGCCCGATCCTTATCAGACCATCAATGTTCATACGACTGCCGTCCCACGCGTGCCTGCACAACGAAGTCCCCGCATCACGCTAACGTAGGAGGATGATCGGGAATTTGTTGGAATCCAACAGAATTGGATAAGATAACCACCCCCATGTTCCCGGAAGGAGAATGACACTCGCTGGCAGGGCTGCCGTAGTGTTTGTGTTGGCTAGATGGTTGCAGTGCGACTAGACAGACCTGGTCAGGTTCAGTACGGATCGAAGTGTACGAGGGAAGAACGGCCGCGCCCGCTTCTGTATGTAATAGATCAACGGACGAGTCGGCTGGACCAACCCGTTTCGCCTGTAGCCCCTCATATTGAATACTGGCAAACGCGCGTTCCCGACCCCGAGTTTGAGGATGCTTTCACAAGTAGGCCGTTCATAAACAGTAGAGAGGATTCGGGGACCGAGAAGGCCGCGCGAAAGAACTATGACACATTTCTATTAGAGCGAACGGGTATGTAATGTAGGGGTGTAATTACGAGCAAGGTATGACCGCCAGAAAAATAGACAGAGTTCATGTAGAGACCAAACGTCGTCGATACAGAAGTCACGGGAGAAACCACAGGGGAGAAAGCCGTGCAATAGGAACAGGGGCAGAGATCCATGTTTCCGTCCCTGACGATCATCAACAACACGGCCCCCTCCTACGTAGTGCTACCCGACCGCTTAGAAAATTCTAATCAGAGAAGTACAAAGTTGAGGCCTACCCGATGCTAGACGCCTCGGTTACAATCGGGTAGCGCTACCCAAGGGGGTCGGTTTTGTAGATGCATTTCAACGCAAGGGACGGAGCTCGGGACGCTCGCGAATCCGGGAGATGAAGTCGCATTTGTACCTCGGAGTAGAATCTCGAGAGGTCTTCGTGGGGTTTGAGGTTGCTCGGTTGGTTGGGTGAGATCTTGTGTCCGCTTCTTCAACATGTTTAAAGGTTTGTGCAGAAAATAGATCCTGAGAAGAGAGGAAACGGGGATGGAGATATGGGTCAAGTAGAAGATGGAAGGGTGGTGCCGAGATTGAGAGGGGGAGCTGGTCTGTGGACAGGGAGCTGTTTAGTGACGAACGGCGTTGCAATACCGGGGGCCGCACCCAGCCACGTGCAGGGGAGGATTAACAGGAATCATGCAACCAACGTACTCTCCCCTTCCATGGTTAGATAGTCTATGCAATACCTCAACTCCTCCATTGCGATCTCGAGCTGAGACACCCTGAGTTCGAGCGCAATCACCTCATAGGGGTCAGTCACCTCGCAGTGTCCGGTTGCCCGAGGAGCGACCAAGGTAGAGGATCCGGCGGCGAGGGTCAACGCGGTAGCGGTCCACTGACCGGTAAAAGTGTGCGAAGGGGATGGAGTGCGAGGGGTGAGAAAGGAGTTGCGGTCGGCTCCGGTATCCTGTTGAGGGGTCAGCGAGAGTCCCATATTCGAGAATAGGAGAAAGAACGTACGCGGACCTCGAGGGTGGGCTGGCCACCAGCCAATGACCAGAGCTGGAATAGATGGAGAACCGAAGTAAGAATGGTTTATGTACAAAAGTTAAAAATCACTTACCGATGAACAAAACTTCGGAAACAGGGCGACGAGCCCTAAGCTTGCAAGTCCGAAGGCAAGCACGTAGTCTCGGAAGGGGGCCTGGGTGGGGTAGTAGCCGTCAAATTCAACATATGAGCCAGGAAGTCCGGTGGGGGTTACGGCCGCGCATAGCATTATCACAAGAATGCCCACAAACGTCAGCTGCACGCTGAGCCCGCTGAGGTTGCCAATGAGGAGGGTGGTGGTAGCAAAGGCGGAGATGAACATTGCTGTTTTGGACATGATGGATGGGGTGCGGTTGATTCAGGTGGGTGTACAAGTGCGAAAAAGATGTCTGAGCGCAGCTGCAAGAGATGTAGGTGGTGGTATCAGTCGAAAATACAGAAGAGGGCCATCTTCGAGAGAGCCTCTTTTATAACCCCTCAACATGCAGCGCTATTGCAGTTTGAACCAAACCATCGATGGAGATGGAAGTGAACGCGGAGAGTTCGATCAAAGCCAGCGGGCTCAGTCATCGTCGTTGCCGTCAATGTCAAGGCACAGGATATCATTGAGCGCGCTTCTCAGACCAACACCAACGGCCGATGAACACGTGTGTACTTGGCAGTCGCAATAAAAGATACGGGATGAGCGAGGGCCGAGATGCTGAACCTAAACAACGTTATTCCGCTCCCTCGCAGCGACGCGCCGGGGCCAGGACACTGAAAGAAAGTGGTACAAACCCATGCGGCAGGGTTCAAAAGGAAACCAGTGGTGGAAACGGGGCAACAAGGGTGCGACTCAAGATAGTAAGCAGAGCGGAAGCGAAGAAATTTCGAGGAGATCGTTGTCACTCAGGCGTTTTCTGTGCGCGGGAACGCCCGACAAATTTTCTCACGTTCGCTCATCTTCTCTTTGTTGTCTAGTACCATGTCGGAAAAACCGCACGTGAGTTATAATCGACTATAATCGTACACTTTTATTACAATCTGTTATAATTCCTTTATAATCGTCAAAATTGGCTTATAATTCCGTTTTAATTCATTATAATGTGTTATAATCACACGCTTGTCTAATAATTTCCCAGGGATTTTTCCGACAGTCAGAGGCGGTGATGTCTGGAGATCAACTCGTCGCACGTCAACGGAACTCGCCGGCTCGAAATCTAGACATAAAGTACAAAGACTCAAGTTGTTTCGCTACACCCAAACATGAATACATTCTACGATCCGGCGACTCAATCGAAGATATCAGTGGCAAACCGTGACCCTTTCGAAAGTTGCGCCAAGAAGGCGGTAGCTTCTTCCTTGCTCCCTCCCGTCGCTTCCAAGAAGATATCACCCAACTTATCCTTCACCCCCAACGCCACTTTACCAGATCCACAGAAGTAGTACTGCATCATCCATGTCAGGGTGGTGTGCGTATTGGATAGGCACTTGGAACACGCTCACGCTCGCAGTATCTCGGAACCATTTCCCGACGATCTCTCTATCCTGCCAGATACGACTTGAAAGAACCAGAGGTGAGCCGATGTTCACGACAGGAGGTCTAATATAATCACTCACTCTTGAACATACTTCGCTCCCCCGGATTTGGCGCTGTCTCTGGAGAAGGCCGGACGGACTTCCAGTAAACCCGAGCTGGTCCACTCCTCAATATCCGTCTTCGAGTACAAATAATCTTCCTCCGGAGACCTGCACCCAAAGAACAAAATCATCTTCCCAACATCTCGACCGGACTCCTTCTGCAACGCCCGTTCCTGGATGAAACCACGCATGGGTGCGATACCCGACCCAGCGGCGATCATCACGATAGGAATAGATGGGTCGGCGGGGAGATGGAACGCGTTCGAAGGCCGTATAGCCATTTGGACCCTGTCACCTGGATGGAGACCATCCAAGTACGTGGAAGCGACACCCATGAATTCCGCACCCTTTCCGGATAATGCGGGAGCCTTAACAACGCTGATAGTGAGGGTAACCCGCTGTGGATTCCAGATGGGCGAAGAAGAGATCGAGTATTGTCTGACTCGCATGGGAGGGAGCATCTCCAGGAATTGGGCAAAGGTCGGTTGGACATCGGGGTTCGCCTCAAGGATGTCCAACACGCTGATGCGCTTCTCCAACACCTCTTTCGCGTAGTTTTTCGTCAGGTTGTTGAGGGTTTCCGTGACCACATCCGATTTCGAAGTCTTCAAGAGATCGCGAAGATTGCGCGGGGTTGCAGGTTGAGAGAGCTCAACATATCCGCTCAAAAGCCTAAAGAACGTTATTGATCGTCCAACAGGCAAGGAACTGGGGGCATTTGAAGAAAGGGTAATCTGTAATGCATGGGTCAATGAAACCGGAAGCAAGATTGGCGCACGGTGTACCTCCTGTTCAGCGGGAAGCTTAAACCGGCTGAGAACGCGTTTGACATCTCGAATAGGGTTCACAGGTAGACTAGAGGGGTGACAAATCAACCTACTGGTGACGAAACTAGCAGAGATACATACATTGCGAGATAATCGCCGGCAGCATAGGTCTGACCAACTGGTAGTTGAAATTCTGCAAAATATCAGCCACGAACGCAGGGCTGGAGTAGACACACCAATGTGCCTCTTGACCGGCTTTCCACGTCCCGTCAACACAGTGTTGCTGACCACTTCTCCAAAGGCAGCGTCGGTCTGACGGAGTGTCGCCGCCCTTTCCGTTCCCGTAGATGTTTCCTTTATCTCGATCCCCGAGACTGTTGTCGAAGGAGTGGTACTATATTCCTGAAGGAGAAAAGGTGAATTCTTCAGTGAGGGCGACTATTTCCCGACCTCACCTCAGCCAGCTTCTTGAAGAGGTTCTCTTCCCAGATGTCGAAATGGTGAAACATCTCCGACCCTCCTGCATCACCCTCCCCCTTAGGAACGAGAGCATTCCCGCCGTTCTTGGTGATTAGCTCATCAATAAGTTTTGGAATACGTTGATACGTCTGGACCCAATCACGGTTTCCGCAACCGAATACCGCGTACTTGATGTTCGAGAGCGATGAGCCACCCTGCAATTCGCTCAACCACTTGAAGAAATACGCAGCGTTATCAGCAGGCTCCCCTATCAACCAGATTAGCCCGCCGTTGCGATTTCTAAAATTGGGAGTAGCTTACCCTCAAAAGAAGCGGTGATGATGACCACAGGCCCGTGCGATGGGATCTTTTCAGCGGCCGAGTCCAGAGTTCCGATCGACGGCCGAAAACCATGTGCAGGAGCATCGGACGCGATCCTCTGAGCGAATGTTTCGCAGGTTCCAGAGTTTGATCCATATAGGATGTAAAGCGGCGTTTTTCCAGACATATCAGGTGATGTAGAGGTAAATGTTGGGGCCGCGGTGACGCGGTTCGGTTGAGCCGGGAACCCTGCGCTCAAAGGGGTGGTGTAGAGCCTCGCCGACCTTTTTCTCGGATAGGCGCGAATATGAAATCCATCTGGTTTAATGGTTACGGTCTGCTTTATTCTCAGGGTGTAGCTTGGGTCGTCGAACACGAGATCGAATCTCTGGAAGATAGTTGCGACGGCCATCTGAGCTTCCTGCAAGGCGAAGCCTCGTCCCTAAAAATTACAGCTGAGTTTGATGGTCACAAACAGCAGAAGTGCGAGATACTCACGATGCAAGCACGGAAACCGAATCCGAACGGATGCCAAGCATTTGACTAGTACGGAGGTGTCAAGTCTCGCGAGATGTGAATTGGAAGCAACCCACCGGCAATGCCTCAAACTTCCCGTCCAACATTCGCTCGGGTTTGAAGAGATCTCCCTGATACAAGCGTTGGCATCCATGTGAACAAGAAGAACCTGGAGGGACGCACATCATCCCCCCATATCTCTGGGTCACGGTGGACCTGGGTAACATTGACCGTGATGATATCTCCTGGGTTGACTGCGTACTTTCCGTTACCAATCGTAGTGGCTTCCGCAGGGAACACGGATCGGGTCGAAGCGGGGGGCCGAAATCGAAGGGTTTCCCTCAAGACCGCGAGCGTATATGGCATCTTGGACAGATCTTCCAAAGAAACCGGTCGTTCCCCCAACACTTCGTCAATCTCGGTCCTCAGCTTGAGGAGAACCTCAGGATGCTTTAGAACCTCGTAAGTCACGAAGGTGAGCAGGGCTGCGTGT
>Ga0307512_10007549_pt1 | contig 10752 bp, 11 predicted proteins | sample 14_EM_MG_FD_200267 | JGI IMG/M metagenome (GOLD analysis project Ga0307512, IMG submission 200267) | Populus trichocarpa ectomycorrhiza microbial communities from riparian zone in the Pacific Northwest, United States - 14_EM | ecosystem: Host-associated > Plants > Roots > Unclassified | place... | reverse complement strand
CACCTATAAGGAATCGACCTAGCTTACCGGGCTTGCGGGAATTTTCCTTGCGGATGACTTGCGGGAGGCCGCAAGTCCAATAAGTACTCATCAAGACACCGGCAAGTAATGTTAGATTTTGCTGATGACTCACTGGTGTAATCTCTCGGGGTATCTGTTGTCCTAGGGTGGCGTGGGGTTCACTCCATCGCCCTTGGTTGGTAGAAGCCCCATTCAAGTTTGTCTACATCATGACCTGTGCTTGTCGACCCCTTCTCTTCATCTGGCAGAGACCGTTCGGCCTCGTGTGAAACTCCCTAAACTCCCACCCTCGGTAACCGTGGGATTCGCCGTGCTTCTCCCACATGGGGCCCCCTTTGTTGGAGGGCAAAGCGATACGGTATAGTGCTGGGTTTCTCTGTATCTGCGCAATCAGCGTGGAGCGACTGTTTGAATGTCAAGGAAACCAGTTATGGAGGGCACCTTGAAGGTGAATCGAGATATTGATTACATTCCGCGTTCCGCAAGTTTCGGCAGATCGCGGATCTATGTAACCACACTATATTTGTAATACAGCTCAGGTAAGCAAGCCAAAACTACGAGAATGTGAAATATGTCCAGGTTTCTTTGGGTCCCCACCTGACAACCTCACGGGCTTTCCATTTTAGAGTTTTACAAAAGAGAGCCTCGATTGACTCAGTTTTATGGTGCCAATTTGACCACTACACGGCATTGAAACTGAAACTGACGAGCTGGCCGCGGCCTGCTGTAACCAAGTCCTTCAATTCAAACTCTCCGAACACTTTCACAGCGGTCATAGTGCGCGTCGCTTATCTATGGACTCACATGGGCTCTATTCAGTCCTTATTCTAGATAATCTCGGATACCATCAGCGTTCCCTCTCTGCGGCGTCCTACTATGACTCTGGGTAGCGTTCCTCCGAGGGACGCTGGAACGTAAAACTGGGCCCATACCCCATGTATCTTTGTGCATGCCATCCTTCTGGTATCTTCCTGGCGACCGACTCGAAGATTCGGAGGGGAATCGACCAAGTTATCAAGTAAGATGCTGAACGTGCGACCCCGCCTGTCGTGCTAAGCTGGGTGGCCTTACAGCTGCACCGTTTGAAGGCTATGGATTATCAATTCCAAGAAAGCTACAGGTTTTCGTTTTGGTCGTTCCTCGTGGTACAACTGTGTCGTCATCCCGCTTCAGATGGTCTCCCTCGCCTCCTGTTAGATATACTTAGAAGCACCAAATAACGTGCAAGGTCGTCTACGCATTCAAATCGCAAGCGACTGTATATTTCTGAGACAACTTCGGGATGCGGTAAGTTGACATTTCCGAGACGTAAACTGTCACAGCGCCGACCTGTGTATCGTATAAATTGCCTCACATTTGACGACGAACACCCCAGGCCAGTTAGCACTCCTCTCTTAGCCTCTATTCTCAATGGTTCAGCTTCGCCGCTTTCTTTTTCCTCTTGCTGCTTTCTCCGGAGTGCTGTCCATTTCAGTTGGTCCCCGCGCTGTCCTTCCTATAGTCAATAAACAAATAGCTCCTGATGGATATTCTCGCCCGTGAGTGCCCACCGGATGCTGTTGGAAATGTCGTCTAATCTAGTCGCCATGTTGTAGTTCTACTCTCGCCCTCGATAAATTTCCTGGGCCAATAATCAAGGCAAACAAGGTAGGATCCGCGAGGCATTTCCTATACTTTCTTGCTAATAGCTGCATTTGACAGGGCGACCATTTCCAGCTCGAGGTCATCGATCTGCTGACCGACAGTTCCCTGGACTTGGTGACATCCATTGTAAGGACTAAATCTCCTGGGATGTGGGGTTGGGATCTCAATGCGTTTACTTGTAGCATTGGCACGGACTCTTCCAAAAGACTACCAATTATGCCGACGGCCCTTCATTCGTCACCCAGTGTCCAATTATACCACAGGAGGGATTCCTGTATGACTTCAGAGTTCCGGATCAGGCGGTACTACCCCTTACTCATTTCTCAAGATTTCGATATACTCACCACACTGCCCATTTCAGGGGACATTCTGGTATCACAGTCACTTCAGGAACCAATATTGTGATGGCCTGCGTGGAGCTTTGGTCATATATGATCCAGGTGATCCCCAAAAGTATCTGTATGATGTTGACGATGGTGAGACGGACGCGTAAGAGGTTCTATTGATTTTGGCTGATATTTTTCATTAGATGACACGGTTATCACCCTGGCGGATTGGTATCACTATCTTTCGACCAATGCTCCTGCGATCCCGTAAGTTCAACTACGTTTGTGAGAAGTACTGACCTTGATGACTTTTACAGTTCCTTTAACTCGACCCTGATCAACGGCAAAGGCCGGTATCCTGGTGGCCCTTCCACCGTTCCCCTGGCTATTGTGAATGTTAAACAGGGACTACGGTGAGCTTTATGTTTACTCGGTCGGTGTCAGATATGTTTTGATGTATTCCATCACACTAGCTACCGTTTCCGCTTGGTTTCTATCTCTTGCGACCCGAGCTTCACCTTCTCTATTGATAGCCACCAAATGACTATCATCGAAGTCGAGGGCACTAACGTTCAGCCTCTAGTTGTTGACTCGCTCCCGATCTTCGTCGGTGCGTGCAGGTTATATTGTCCCTCGCGCTGTACTAACCGGTGCGGAAATAGGTCAACGCTACTCCGTTGTTGTAATATGATCTTTCTCATCTCCGTACAGGAGCATATCCCTCACTTATCTTTAGGTCCATACCGACCAACCTGTTGATAACTATTGTGCGTGTCATCCTTTTCTGGAGCTTCCGTAGTCTGATAAACTGCGGACAGGGATTCGTTCTCTGCCCCCGGATCGGAATTTCAGTGACCTCAACAACCTTGCTGTTCTCCACTACTCAAAGGCCCCCAAGAAAAATCCGACGGTGGACCCAACGGAGAACATTCCTGTGAGCCAAATACCGCTTGTCGAGACCAACATCCACGTAGGTGTTCTCTACCCACGCATATCTACGAATGCCGACGTTCTTTCCATCTAGCCGCTCACACCTTCTCCTGTGGTAAGGATTTATCCTGTGTCGGTAGTCATTATGAATGACATGGTACATTGTAGCCCGGAAATCCATATCCCGGTGGTGCCGACATTACCATCAACTTGGACGTTGTGCTTGTACGCTCTATTCTCTAATAATTTGCATGTATGGTCCTTAATGTCCTGAAATCGCAATTAGAACACGACTGCTGGTCTCTTTGAAGTCAATGGTGTTGCCTTCGAACCTCCGACTGTCCCGGTTCTACTCCAGATCTTGAGTGGTGCAAAGAATGCAGCGGACCTCATGCCCAAAGGCAGCATCTACGGTCTGGACCTAAACAAGAGTGTCGAGCTTATCATTCCGGGTGGTGCTATCGGCGGACCCGTGAGTACCGAAGTCTCTGATTACTGTAACTATATGATCGTTGATCTGACGATTGTGGCATCGACAGCACCCTGTTCACTTACATGGGCATAGCTTCCACGTGGTCCGTAGCGCTGGTAACTCGTCCTACAACTTCGTCGATCCAGTTATCCGAGACGTCGTGAGTATTGGCAGCGCTGGTGATGAAGTCACAATCCGGTTCTTCACCGACAACCCTGGACCATGGTTCTTCCATTGCCACATCGATTGGCACTTGAATGCGTCAGTTACCCCTCTTTAAGTGTATTTTTGGACTTTCTTATCATCGCGCTGTCCTAGTGGTTTCGCCGTTGTCTTTGCTGAGGACGTCCCTGATGTGCCGTCGACGGACATCGCCCCTGGTATGTCGTCTTCTAGTCTGTGAACCCTACGACTCTTCTCACCGCACCTTTTTTAGCGGATTGGCAAAAGCTTTGCCCCAAATATAATTACTTTGTCAACAACCAGACCTATTACTAGTAGTAGACAGGACAACCTAAACACCCATTCCCCCATCGTGAATAACTTTCCAACCATTAGAATCCCTTGTTCTGATGAAGTAAAATTTCGTATCAACTAGTGTCTGTCACACAACTCCCCCCGTCGCTCCTTTGTGAACTGTTGTTTAAAAGTTTTTTTTAACAAACTCGGACAATCTACCATTTGCCAGTGCATCATTGTGTGACGAACGATATGTCTCCTCTCGTAGTCTATCCGACGCACGATTATGTGCAACGTAGCCCTGGCTGACGGCATGGAAAACACCATTTCAGATGCTACGCTTGGACAGCTTTTCGAGCGGTAAGTCTATCGTTCTAAATGGTTTTGCTTCAAGGGTCCACATTTTGTAACGTCGGTCCGTCGCATCATGCGGGAGTTGATAATGCCTGTTCTTCTGTAGGAGGTGATGCCCAACTAGATATAGATTTCGTGAGCATAATGAGCGACTGATACCTTGATTGCGGTTACTAACATAAATCATGTATGAAAGACTCGGACTAGGTAGGAACTGAACGTACTGAACATCAAGTTGGAACTTGAACGCGTCCTTGCGCCAGTCTTGCGCCCGGACCGGTTGCGCGCCGCAGTTGTATGGGTGGCACCGGCCCGGGGCTGTCCTTCAATAATGTTCTGAACCTCCAACTTGTCAACATCTTCCTTTGTCAACTTGAATCAGCACCGCGGTACTGTATTACTTGTTCTGTCTTGCTACGCACTAGGACCTTGTGACAATCTCATCTTATCATACATCGCACTCAAACTTCTCCGCTCATCCTTCTCAGTGGCAAGTGATACATTCTCGTGCGGTCCCAAGCATCATGTCAGCTAACTGTAGCACATATAGTACATCCTTGAACTACTGTGACGAGGGACTGACCATATACTTATTCCCATAGTTTTCTGATTGTAATGACCACCATCAGGTCTTTTGGATGTTGTGTCTGGGGATGAATAGATGTGGTATTTCTAGTTTTTGGTTGGCCTATATGATGGCACTCACTATAAACTTGAGAGCTACTGAAATTCAGTAGTTTCACATACTGAACAGTGTGGAAACACCTTAGTTTCAAGTGATAAAACCCTGAATTTCAGGTGTTTTGCCTACTGAGATTCAGTAGCTGTTGCATTCATAGTGACTATCACCATAGTATTGGGCCACTCCATCTACCTTGGTTGGCCCTCAGAAGTGTCATTGTCCATGTTATAGCTTGTAACCATTGACTATTTCCCTTCATCTAGGAGGAGAACGTTCTACCTTGTGCCTGATCAGCCTGATCTCCTGCATGTTGTTCTAACATCCTACCTTCGGCATCACAGTTTTTTTTCTGCCTTTCCTCAGGCCAAATGGCCCAGATATTCCCCCCTTAACTCTCTGCCAAGTGATCCAGAGAGTGTGAAGCGACACATTACAATGTGGCATTCATATGTGGCTGTGTAGGCAGCATGGCGATATTATGGGGAGACTGTTCGAATGTCAAGGAAAGCAGTTATAGGAGGTGTCTTGAAGAGTCAGTAAGTGAAGTCAGTAAGTGTACTGTATGCCTGCACCACATGCTGGAGTTTCAGTGGATCGCGGCAGATCTGTGTGTTGGTGACACACACTTAGGTCACCTGGCAACCACATGGACATGTTTTCTGTACATGGCCACTCCCTGCTTAGCAGGAAAAATGAGCCTCGATTGACTGACTTCTCTGGCTTTTGACTAGAAGACCAACATTCACATTGACGCGCTGCTGAAACTGAGAACCATCTTCAAACGCTGTCACAGTGGTCATAGTGTGCACCGCTTACCCCAGCTGCTCATTCTCAAGAACCTAGACCCATAAGTGTTCCTTCTCTGTGGCTCCTAGGACATTGGGCAACATTCCCCCAAGGGATGCAAGAATGTAAAACCGGGCCTATAACTGGAACATGGGTGCGCCACTATCCTAGTCTCTTTCTGGCAGTTGATGCTAAGGGGTTCGACCAAGTTAGGTGCAGGTGCTGAACATGTGACCCTGCCTCTTCTAAGCTTGGGTGTCTTACAACTGACTATTGGTGATGAGACACCAGCCCTAAGAAAGTTATAGCATTTCGTTTGGTTGATTCCTTGTTGCACAATGATGTTGGCATCCTGCTGTAGGGTAGACTGTGCCGTTGGACACGGAAACCTCTCACTCCTTGTCACTGCCACTTGCTCTCAGCCTTGGTCAACCCGATCTCACATCCGATGCGACCTCACCTCCATTCATAGCGAAGGAATTTGTGTGGCTCTGACGTACTTGAATTCTTATTGTTCCCCATTTCTGGTAATTGTACTATACTGATCTTGGCATACACCTTCTCTCTGATTCTCGGACATTGTACTCATCCTATGCTCTCTCACTGCCTCCCAATTTACTCTTACTCATATCCTGTGACCTCCTGTGCTCCTTCATCTCCTGTATTTAAGCTCCCTTGGGACTTCCTTGGTCCCAGGGGGAATACAACTTCTTCCCTCCCATCTTCTAAACTCATGTCTGCCTTATGTTCTCACATGCAGGTCCTCTGACCTCGCTTCACCACTTCAGATGGGTCTCACTAGTCTCCTGTCAGGTCCAAGGGCATTGCACGAAGCACCTAAGCAAGTGGACGAACATACTTGCATACGCATGGCAAGCAACTCTATTTTTCTGAGACAACCTTGGGATGCCAGTGTGACAGGTCAACATTTCCGAGGAGGGTGCCATCTCAACGTCACCCTAGGATTTGTATAGATGATCTCAATGTTGACAAGGCCTATCCAGGCTAATTGCCATTCCACTCCTTTTATCTATTCTCCATGTTCCTAGTTCACCACATTCATCTGGGAAACCCTCATGTGTTAAAATTGATAATTTAATTCTCGATAGTGAAGATTGTTAGAGTTAACAGTATTGACACAATTATTTCCCCCCCCTCTAATTTAGCAATAATTTAATGATAATTCAAGTTAGGGCTTGCCAGCGATTTGTTAAAATTTGTTAAGGATTCAATTCAATCTGTTAATGACCAATAAGCCATATATTGTCCAATACTCGCTAATTTAACAAAATTTTATTCAAAACAGTATCAAAAATAACGAACGAAGTGAGATTTTTCAGTGGTTTACTAAGACGTCCCATGCTGGGGAATTACAAGAAGGAGGGAACAGATCAGGGAAAACTATGACAGGCGTAGGTAGCTGGGTATATGACATGTGGTTGTTGAGCTGTTGAGGTGCATCAATAACAAAGAAATGAAGGGGAATTTGAGAACTCACAACCAGCAGTGAATCAAAAAATTACTGGTTGTTGAACCAGTCACATGCAAACTTATTCAAGATTATCAAGGTCAATTGGGGCAATTGCTGTGCCCACAGTTCCTGTAGCAGCTGTCCTAAGCATGTCTGGTCAGCACAGCGTTGTGAGTTGAAGTTGAACTGACACACCTTGCCGCCATATAAATGTCCGCCATCATTTGATGATAGGACTCTGGTCTGCCATCCAGGATAAACTGCAGGCTGTTTATGTGCCCTGCATATATGTCGACAAAGGCATTTGCACTGAAGTCAAGGTGGTGTTGTTCTCCCGTCTCCCACTTATGGAGAGCGGCATAGAGCTTAAAAACCGATTTAGTATCAGATTTACAGAAAGATTTACTTTGTGACTTACCCCAGTTGAGACAAGGCCCACCATAGCCATAGGAACTTCACAATTAAGCGAAGGATCACCATCTCTCATGAAGATTTCATCGAAACATGTGGCAAATGATGTGCTACTGCTGTTAAAGAACTGTGCTTGGATAACTGTGCTGATGTGGTCGTTTCGGTACAGCTTGGTCTGCCTTGGAAGTCCCTAGGATTGACAATATAATGTCAGCCAGAATTTAGGGTTATAGTGGATACTCACATTCAGCGCAATGGGGCATATGTAAGTAAATTCCCAGAGTTGCTGCTCAACAACCTTTACAATCTCAGATGGTTCACCGATCGCTGCCATCATTGGCCCAACAATGGCACAGCAATGTTCTTTGACCTTGTATCAGAAAATCGAAATCCTAGCATGTGGCTGTAGATAGCTTCAGCTAGACTGGTCATGAGCATCAATAATGCTCACCAAGGGCAGTATCTTGTGGAAATACTCCAGGTTGTACAGGAGTCGCTGGTGAATGGTTAGGGCACCAGGTGTATGCCTCAGAGCGGAGCGAAGAAGTGCATTTCTGACAAGCTGAATGGTAACGGCACCATTAGGAAAAGCATTGGTTGACTGGAGTAATGAATAGAGAATATCAAATGAGTCCTGAATGACAACCCAAACCAAAGGCCGCTGAAGCATGAGCTTGATTTTGAGTGAGCCCATAGCAAAAACCAAATCTGCCTTGTTCACTACATCCAGCTCAGCTGTGATCAAGGTTAGTAAACATACAGACACACAGATAGGTGGTACAAACCTGGAGCATTGATGGTGGGAAGGTCCTGATTGGATACAACAATGTGTAAGTCAATGCTGCTGGCCTGACTCAGACTCAGGGTCAAGGTAAGTCCACTGTGCATTGAGGTGGAACTACCTTGTGCTGAGGCAGAGCCACCATATACCAAGGCAGAACTACCATGGACCGAGGCGGCACCACCATGGACTGAGGCAGCACCACCATCATGATGGACCAAGGCAGCACCACCATACGTCAAAGCGGAACCACTCTGGATTGAGGTAGGACCAGCAACACCAGGCATCGAAGAAGAACCTGCACTGATCCAGATTGGTCTCTGCAGACAAAACTGGGTCAATGTTCTTGGGAGCTACAACAGCAAGTTTACCTCAGTCATCATTGCTTTGGAAACCTTGTTTGGATTCTTGTGAGAGAGCTCGACGATGTGTTGATCGATATCCAAGTCATCCACATCCTTGCTGTTGACATTGAAGTCATCAAGCATGTAGGGATCAACGTCGGGGAGGGACCAGTCATCATGGTCATGGCAAGGTTGAACTTAGAAAAATGGTTGTCAGCTGGGGAACCAACAATGATTTGTAAGTGAGGCTCACAGTCACTTTGTTGACCAAGTTTGTCTTGGTTACGTTGCTTGCCTTTGCACATCGGGGCACACTGCTTGCCTTTGCCTTTGCTGATAGTGGCACGCTGCTTGGGGTTGATCTTGACGATGCCCACAACCACCTTATCTTCTTCAGTATCACCATCAGCCGTTGGTTCAAGTATCATTGGACATCCATCTTTGTTACCAGTCAGCTCAGTTCTTCAATCATCAAGTACTGCACTTACCCATATTCCAAGCACGCTTGATAACATCTGAGTTGGTTGGACTGGTAGTGATGTTGGAGACAGTAGTGGTCTTGGCACATTTCCTCTCTGATAATTCTGGTGAGTGATATGTCACATTAATCGCTATATCTCACTCACTGCATATTCCAGAGCTAGGTGGTATAGGATTGACACTTTGGGTTTGGGTATTTGTACTTCCATGCATAGCAAGTGAAATTTGAGACCAATTTTCGCTGGATATCCTCTTGATGTGATCTAGTGGGGTATGGCTTGCAGCCTGAGAGCGATGTGTCAGAGCCATGAATGAATGAGTGAGATAGATAATAAGTAATGACAGGAATGGGGATGGGGTCTCTTGCAATGGTGTGTGTTCCTCTTATACTAAAATTCAGGGCTTCAGACTGAAGGACTTATTAGTAGAGTGGCTTTGTGATTTTCGTTATTTGCCCCCCTCCAAGTCCCTATCACAATAAACACCGCTGCCAAGTCTACATGCCCAGGCTGCAAGAGGGTTTTTACCTACTGTGGTCTCTCTCAACATATTGCTACAACCAATCATATATGCTGCTGTGTTGTGCATGCAGCATCACTACCCCAATCTCTGGGTGGATCTTCCCTTCATGAGCAAGTATTGCTGACATTGACACTGAATTCCACATTGCAAAGTCACCCTGATCCGTTTTTTGGTAGAGAATATCCTTCAGGACACGATGGGATCCCATATGATTTGCCAGACCTTCTGCTGTTGGGTTTAGAGTTTGTCATAACAGAGAATATGGGTGATGGTAAGTCTGCGTTACACCGATCGGGGCCCTACACTAAACCTGCAACAGATATGAGTGTTGATTATGCTAGCTTCAGTACCAATAACCAAGCCAATCACACTGTGGATGGTGATGGTGCGCCCAACATGGCCGATATCATGGACACTGATATGTTTGAAACCAGTGCCAACAACCAAGCCAATTACACCACAGATGGTGATGGCACGCCTGATGCAGCCAATATGACTGACACTGATGTGTTTGAAATCCTAGCCCAGACCCAGACAAGCAGGCTTCTCATTTCAGATTCGACAGTGCCCAACCCAGAACAAATCCCATCAGCCGAATTGGAGTCACCGCCAGAAGGTCTGCCTAACCTACTCGAGCGAAGTAGCCCTGATGCTCACCCCCTGGTAGTCATCAAACATTTCCCCCATGGGAATCCTGGTGCACCAATTGAAGCCATTCAAGGTTCTTCTATCTATGAGTCAAGCCAAGAGGGACTTGGTGGGTCTGTCTGGGCACCATTTCAATCTGAATGCGACTGGCATTTTGCGTATTGGGCTAAGATGAACAAGCTGAGCTCTTCAGCACTGACAGATCTACTTGCAATTCCCAATGTGCGCCTCCCCTTTTTTCATTGCTGTGTTGCTCAATGTAGTTTAAGGTCGTAGACAAGCTTGGCCTCTCATATCGTACCACAATTGAACTTAATTCGATCATTGATGGTTTGCATGGCTGCCCACCATTCAAGTGCGAGGACATGAAACTTGGAAATGAAAAACTTCAGTTCCATTTCCAGGACATCTTGCCTTGTAT
>Ga0307512_10007548_pt1 | contig 10752 bp, 14 predicted proteins | sample 14_EM_MG_FD_200267 | JGI IMG/M metagenome (GOLD analysis project Ga0307512, IMG submission 200267) | Populus trichocarpa ectomycorrhiza microbial communities from riparian zone in the Pacific Northwest, United States - 14_EM | ecosystem: Host-associated > Plants > Roots > Unclassified | place... | reverse complement strand
GTGGCACGCTCGCACCTGCCCACGTTGCCCCCCACGACACGTGAATACCCTCCTCGCGTCCAGCGCCGCAAATTTTCTAGGAGCTTCTCTGCTCCACGGTGCGGCAGTTTCTTTCTGCCTAGTACTTGGCGTTTCCCACGCATACTGCCCTTTAGGCTGGCCACAAAATTTCGCCAATAGTCTACCAGAATTCGGAAATCGCCTAATCCTGACGTCGTGTGACGAATTTATGCAGAGATACGAAGGGATGCGAGGTAATTATCTAGTTAGGGACATGTATAATCTTGGGCTGCGCCGAATTTGATGACCTTGGCCTAACCTTGACTGACTGCCATGCTCGAAGATGCTCAACGAAAGTGACGCTTGTCATCGCGCGACTTCAAGTTGTTTATCGGTCGGAGTCTCTGCTGATCTCTGATCTGACACGTTGTGCCTAAATTTATCGTGGATTATTTCTTGTGTAGTTAAGCCGTCGACAAGTCCAGGTTTATCATACGTTAAGGTTTTTGGTTTTTACCTATTAGTTCCCCTTGCCACGTTGGCTCGCTCTTTCGGAAGGTGTCTTCCTGCACTATGGTTGTATCCTCGTCGATGTTTCAGTGATGAGCCTTTTTTGTTGTTAAGCGCAAGACACAGAGTATTTTGTGCCATGAGATACCTTTATCGATAAGGTATCAAAAAGTAATTATCTGGTAAGGGTTTATTACATTCCGTTTATATTTATGATCCTCAGTGCTCCACCCTCCACATGGCTTTGACGTTCCCGTTCCGTTGACGGCGCTTTCCTGATCTGGCTGTATCACTGTATCACTATATCGCCCCCGACTCGAAACATGTTCCTGTTTGTATCCATTCCACCCGGTTGTATCACCATATTTCCCTCCCTCTCCCTCCGAGACATGATCTTGACTGTATCCATTCCATCTCAACGTGTCTGAACACACGATTCTCACTTCATTGCCTTTATGATCCACGTGCCGCACCTCGCCGACTGCCACGCCTTCGCCTTTATCGTTCTCGGGTTCTCAGGTCTGGTCTCCGGAATGTCACCATGCATCCTGCAGCATTCTTCTGCTGCATGGCTTGTAGAGTCACCCGTCCACGACCACACCTGCATGATGTGAAATGAATTTCCAGCCATCGATAAAACCCGGCTGAATGCTTCGACTTCCCTGAGTTCTGAGCCCCTCCTCGCATCCCATGACCATGGAAACGGAAACGCTGTTCGAGTCCATTCTCCGTTTGTTTTCCTTGCGCGCGACATCGTTACAGCACCTCCCTAGGCTGCTCCCAGAAATCAAAGTCAATCCTCTGCCGGAAGACATCTTCCTTGCCACGATAAAGCCTCTCGTTGTCCCCGCCGCCAGCCTGTCGCTTCCGCAGTGGGCCACCCTCGGTTTACTTATCCTATTAACGAATACGTCTCCCGCCCTGCGCAAAGCTACGCTGAAGCTCTATGGCTACCTGTCACTTATCATCGGGGCTGAGATCGCTATGATCAATGCCTATGTTCTGGTGGGTACATTCTTGATTCCACTTGTGCTCGTTAATTCTTTCCGCATAGGTTTGCTCATACATCTCCCCGTCGACCACACTTCGACCTGTGACGGTGGTCACATTGAACGTCTTGAACAGCCTCGTCCCTGTCTTCACGGATTCTCTCGTTCTCATCCGGCTTATCAAGGAAAATGTGTCCTACTCGGACTCAATGGTTAAACTTATCTCCACGATGGGCACCCCAATACTTCTAAAGTTCATGCGGCTTGTCAATGCAGTGAAGTCCATCCAAACAAGCATCGAGTTCATAGTCATTTCGCTTGGCGTCGAGAAAGGCGGTGTCACTCCCAACACCAACATCCTAGAGACGTTACGTAGTTGGAACGTCTACATGTCGTCCGGTCTTCAACTTGTCGACAACCTGTCAGCATCCTTCACCATATGTGTCGCATATTTTCGTTGACGTCATTTGCCTGCAGCTACTCCTTCGGTGTACATTGGATGCATATGAGCAAGATGCGGAAGCCCACTGCCACCGCCTCAGCATGTCCGTTCACGTCTCTCTCACTCACCCAAAAATTATGCTCATATCTCTAACAGCTCCTCTCTCCACGACAAATTTCTCCAGCCTTATCGTGTCCTTCGGTTCACAATATATCCTCCCAATAGTTCTCAACGCGACGCAGCTCGCCGTGGCATCCTACGTTCCGTCCGCTGGCAACACTGCGATGCTCATTGACTCGGCCAAAGTCGTGATCAACATCGTAAGCGCAAGCGTGGCGACGTTACGCAAGCCGACCCGCCGACGTCGGATGCACTTCTCAGGAAGGCAGAAAGCGTGACACGCGACGTGCTCAAGATCCCAATGCCGCCGGAGGTATTGGGGGTTTACGCCCCAATTTGAATACTCATGAAGATCCCCTTTGTTGCGTGGCTCGTCTTGATTGCTAGCCAACCGCCCACACAGCGGAGATCGTGCTACTGTATTTTATGCTGTGGTTTTGTCGTCTGTAGACCGGAGGAATGGTCGATCCAATTCCTGGTTTTTGCCATCATTTGATCGGGGCACTATCATCTGTGTCATACAGCATTATTTATGTGGATATATTTAGTGGATGATTGATGGTGATTGGCGAGTGATCCGGCCTCTTTCAGAGCCCTGTGTTGGTATCTTTGTCTAAGACAAAGCCTTGGCATCATTGTGGATGTGCGCCGAGACGATTTAGAGCCTGAGGACCTCTGCGACTGTGAGGTGGCACGATTTCGTTCAATTTTGCCCACGCAGGTAGCTGTCCCCTAAAGATACAGATGGCAGTGCAACAGGGCTGGATGACAGCATTATTAGGAGTACCAGAAAAGTTGCCATGTGACCTAGGCACTTGTCCAACTATTCCAAATTCTAAGGCTAACTTTGTTGACTTCCATCATTTCTGACCTTTAGCGTCGTATTGTGGATCCTCGCCCGGGTATATACCATGAGCAAGGCCTCGGAAATGGAACAGGCTGTCAGAGAATTCAAAGAAAGAAGAGCTTGTTGTGTAGACTGCGCGATCAGCGAACATGTTCCGCCCAACCCCGGCGGGCTGACAGACTGAGGTTTGTGCTGTTGGAAAGTGGAGACAGTGTGGAGACTGATCAAACCCGGCTTTACGGCCTATGGGGTCATACCTTCCTCTTCAGGAAGCGTGGATCGGAGAAAGCCGTTCACCATCCAACCTTCGCCCACTTCGCCGCAGCAAACATTACAGGAGGCCATCGGGAAAACCCCACAAAACTTATCAAACTTATAACCTCTTATTTTTTTTACTTCTGCCCATATAAGTGGGTCATAAGCCCCGTAAGTTCCCAGGGTTCTCCTGATGCGACTAACACCATTAGCCCATTCTATCGAAACCATCCCAAACCATCCCACTCACAGTACCCAATGATTTTCATCCGGGGAAGATTGCATGTCAAAGGGGGACATGCATATCTCTCTTTACAATAACGGATCTTTCTCATTCTTTGTCAACGCGATGACTTGTTCATAAAGTTCGGGCGCCCCGACATGCACGGTTTTGCTACAGTGATGTGATCAGGATCTTCGAAATCCAATCTCATGTCCAGGACGACATTGCTCACTGGATCAAGCTGCTCATACACGTTTCATAGTATTAAGCACCCGCTGGGGTCACTGGGACCGTCGGCTTGGCATGTCATCCATGGTGAAGCGCCCTCCCTACGGCCATGCCTCAAACCCTTGAAGACCCCGATAAGGAAAATCACCTCCGACTACAATGATACCGCGACCATTCTGATTCGGTATAGTCACGGAATGGTAACTGACGCCGAGGAAAGTGAGGCCCAAGAGGGGCGGGTGGCTATTGACAATATCTTCGCGCAGGTGCAAGGAGACGCGGAGTCCACCGGCTCCGGCTCACAGGTGCCAGAGTAATACCGGCTCGTCCGTTGGCGCAAGCGACTTTAGCTCTCTTCCAGAATTGGAGATGGTCCAAGTCATGGTCCCGAATTACATCGCGCCAAAAGTAACCCTTTCCCGGTACTCGCTGCACAGAATGTTACATGACGTCTCGGAATGTATGCGGATTATGGCCGAGAGGGAGCTTCCGCTCGTCCCCTACCCCATCCCCTACTATCTTGGTGACCGTGACCCCCCCATCTAACTAGCGGTCTCAGTGCGGATTTCCGTCCGTTGTGTAGTCAATCATGATAATCCCTAAGCTCCCAATTAACATCCCCAAGCTACCATCACTTCCCGAGATCGAGCTTAGCCCCATTCCAGAGCTGATTTTTCTCAGTACAATCAAGGGCGCCCTCTCTTTCGTGTTCAACCTTTCCCTGTTGGACTTGTCTCTCATCCTCATAATCACCTTGCTAGTAAATGCCAATCCACCAGTAAGACAGAAGGCCGCTGTTGCTTTAAGCCTTCTCCTTCTCATATTTGGCTTGGAAATCTCTGCTATTAATGTTTACGCACTGGTACGTCGCCTTCTACTCAGACGGGACAATGATGTTGACGAAAGACCATTAAAGTTGTGCTCCTGGCTTTCCCCTTCGACTACTCTCGAGCCGCTTACAGTCGTTATCTTAGGCATACTCAACAGCGTGATGCCAATTCTAACCGACTCCATCCTGCTGACGCACATCGTCGTCGAAAGACTCGAACACTCAAAGTCGCCCCTTCGTCTCGCAATGACCATGGCCGCGCCCGTCTTTCTCAAGTTCGGTCGATTGGCAAATGCCGCGATCTATATCGCTGCTTGCGCCGAGTTCGTGTTGAGCTCTATTATATTCGGAGACGGCGTTCTGGATACGGATGTCTTGAACGCTGCGCAGGCGCGGAGCATGGAGATCTCTAGCGTCCTCCACATGGTAGATAACTCGTCAGCCTGAGCCAAATTCCTCTACTAGCGAATTTCTCAATGATCTGATGCGGCGACTCTCAGGTACCACCTCGTCCTATACTACATCCACGCATTCGAACAACGGCGCAAAGCCACGAAAGGTCTCGCCCTATGTGCGTCTTCCCTCCCCCTCCCTCTTTCAACGTCCGAAATGTATGCGTCATGCTCATGTCTGAGATCCGCAAAACCCCCCACAGCCGCGACGTCGACGACGCCCACGGGGCTCCTCGCGCTCCTCCTCGCTTCGGGTGGCAACTTCCTCTTACCGATCCTCCTCAGCGCAGCTCAGCTCGGCGCATCCCGCCGCTGGCCAGATTCAGACATCCCACGAGACATCGAGCGCGTCAAGGTTGTGGTCAACATCGCAGGCGCGGCCACGACCTCCCTCGTCGCAGCGCTGAAACGCTGGCGCATTGCGCGTCTCCTCGCCGCTGCAGCTGCAGCCGAGGCGCTGGCGCTGGCAGAGGCAGCGGAGGCAGCGTTGGCGACCGAGACGACGGCATTATTGGCCGGTCGCGCCCGGTCGCGTTCTCTGAAGACGTCGAGGCGAGCTGGTGAAAAGAGACATGTGAGATTTGCGGCGGAGCTGGTTGAGATCAACATGAAGGAAGAGCAGGCGCAGATGGCTATTTTACTTCCGGTTTCATAGATTTTTTCACTTCTCAAGGTCCGGGTGTACACAAGTGTAGGCAGAAATATGTCAAATTCGAGCTTTGTGAAGCTCAGATAATAGATCCCCGTGCTCAATTGTCCTCTATATTGGAGTTCATCTCCCCCTCACTGTCGTCCACCCGAATGTGACTGAGGCGAGGTCTGTAGTACCTGAAAGGCTCTCGGACGACTTCGCAGAACGACGATGTTGCTTGGTAGCCTCCGTCTTGAGCGTGTCCTGCATCGCGATACTCACTCCCCATCTCTATTCCTGGCAACGCTCGGTACAATATCCTTCCAACTGAGAAAGCCATCACCAGACTGCAATACTACAATCAAAGAGGCAACGCCCCAAAGTTCCTGATGTGAGCTCAAAATCAATCACATGTATCGCGCGATATGGAGTGATGTTCCCTAATTGTCCTTGTCTGAGAGATTGAACCCAGTTTAGGTTCGAAATAGAGTACAGACGGAAAGTTAACGATTAAGATAAGATGTACTGTACTACCGTTATATGACGGACCCAACGTAACGAAGGGAAGGACGATGGTATTCCGAGTGAAAAAAGATCCGTGAAATTGTCATGAGATGTCCGTAAGCTGAAATTAGTAGGTCGTTTTGTTGTTGTTGACGAAGGTATTGTAAGTAGGGCAAAGGTTCCTCCATTCGTCTAAAAGTAAAAAGGTGTTCAGGAGTGTGTAAGTCATTGTTCATTCAGATGCCCAAAGTCAGCAAACGCACCGGTTACAAAGTCCACCTCCGGAATGTCAGGAACGTCTTCAGCAAAGACGGCGGCGAAGCCACTAAGGTAAGATTACGTCAGCATACGGAATGATGGCAAGGGAACAGAAATCACTTACGCGCCCAAGTGCCAGTCGATGTGGCAATGGAAGAACCAAGGACCAGGGTTGTCGGTGAAGAACCGGATCGTGACATTGTCGCCCATGACCCCGTTGCTCACGACGTCGCGGACGATGGGGTCTACAAAGTTGTACGACGCATTGCCGGCGCTGCGGACGACGTGAAAGGCATGTCCATGGAGATGAATTGGGTGCTATCGAAGTGAAAACGGTAGAAAGTAGGCATTTAATGCATGTCGAAATGGGATCGGGCATGAGATAACTCACAGGTCCACCGGGGGCTCCACCAGGAATGGTCAGTTCGACGGTCTTGTTTGGCTCGAGGCCATAGATGCTGCCTGAGGGAAGTAGCTCCGACACATTCTTCGCACCACTCAGGATCTGGAGCAACACAGGAACTTCAGGGGGCACAAAGGGGACGCCGTTAACCAAGAAAGCCGTGCGGGCATCGTTCTGACGTTTCACGTAAGGTTTACGGTCATTGGTAACTGAAAAACGGTGCTCACAAGTACGACATCCAAATTGATGTTGATGTCAGCTTGGCCGGGGGCAGGGATGCCGGGCTGAATGACAAGACCTCAGACCTCGGAGAGAAACGAAGATGGTCGTGTGCAATCTTACCACGGGTATGGGAGTCAGGGGCTAGACATGGCAGTATCATCTCGTCAACAGAGGAATCAGAAAGACATAAAGAACGCATCTCACATGAAGATCGGTTTCAATAAGTGGCAGCTGGCTCACGGGGATGTTCACCGTAGGATCCGCCGCCGGATCTGCCCAGGGGGCCCCATCATAGTGAAGAATGGCCAAGTTGTTGAAGTCGCTGAAATTGAAAGTCTTAATCGAATTTATGGGGAGAGCGCGCATCCCTATGCGTGTTTGAGTAGGAGCACGAAAGGACAGACCGAAAAGCACATACAGTAGTTGTCAACTGGCTGGTCCGCGTTGAGCTACAAACAAAGTCAGGGGGCGTCATCCTGTACAAAGGGGGAAGATAGTCTCACAACTAGGGAGTAGCGTTGACCTGGTTGGCGTTTAATTAAGAGAATGGGGAAATAAGATCTGAGCCGAGCGTACCAGCGAGGATGTCGACGGAATCGATGAGTAGAGGCTGAACGTTAGTACCCTCGACTTCGATGACGGTGAATTGATGACCATCGATAGAGAAAATGAAACTGGGGTCGCAAGAGATAGAGACAAGGCGCAACCGGTAGCTGTTTTGAGAACGGATGAGAAGACTAAATGCGAAAGACCTGACCTGGTACTGACCGTACACCTTGTTGAACGTTCACAATGGCAAGAGGGACTTCGGGGCCGCCAGGATAGCGACCCTTACCGTTGATCAAGGTCGAGTTGAAAGCACTGCCGAGGTCATCAACATCAAGGATGCATCAAAAAAAATGGCATGGAAGCTCACGGGATTGCAGGTGGAGTAGTAGAAAGGTAATGATACCAATCGGCAAGTGTGATGACGGTATCATCTCAAGGAATGTGTCAGCCGAATAAATCAGTTGTGCTGAGAAGACCAGCTCACCATCATCAACATCATACAAATCTTGGTGGGGGTCCTCCGGGTCATATATAATCAAAGCGCCACGCAAGCCATCACAGTACTGATTCCTGAAATGACTGTGATACCAAAAGGAACCCTGGAATAACGTCGAATGTGGTTCAGTCGGGGATGCTGGGACGCAAGCCACAAATTGATTACCGCTTGGTCCAACGCATTGAATTGGTACAGGAAGCTCTCATTTGGTACGATGGGACATTGGGTGACGTCTGCAGGGCCGTCGGCGTAATTTGTGCGCTTTTGCAAGATCCCGTGCCAATGCTACAGAGGGGAATTACGTCATTGTTTCTTGGCATCATTCAACAAAGGAAGTTCTCTTACGATAGATGTGGGCAAGTCCATGGATGGGTCTTTCAACAGATCAACGACTCTGATGGAGAATTCGTCGCCCTATGTCGTATGTGGTCGGTACCAGGATCATAGAGTCCTTCCGGTGCACCTCACCTTCGTCGCAACGATTAATGGACCAGGGAAAGTATCCCCGGCAAGGGTGACACTGCGGATGGTATCATTAGATTAGACATAGTAACCCGACAACAACATAGAGGACTCACGGGCGGGCGAAGCCATCAGGCGCTATATAGTCGTTGACAATCTTGAGGGTGGAACCCGGACCGATGGTTGCAGGGGCACTCCCACTGGATGCAGAGACAGTCCCACAAGCAGCCGCAAGCAGCAAAGCAAGGGAGCGCAGTTTCGACATTGACATTTCGTGAACAGAACAACCGAAAGGGAAAGAGGGAAGAATGAAAAGGGGAGCGAAATGAAAAGGACCGAAGAGGACCGTGGGGTTTGGGATGCGGGATCAACACCCAGTCGTGAAGGCTGTTAGCTTTATACTACCGACGTCGGGCGGTAGCGACATTTTGATTCATGTCATCCGCTAGAAGCCAAGTGCATCAAGGGGGAACCCGGGCAAACCAACACAGGTTGGATTTGGTCACCGAAACAGGCGTGATGCGCCCACCGTTGAGGCACAATTCACGATGCATCTGGAATGGGCAAGAAGCACCCGTTTTGGGCACCAAATTTGATGTGTGGAGACATCCGGCCGGACATCCGATGACACCAGTATGACACCTCAATAGGCGAATTATGTGGCTGGGTAGGATTGAAGGCTTGGAAACTTGGCGGGCGCTACGCACGATCGGGACTATGAGCTCAGCCATGAGGCATTTTCTCACCCAACGTGGGATGCGTAATAATACCACATACATTCACATTACTGGCGAGACTTACTTGCCAGCGTATCACATGGGAGCATGCGGCGGAATTTTTGGTTGCTCCAGGATGAGTCACTGAGGCTGAAGGGTGAAGAGGAGCTCGGAAAGGAGCAGAAGCAAGGCAGTACAGATGTGATGTTGGTCCGTTGTTGACACTGACCCGCCTCGCGCCTCGCCTCGTGTCAGTGATCAAAACTCCGACTGCTGATTCAGCAATGCCAATTCGAGAGCTGTGTCCCCCTGTGCGAGGGCTTCCCTACCAAGCCGGACATTACACGACGCCATTTCGCACATCTTTTTCCCTCGTCGACGTTGCGCTTCAGACCCCAAGGAAGATCGATTATGCTATTTCTCACAACTAGCCGAGGTTCTGATGGTAATATCACATACAGTCGTCAGTCTTAACTCGCTACTCGCAACAGCACTGGCACCGGTGCTGTACTGTAGGGATTCTCGGCTCTCGAACTTGCGCTCAGTCTCAAAACAGTCGCCCACACCAGAAGGGGCAGGGAAGAACTATTCATCCATCCACAGAGCCACAATCATTGATCATCCTCACGCCCAAGAGGTGGTACAGTATAGTTTTAGGTGAGTCGGATCCAAGGCACATCCGACAAGGACGGAACTGAGGAGGATGCGGAACGGAAATGAGACTGGAGATAACCTTGGATAGGTTTCAATCAGAGTGATGTTTTGGTGGTTGGTCGAGGGACAGGCACAGGGGCAGGGACAGTGATTGAAGTGACATGGAGCCTGCGCGCATGTATGCATTTGTGATCACTTGGCGCATTTGTGAATGCGAACAAGCCAAGGTGCGTCTCTCAATATCTTCGCTGATTCGGGCCTAGCCCGAGTCTGTATTTTGGCGTCGCTTGTACTGGAAACAGCACGCATGACCAGGGATGAATGAAGATGTCAAGCTGGCGCGATGCTGGATTGTGGTTGGAAGAGTTGCACTTCAGGGAACACCGAATGCGACGTAGAGGTTTTCTTAGAACACAGGTATTTTTAGAGCACAAGTACATCGATAGCGCTGTCTCGCGCTCAGGCTCTTACCCTCCAAGACCGCGAAAGGACCATACCCAGTCACTCTCCGTAAGGCGATGTCAGCCACAGAACTCGGAAGAGGCAAAGGATCGCCGTCACCAATGGAAAGAGCTATTTATATCGCCATCAGATCGGTTACTTTCAGTATCGCCGCCATGATAATAAACCACTGAAAGGGGAAAATGTGTTGTGGAGAATCCGTGTGCAGAGCAACCATGGATACTGTACCCTGATCGCTGAGAGGAAGCACCTGTGCGCAACGAAATGTCACGGCGGTTAATGCCCGAAGAGTTTATCAAAAGTAACATCATCGATTGATCGATCACGTGTCGGGCCAGACGGTAGCAAACAACTTGAAACTAAAGGCGGTACACTGGCGGTACACCCCTATACAATTTTTTTTACCTACGTACGTTGGATTCCATCTACTGGAAAGGAGCCACAATCGACGTCGGTACAAAATGAGGGAGAGTGGGTCATGTCGTGGTCTGACATGGTAT
>Ga0307512_10007547_pt1 | contig 10754 bp, 12 predicted proteins | sample 14_EM_MG_FD_200267 | JGI IMG/M metagenome (GOLD analysis project Ga0307512, IMG submission 200267) | Populus trichocarpa ectomycorrhiza microbial communities from riparian zone in the Pacific Northwest, United States - 14_EM | ecosystem: Host-associated > Plants > Roots > Unclassified | place... | reverse complement strand
TTATTCTGAGGATGTACAACCTGTAAGTTTCTCTTTTTCTTTAAAGTAAAGACATCTATATTAAATATAAATTACAGCCCCCTTTTTTTATGGGTCAGATCTTCCTTCCTGGCCTGTTGCCACCACTACCACCTCTTCCTATAGCATGCTGCCCTTTTGACCCTAATTGGCCTATGCATGACCTTGGGTCTTTTGACACTTGATGCCCTTCCTGTGCAGCACTTCATTGGGTGGATGAGCGCCTTTCCAGCTCTTCTACAAGGACACCAAAATTTGGTACATGCTGCTATAGTGGCAAGATCTCCCTCCCCCCTCTATAGCCAGTCCCTTCAGAGTTGTACCACCTTCTGTCTGATCATAGAGACCCAAGAGCAAAGGCTTTTCAAGGACACATTTGCAATTACAACAATGCACTAGCTATGACCTCTGTAGGAAGACAGCTTGATCATGGCCTAAATAATGGTGGTGGCCCATGGGTCTTCAAGCTTCATGGAGAGCTGTTACATAGGATTGGATCCCTTTTGCCTCCACCTGATGGCACTCCCTGCTTTGCCCAGCTTTACATCTATGATACTCAGTATGCCCTTCAGCGTCGCATGGCCAACCCTCACAACAACTCTCACAACTTTAGGTTGGATCGAGCCACTTTGCTGGAACTTCAGGATATGCTGGATCACCTTCACCCTGCTATTCAACTCTATAAGCAGGCATATGAATTAACAGCCCATTTGCCTGTAGAACAGCAGTGCACAATCTCTCTTCACTTTGATGAGAATTGTGATAGAAGGCACTACAATGCCCCTGATGCCTCTGTCAATGAGATAGCGGTCATCCTTCCAGGTGATGGGGATCAAGTTAGGCAAAACTCCCAGGATATCATCCTTTATCGCAAGGATGGCCCTATTCAGCATATCTCTGACTGCCATCCATTTTACCCCTCCTTATGATATGTCCTGCTTTTTCCCACTGGCCAACTTGGTTGGCACCATCGCCTTACCTTTTGGGATAAAGAAGATGGCCCACCTGAGAAGGGAAGACCAGCATGCAAGCACAAGCATATCTCTATGGCAGAGTTTCATCACTATTGCCTCCATATTCATGGTCTACTCACTGAGTCCCAACACCTCTTTCTTTCTGGCAAGCTCTTTCAGGAGTATGTCTGTGAGACATGGGCAATTGCTAAGTAGAATCGCCTCAACTTTATTAGACACAACCAAGATAAGCTCAGAGTTGAGGTATATCAAGGCTTAGCTGATGCTGTGGCTGCCAATGCTGATGCTGACTGGAACCAGTTGGGCAAAAGATTTGTTCTGCCTTTCTCATTTACTGGCAGCACTTGCAACATGCAGCAGCACTTGCAGGATGCCCTAGCTATCAACAGATACTGTCATGGACTGCCTCCTTCCTTACCTAATTTCTTCCTTCCTATTTCATACTTGACTCCGGACCGCTTTTCTATTCACTTACCTAACTTACCTATGGATGATTCTCGCGTTTTCTAGAGACTTCCATAAGGTTCCATGACCTTCTCTTTGCTTCTGTCACCTTCTATAGCCTTCTACGACTTTCCAGTAGCTTCCATGTCCTCTTGTATATATATTGTCTCTAGTAACATAGAACGAGTTCTCTAAGCTTGTTCTATTCGTGCAATACAGGCTATTGTCACTTCCTTGAACACGTGCGGCTTCCTCCCTGAAAGAACCTCTCTTGCGATAGTTGACTTTGTCACTATTCGCCTCTCATCTCTAAACGTCTTCAAGATCACGTGTCGTATCTTGCTTGATTCCAAGTCGTGTTGACTTGTGTAATCTTCACTCGTTCTCAGACAAGTCACATGACATATCACGTGACCTCTTTTGACCATTCAAATAGTCACATGACATCTCACATGATTGATCCTGACACCTGACACCCGACATCCGCCTTTCCTCTTTGGAACACCGACACGATTACTGTATTAGGACGACTTCCTAATCAAGATGTCGGGATGACTTCCTATTTGGGAAATACCCCTGTCTAGAAACTCTAGAACGAAGACGATTGAAAGACATGGTAACCTGACCATGACAGATACTATGGGGGAGGGGATCTCTTTATCACCATGACTGCCAATTCTGACTGGCCTGAGGTTAAGGCTGCACTCCTTCCAGGTCAACATCCTACTGATCGCCCTGACTTGGTGGTTAGAGTGTTTCATGCCAAGCTTCAGTCTCTTATCCAGGATATCAGAAATGATACACTGGGGGCTTGGGCTGCTCATCTATACACCATTGAGTTTCAGAAGAGAGGTCTCCCTCATGTCCATATTATCATCTTCCTTCAACCCCACTCCAAGTTGCGCACTCCAGAAGATGTTGATAGCCTTATGTCTTCTGAGTTCCCAGATGTTAACTCTGACCTCTTTGAACATGTCAAAAAGTTCATGGTCCATAGGCCCTGTGGTGCTGAAAATCCTACTTCTCCCTGCATGGTACATGGTGTATGCTCCAAAGGCTTTCCCAAACCTTTTAGAGAAGAAACCACAGTGACTGAAGATTCCTATGCCAGAACTAGGCGTTGTAACACAGGCCAGTTACACCAGGTCAAGATAGGAGCACAGGAAGTTACTGTTAACAACCAGTGGGTAGTCTGCCATTCTCCCTACCTTCTATGGAAGTATAGGTGCCATATCAATGTGGAGTCCATTGCTTCTGTCAAGGCTATCAAGTACATCTACAAGTATGTCTACAAGGGCCATGACAGGACCACTATGGCATTTGGCAGGTGTGAGGATGAGATTCAGCAGTATCTGGATGCTTACTATATCAGCAGCTGTGAGGCTTTGTGGCATGTCTATCTCTTTCAGATGCAGGAGCAGGTCCCCAATGTTGTGCACCTTCAGGTCCATCTCAAAGACCAGCAGGGTGTTGTCTATAACCCTGAAGGAGATGACAGTGCACAGGATGTTGTCAATGCCTGTAGAGAATGCCTTACCACACTCACTGGATGGTTTGCAGCCAATGCCTTGGAGCCAGAGGGCAGTGAAATCCTTGATCTTCTCTACCAGGATTATCCCTCCAAGATGGTATGGCATAATGAGGCCAATAATGCTAGGTGGACCAACAGGGAAAGAGGCTTTGCCATAGGAAGGATGTACTATGCCCACCCTACTTCTGGAGAGCACTTTTATCTACACCTTCTTCTCACCTGTGTCAGAGGTGCCAAGGACTGGAAAGACCTCTACTCCTTTGAGGGAACTGAGCATCCATCCTTTAAAGAGGCCTGTATTGCCCGTGGCCTCTTAGAAGACAATCAGGAGTGGTCCCTGTCGAGACCTACTACTGTTTTATGGTAGTAGTGACACGATGATGATGTACTTGAGGTGGAGGTAACTGGCAAGGAGGCAGAGGTGGGCAATATAGAGAGTGAAGAGAGCAACGAAGAGTTGAGCTTGTAGGGGCTCAATTGTGGAGGGTAGACAAGAGAACAGTCTGAGGACTGTTCGCTCAATTTCGCAGGTCTTATATACTAATACAGGGTGGTCTGTGCGTACATGTTTAGGGCAGGCATACATACTCAAATGGGTAGCCCATACTTTAGGGCAGGTACAAATACAGGTAACGGGTGAGCGACTTTACTGCGCTCCCAGGTCTTGTGACTTACTTGTTGATTTGTTGATCCGTTGATCGTTCCCACGGTCTTCCACGTGCCAATCAACGGACTAGGTGTGCATCTGAAGCGTGCACGATCAGGTGATTGTGTAGTGACTTGTGATCACGTTGATGACCAATCCCTTGGTAGGTCATGTGATACTTTCCCAGGGTCATGTGCTTGTATATCACGTGATCCCAAAGTTGTCGAGATGTCACGTGATCGAACACGTGACAGGTCAGGTGATAGTTTCCCAGGGTCACGTGGTCGAAGAGTAGATTCTACCACGTGACTATACTTTAACTTAGGGGCAGCTTTGGGAGGACTTGGGCTTGGGATTCTTTGAATGCATGATGTCGCGGACTCCGTTCTCAACAGTCCCAGTGCTTAGAAGAGGCAAGGCATATGCAGTCAGGTGCCCAGCTCAGATGCCTGTTTGTCACCATCATTAGGGACTGCACTCCTGCTAATCCTAGGGCACTGTGGGACATATTTTGGCCCCACATCTGTGATGACCTTGGTTATCAGCTTCAGCATGATGCAAACATCCCAGAGCCCTCTGACTTGCAGATCCAGGACTATGGCCTTTATCTTATTGACAAGCTTCTCTCCTATACTGGCAAGAGGCTGCAGGATTGGGACACTATGCCAGAGTTTGATGCAAACTGGGGGGACATTCTAGGCAATCCTCTTATTCAAGAGCAGCATAGTTATGATGTTGAGAATCAGAATACACTGGCAAGACAGCATATTTCCTGCTTAAACCCAGACCAGAAAGCTGCCTTTGACAAGATCTTCTCTGCTGTTACCAATGGAACAGGGAAGATCTTCTTCCTTCATAGACCTGGGGGCACTGGGAAGACCTACCTCTACAATACTCTATGCTACAAATTGCACTCAGAACACAAGATTGTCCTCTGTGTTGCTTCTTCTGGCATTGCAGCCCTTCTCCTTAAAGGTGGCTGGACTGCTCACTCCTGCTTTAAAATCCCCATCCCCTGCCATGAGTTCTCAGTCTGTAATATCCCCAAACACTCATATTTAGCAGACTTGATTCACATCACAGACTTGGTCATCTGGGATGAGGCCCCAATGCAGCATAGGCATATTATACAGACAGTAGATCGCTCTTTCAGAGATATATGTGACTCTGACAAGCCCTTTGGTGGCCTCACTGTTGTCTTTGGTGGGGACTTTCAGAAAACCCTTCCTGTTATTGTCCAAGGATCAAGGGCTCAGATTGTGGGTGGCTGTATGCAGCGCTCTATCCTCTGGAGCTCTATTACTGTCCTTTATCTCCATCAAAATATGCGCCTCAATACCCATATTCAAGCTGAGGCAGAGTTTGCAAGGTGGCAGCTGGAGGTGGGCCAGGGCAAGCACACAGATCTACAGTCCAACATTTCTCTGCCAGCCCACTTCAAGTGTGAGGAAAATACTGTCACTTCTTTGATAGATTCTATCTATCCTAGCATCAGCACTCCCCATCCTTCTGAGTACTTTGCAGAGTGGGCCATTCTCTCCTGTCTTAACACTGATGTGGACAGTCTTAATAAGAAGGCCTTGGAGGACTTCCCTGGGCCAGTTCAAGTGTTCCACAGTGCAGATTCCATTCCTACTTCTGAGCAAAGTGGGGGGGAGGATCCCATGCTTAACTATCCTGTGGAGTACTTGAATAAGATCAACTGCACTGGACTTCCACTTGCCAAACTAGAGGTGAAGGTTGGCTGTCCTGTAATGGTTCTCAAAAATCTGGATCCAGCAAATGGGGTATGCAATGGCAGTAGAGGGATCCTAACAAGATATAGGTGCAGGGTGTTGGAGGTGGAGCTGATTACTGGCAGCCATAAAGGGAACAAGGTTTTTATCCCAAGGATCAACAATTACCCAACAGAAGAGCAAGTGGCCTTCAAGTTCACTAGGAGGCAATTTCCAGTAAGGCTTAGCTTTGCAATAACAATCAACAAGTCTCAAGGCCAAACAGTCAAGCATGTTGGGTTGGATCTCAGAAGGCCTGTTTTCACACATGGACAGTTCTATGTTGGAATTTCCAGGGTAACATCTAGGTTGAATATCAAGGCAATTTGGAAGGCTAACAAGGAAGAAGCAAATACTAAGAATATTGTATATACTGAAGTTTTGCTCAAGTAGAATATATGTAAAGTGATTAGAATGTAGATACCATGTGGATTTCATCATTTATTATACTATCATGCTCTTAAGCCCCCTTCTGGCAAAGCCCCAAAGCATTTACTCCTGTGCCGTAGGCACAGAGTAAAGGCTTGTCTTTGCTGACATGCAGATATGCATTTTCCCTACCTTATCTGGGTGTGTCAACAAGATGGTCAACTGGCATGATCCTTCCCTCCTCCTGAAAGACTACAGTGCGTCCCATGCTCTCCATGTCAGTCAGCGGAATATCGCCCTTGACAATTACCTAGTTGCTTTGATCAAGCTTTACCATACCATTGGCGGTATCTACATGTGTGTTCGTCTTCATAGACAGGAAAGCACGCGCTGATATCGATTCACAACAACCCCAGCTGGGAGACTGTGTTGACGACTGGCTTCGAATTGGACGTCTTACGGAGAAAACGACCATACAGATGGACAATATGGGTGAGTAATTTGCTGCATATTGGATTTCTCCGCATCTCAATGAAAGTAGCTATACCTTGGAACCCGCTACACCGGATTACTTGCCTACATCTGCTTCTTCATCTTCATCGATGTTGACAGCTCCGGCGTTCCCTGTCATGTAAGGCCTTGCAGCGCTCGGGCAGGGAAGAGACCGTTATTCACGTCTAACCTTTTCATAGCCGTTCATGATAGCCTATTTTGTAAGGACACAGTACCGAACACCCTTTCCCCCCCGATTGTATGTGACTTTGACCTTCCCACTGGCAGGCACTGGGTTATGCCTCTTGGGCATTTTCATCGCTCATGATTGTTCTCCGCGTGCAAGTCACCCCCTACACCCAGGCTTGCAATTATTGACGCCCTCATTGTGTCTTTCTTTGTCTCCAGAATCGCAATATGGAACCGCATTCTCATAGTGTCGCTAATTGCGGTTGGTGTATGGTTGGCCGGCATCGCATTGAACATATGGCGTATGTTTCAGATCCCTTGTTGTTCGCACCACTATCTGACGTCACCTGCGCTTACAAAGGAGTGACAATGGTGAGGAGCTTTACAGGGTTCTCGTCTTAGATAAAAATGAACCTGCATTCTTACAAATTACACAAGCTCTCTGGGACGTATAGCCCAATCATCGATGCGTGTGTAACCCTAAATACGCGCAGGGGCCTTGTCAGTACTCTCGGGGTTCTTACAGTCGATGTAGTACTCCTATCGGCATTGCTCATTGGCCTTCTGCGGTACTCATACAAGAATCCAGTTGGTATATGGAAGTTGCTTTATCAACAGGTGACACCCTGAATGTTTCCTCTATCTTGCACCGGATGCTGAGTTCCTTCTAGTGTATAGTCTGGTTGGCATTGGCATTGTGTGCAGAAATACCACTTGTGGTCTGTCCCTTTTTGCCTGTTGACGATATTCAGCTTACCGCCTTGCAGGTTTTCCGAGTATTGAATTTGAATGGTATATCTTTCTCCTTTTTTCTTTGTACCCCCGTGCATGGGCGGAAGCTAATAGCTCTCTGTAACTTGACAGATGCTTGGAACGAGGTACGCTTTATTATTCTATCGTCTCTTTTGGTCGGGGACTAATTGGACCCTTACATCAGATGTTTGTAGGGCAAGCACGTAAGAGATGATGGAACTTATATTTGTCAACACTCCCGCTTTGACCAAAACACTCTCACGTTCTTCTACTACTGTAGTCGCCATTCTGTTCGCCCTCTCTGCCTCTCCTCTCTTAGAGTCATGTTATTCTAACTTGGTGAATGCAGGTCCATTGCTGCTGCTCGAATGTATCGCTCTCTATGCGATCGTGGATCCCTCACTGAATATGAATATGTGTACGTATTTCCAGTCCGCAACCTCCAACTCCAGTGTTGTTCTCGACTAATCCAACTCCCCGCCCTCGATTTAGGTCACCTGATCCGCCCCGATTCCCTGTGGGTGTACCAAACCCAAGTGTGCAATGTATGAGGGGAAACGTCTACAGCTCAATACACTTCGCGTCTGTCACACAATCAGACTCGGAGGGGACACAGTCGACATACGAGTCCCCAGTGCCCCTACCAACAGGCAAAACACTTGTGGATTCATTCCGGGCGGATCGATCTCCAGCCTGAGCCTTGCACATGGGAACACGCAGGGTAAGGCCAACGCCACGTTTTAGCCTCATTCTGGCAGCCCCGTAAATTGTAGTGTTGAGTGCAGCGCCTGGCGCGGAGCACACTTATTACCTTACTATTCGTATATTAGACTGACCACCAGACACACTATTTCCTAAGGCCATGCATCCGCATTTGCACTACGTACCCTACTTTCAGTCTAGTTTAGTGTCATTTTAGAATCCCGAGCATTCCCTCAAGTACAGTATCATAGAGCTTAGAGGATTAGAGTAGGGTTCCCTCAGTCCCTTCTATGTGCGGCACGCGCACTGGCAGGTCACTGATGTGGGCACTGGCGGATTTCCGTTCTGCCAGGTCGAGCTGGAGGAGCGTGCATTGTGCCGCACCACACTCGACTAAACCGAGATCGCCTTAGTGCGACTCGTAATTTTTGGAACCCCCCTCTTCGTCGAGGGCTTTTTGTTTGATGATCTAAATCTTGTATCCGAATCTGCTTTTGGTAACGTCTCGATCCAATGTTTCGTTTCATGCTTATCTTTGCTTCCTATCTCTAAAGAATAGGTCTCGACTTTCTCTTTCGACGACCCCCAAAATCACTTACAAGATCGAATGTCTTACTGTACAAGAGTCAAGCGCGACTGTCGCCATTTCTCGACATACTGACGCAATTCCTTACAATGGCTCTGTGTCTTAGTATTGTTCTTGATGTCTCATCTTACTTTTACTGCTGACGACGCTAGAATACTTGTAACTTATAAAAGGGCTACAGTACTGGCTCAAGAATATTAGCAAAGTGTTCTCTTTCACCTTTCCAGAACCCCGCACACCCAATACTTCCGAAAGCCGGAAGCGTTCTAAGTCGCTCCACTCCCCTACACCCTCTTTTTGCTCCCGTCGGAGCGTCCCTCGATCGTCCATCGCCCCCATAACCTGCTCAAGGCACTACGGTTTTCAGTCCTTCCCCAACACCTAGTACCCATGACCCCATAAATAGAGAGCCCGTCCTTACTGCAGGACATCACTACCGTGTGCCATATCGCCATCGTCAAGTGTGGGTACCTCATGATACTACGTCAAAGTGCGAGGCCGCTGAACTGATCTTTATCGTCATATAGTCCGAGTCCGCGGTATTGAGGCCGTAGGAAGGGGCGCGAACAAAGGTGCTACGAAGCGTGATGCCGCAAAGAAAGTTTATGAATACTTTCTGGAGAACGGCGTCCCAGGACCCCATGAAGAGTACAAAGACGGACCAGCACGCAATCCCCATGGCTTATCCGCTTTCCCACATGTCGCCCTAAGTGAATTGACATGATCTTCAAGCAGGAATAGGACAGCCTATTCTTCATTGCAATAAACAATCTCTGACAGACACCCCAACTCACCTCAACCTTGCCAGCTTGTTCTTCTTCCACGTTGGAGAATCCCGTGACGATCTTGTCTTTAAATATGGATATTCCATCAGCTCCCCTAACGCGCACAAGGGCACTCGACACCAAATTTCAGACACAGGGTTTGTGAGGGCAGGAGCAATGCACTTTTCCACTTACGCGAGTCCATGGCAGATAGCGGCAATAACCTTCCCAGAGCGGTAAAACTACGGGAGGGGTAAGATACTACAGTTTCGTGATGTGATGTCGGCGTACTTTATTTGCCATTTGAATATTCTTCTTGTCGGTAGCGAGGTCGATAACAGGGCCCATGTCCACCGACATATAGGATCGCTACATGACCATCCACACGGATAGCGCTCAGGGGCTTTGCGTTTGCGAGAAGAGATTTGACAACAGGACCATTTAGGAAGCGTTGGCTTTCATCATCGCCTTTGGCAGACTACAACGAAATACGTCGTCATTTTTGTATACAGAAATGAGACGTGTTTAAGTTACCTCGACGCTAGACGGGTCTAGCGGAGGATTCGCCCCATCAGGGGCGGCGAAGTCGATGGCGAAGTAGGGCAACAGGACATAATACGGATGTGCTGCCCAACCCTGTAATGATACCGATTAGGATGCGTAGGAGGTTGTCGCCGGTGTTACTTTCAGTTGGGCCCGATGTCCCCAGCAGAGTCATTCAAGTTGCAGGGGTAAAGACAAAAAAGTACACGCGATATGATGGGAAAGCAAGTGAAACTCGAGCCAACGCAAGAGGACCAGAGGATCTGGCTTTTTATACCGTATCCGGGCTATCATGATGACTGGAACGGGTCACAGGGAAAGCAGAAGGATGGACGGATCCACTCGATTGTTGTGTTGTTGGCATGGAGATGATTACTCGACCATGACCATAATGACGTAATCAAAGGCTTGTGCGTCCTCCGGACAGTCGGACAGTATGGGATTTAGTCTGTTCGGGCACAGTGAGTAGAACACCTACTCTCGCTGTCAGTCTTGCTTTAATGTTTTATGACGCACGCAATCATCTTAGCTGAGCTTGACTACGCTGTCGCTCTCAACAACAACCTCCAGGGGCACCCGACTGGAAATCTGACCAAGTTTTTCCAATATGTGATGACCAGGGAGGGCCGAGACGACGCCCGTATTCATATCGCCACTGCCAAGTGTGAGTTCCATCGTCACGAATGAAAGTGGGAGGCCGTTGAACTGATCCATTGTCTGTAGTCCACGGCCTTGAGTACGCCATAGGGAGGGGCAGGAACAAAGCTGAAGCGAAGCGTGATGCCGCAAAGCAAGTTTATGAGGACTTTCTGAACGGTGTCCCAGAAGCCGTTGACTACGCTGACAGGCTCAATCTCCTACTCCAGGAGCACCCGACTGGAGATCTGACGGCCTTTCTCCACTATGCCAGTGTGATGTCCAAGGAAGTTCGAGACAACGCTCCCATCCATATCGCCGTCAAGTGTGAG
>Ga0307512_10007546_pt1 | contig 10755 bp, 11 predicted proteins | sample 14_EM_MG_FD_200267 | JGI IMG/M metagenome (GOLD analysis project Ga0307512, IMG submission 200267) | Populus trichocarpa ectomycorrhiza microbial communities from riparian zone in the Pacific Northwest, United States - 14_EM | ecosystem: Host-associated > Plants > Roots > Unclassified | place... | reverse complement strand
TGCGCCTGCTCCATACCGTCATTCATTTGGGCGGGAACTTCCCGACTTCAGTAGCCGCCAGGAAGTCCATCACCGCTTGGTCGCACTCTTCCACGGAAAACAGCTCAGAGATCTGCACGTGAGTGTCTGTTGCTGGTCTCTCCACCGGCTGTAGTGGCGGAAGAGGTGTTCCCGCGTCTGGGCCGCCGTCCTGCCTCCGCCGCCGCACCACCAGCATTTGTCGTCCTCTCGGTGGTCGAACCGTTTTAGGTAGACTCCAGTGGGTGCATGCCCGCACTTTAGTCTGTAGAACCTGGTAGCCAGCGACTTCACGCTTGTCATCGGAACAGGTCTCTTGGTCCCCGTCTTGCCCTTGAGTCTGTAGCTGAAGTGCTTGCTGCACTTGTCGGCCTCCCACTTTGCCTTGGCTGCTGACCTTCCCTCGGAGATTCGTCTAGCTCTATTCGAGGCCGAGGTGTATGGCCGCTCTATCACCGTGTCTCCGCTGGCGTCTCGGGCCAGGTTTGCCTGACGGTCCGCCTATGATTCTAGGTGTATTAGGAACCAAATTTGCCCTCGGTAACAGCCTTCTGTAAAGGATACCCATTGTCAAAACAAAGAAAAGTAGACCTGGTGTAGTACATGCAAAACAATGTTCTTGCTCCAATTTGCCACGATCCCGATGTTACCTCTGGCTTGGCTTTGCATAACACCAGCAACACACTCGACTCAGCAGTGCTGCAATATTCCGATGGTTTTGACTAGCCGTAACCCAGCTACTTTCAATCCAATATACACACCGACAGGAATAGCTAGAAGAGCTAGAAGGAAGTGACATATCAATTAAGAGAGAATGCAAATGTCATCCAACATTTATTCTCGACTTTTATGGTCAACTCAGCACCGTTTTTGGTGAAGTATGTGAATTCCGTAGCAGTGGAAATACAGGACCAAATACACCATGCAGGATGGAAACCGTCTGTTCACCCGCCAGTTTACTGTGCCCCGGGACCTCGTCCTGTCTCGGGTACGATAGTGCAAGATCAAAGCCCGATGAAGGCGACTGGCGGTGTGGCTATCGCCGGGGTTACTGGCTAACTTCAAATTTAGACCTATTGGGGCTAGTACAGTCAGGTGCGTTTCTAATCGCCAGTCCGGTAATCTGTTGTGATAAGGCACAGTTGATGTGTGCTTTATATGGTTAGTGGATGTGGTGGGAATCATTGTCCGATCACCAATTCATCACTCGCATCATCGCAGTATCACTCGGAAGACCCCTGGATCCTCTGGTTGCATGTGTACCTGTATCGTGAACCTCATCAGGTCCGATTGATATGCAGTTGGGTATGAAGATATGCCTCAGGAGAGCGGCTCATATCAGTGCGGCTTATATCAGTGCAGCTCATATCAGTGCAAACGAATGAGCAAACAGAGACAGATATGGAGACGAATATGGATGTGGATATAGGAGATAAGTCTGAATATATACGGGCATTCTGGCCTCGAGAAGATAGTCAATCAGCAAGTTTTAGAAGCATCTAAAGTAACACCTCTAGTCTCGCAGTCAAACAATTCTCAGGGTGACGGAACATACGCAGGTGTGAGGTGAGAGCTTCTCCGGATGGGACGGACATTTCCACCTCTGTTCAACATCTGTCTTGAGGTCTCTTATGTGTCCCCTACATGCTCGGTATCCTTCAATTCGTATCATTGCCTTTCAGGTAAAGTGTATGTAAAAGATAAACATGTGGCAATGACTCTGATTGGCTGGCGGGACTTCTCATGGGACTCTTCTACTCACATTGTACTCGAAAGGAAAGGATACTTACTCATACTATACCATAAAGGAAAAGGTTACGAATTGGAGGATACCGTGCTTGAAGCGTACAGTATTTATTACTTATTCGACTGTAAGGACGTACTTACTAGCACCTTGAATCCTGAAGGGTGTATCAGGCATTGCCAGACAGTCACATAGTGCATACGGGTGCCTCATTGGTACAAATCAACACATCAACTGAAGTCGGAAGACATGAAAGTTGCCGAACACACTGTTAGCCTCACCACTTATGAATTACTCCAGCGCGCGCCGTCAGCAGATACCTAAATAAGCTACATACCACTACCAAGAAAAAGAGAGGGGTTCCTTGGTTGAGGTACTTACTACTATGGGATGTCGGCAGCAACATGGAAACCTGTACTGAGACCCAAAAGGATGAACAGGGAGGTAGGAAATGAAGGTATAGAAGAATAAACCAAGCACTTGTAATTAATATGGTATAAGGATGGATACTACTATCACTTTCTACATTGTCCTGGATGGCTGTCTCATACCCGGCAAAGCCATGGTGCTCTAGTCGGGGGGGTTTTCAATAAGGCCATAAGAGGTTCATGTGCGACATTTGACCGTTCGCTATATTTCCTGAACTATTTTACTGTACCTTATTGACTTATATGACTAAAAGGGCAAATGGGGATACGGCCTGGACTGAGCGCTATTGGGGTATGAGCTCATGCTATTCTTTATGGTGTGGCTTTCATAGTTATGATCTTCCTACAGAGTGTAGCGAGGGAAATGTTACACATATATAGATAACCTACTCTGTCACGGCTGTGGGAATGGCACCGGCCCGGGCATACTTGCTGGTTCGCATTTTAAGTCTCCGGACACTGAAGTGCATGTAAACGCGTTTTGTTTGTTTGTTTTATTCATACTGTATTCACTCTAGCTAGAGTATGACAGAATCTAAAGCACCTCCGCCTCCGGGCGAGCCGGTTAGGTGGGGGAGCTCCCACCCGCTACCCTTCGTCCCCGCTGATAAAAGAAAGAAGAAAGAAAGGAAAGAATGAATGAACTGACTGGTTTCCCACACTCTCAAGACGAAAGAGAAGGAAACAGAAAAAGGAACAGGAGAAAAAGAGAAGAAAGAGAAGGAAACAGAAAAAGGAACAGGAGAAAAAGAGAAGAAAGAGACCGCCATCCCCGCCATTCCCGCGCTCTGCGGCGCTCACCGTTCATTTGGGCGGGAAGTTCCCGACTCCAGTAGTTGCCAGGAAGTCCATCACCGCTTGATCGCACTGCTCCATGGAAAACAGCTCAGAGACTTGCACGTGTCGGCATCTGCCCGCTTTCCATCCCCTTGCCTTCCCCACCGCTGTCTAGAGTGCTTTCCGCTGGTATTTCCACCGGCTGCAGTGGCGGAAGAGGTGCTCCCGCGTCTGGGCCACCCTTCCTTCGCACCAGCAGCATTTGTCGTCCTCTCGGCGACCGAATCGTTTTAAGTAGGTGCCCACTGGTGCATGCCCGCACTTCAGTTGGTAGAACCTGGCCGCTAATGACTTCACGCTAGTCATAGGTACAGGTCGTTTGCTGCCAGCCTTGCCCTTCAGTCTGTAGCCGAAGTGCTTGCTGCACTTGTCCGCCTGCATGTAAACGCGTTTAGCGACACATCAAAACGTGGATGACGATACATTAAAGTTCATTGCCAACCAATAAGTTCTAATCATATTAGGGTCATTTAATTAATGACTGGGTGTCCGGAAACTGCCAAATCGGACGAGTATAGAGATAGGTGACTGGGTCAAGAGAGGAAGTCGTGGTACGAGTGGTAATAGAGCAAAATGATGAAACCAACAGGTAGGGGGAAAAGTAGTCGGAAGAGAAACACATGAACACCCACACATGGTGGACCGATGGGTCTCGGTCTGACGACGGGAGGGTGGGAGCACCGGCGGTATGCAGAGACAGCGAAGACAGCAGGATCAGTGTTCGAAATGGGACGGGCTGGCTTTGACATCTTCAGGCCTGGCTCTCAGGGCTTGGAGAAAGCCCGGCTAGTCGTTCTGAGCGTGCGGGCTTCGGAAGAAGAAGCCCGACCGGCCGCAGTGTTGAAATACTGATTGCTAGAAGCCTTAATTGTACTTTCTAAGAGGGCCACAAGGCCATATATATACGGTACGAACACGTACTCATCTAAATGTAGAGACGGCTGAGCTCCGTCAGCCCGTATCAGAGCCAGCCCAGTCAGCCCGTATGAGAGCTGAGATCTATTTATGCAACACGCAGGAAGCCCGCTGGCCGAGTGATGAGACATGACGATCCTAAATTTGTCGAACACTAATTGTAACAGTTGTTTTCCTCTAACCACTGAGATACATCGTTATCCAATGGAGTTTTTACCCCTGGTTTTCATGTTTCACATATACAGGCCGGCCCGTTTCGAACACTGGGTTGGATGGCCCTCCGCAGCTACCACACGAATGGGAGAATGGAGATATTCGACGCGGAATTGTGGGTGATGTGGATCGCTCTCAAAGAGACGGCAAAAGAGGAGAAACACTGCATGCACAAGGAGTGCAGAATGTTGAGAGCAAAAGAGAAAGAACGAAGAAGCTCCATTGTCAATCGCTCTAAAGAGAGAAAATAGCAGGCTTATATACAGAGAAAAGACAATACTTGGCGAAGCCGAGTATCACAACCGGAGCCCGAAGCCGAGTACCAATGCCGGAGCTAGGCCTCCTCCTCGGCATTGGGGCAGGCGAGGCCCATGGGGGCTACAAGCTACGCGCGCCATGCCCGCAGCCTTAGGCCGATGGGGGCTGTATGCCCCCAAACACCACCGGGCCAAATCTCATGCCAACACAGAAAGCAATGATTTCCTGCGATTCTCAGGCAGCGATTCGACGAGCAGCACACCTCGAGATAGGCCCTGGACAGCAAATGGTACAATGATCAACAACGAGGCACGAGAACTGCCTCACAGCGGCATCGAAACAGAGATCTGATGGATCGCTGGGCACTCGGGCATTCACGGGAATGAAGAAGTCGACCAGCAAGCAAACGTAGCCTACGAAGGTTGTCGAAGCACAGTCCGAGAGCAAGCCTTTATCTCAGCCGCGAATAGAGCACGAAGGATCACCGAACAGAGAGCGGCGGCAAAAGCTGAATAGGAGGAAAAAAGGTGCAGCAAGCATTACGGATATCGGAGCGGGAAGGCTGGAAGTCGAAGAAGTATTCCAATGAGAAGCAAAAAGTCACTTGCCATGAGATACTACCAGCTCAAGTACAGGCACCCCCCCATTGCAAAAAGTGGAGGAAAGAGCTCGGGAATAGTGGAAAGTGGTCGGGGAGGGAAACGGGCTGGAAAGCGGGAAGGTGCAGGCAATGCAAATATCCGAACTGTTTTACCTGGAGATATTTGATCAAGCCGTGATAGACCTCCTTGCGGCCACAGAGGTCAGGAAGTTCCCACGCCGCTGAGCAGAGGGTATCTAGCAGACTTTGGTTACATTTCCTTCTGTTCTAGGTGCGACCATTTGTTTGCTTTCATTTGTTTAAGGGGGAGAAGAGAAAGGTAGAAGGAGGGGAGCTCCCCTACCTAGCCGGCTATCCGGAGGGGGAGGGATTTGGTACTGCCATACTCTAGTTAGAGAGAATGCAAAATGATTAAAACAAGTTTGCCGATATTGATTTAGCCGCGTTAATTTTACGCCGCGACCGTGTTTGTGATTGTGGCGCGGTAGACAATCTCTTCAAAATACTGCGATTCAGCCGCACCCGGGGATATCCCGTCTTGGCACAAATACGGGACGGTGTAGCCTGGGATTCCCGTCCCGTTTTCACCCGTGGTTTAGCCTAGACTGAGCAATAACCAGCCCCAACTCCACAAAGCAGCAAATCTTAGCCCAAGCCTGAGTGATGTTCCAAGCGCCAGGCCATGAGCATAAATGTTTAAACCTGAAGAGTAGTCCAAAGCTTTAAATCTCGAACTGAATAGTTCGTAAAATGAGTGACAGAATTGGAGCTTCGGGTTTCAGATCTTGGGATTGATGGGCCCCGACAAGTAGCTCACTGTGCACCAGGTGTTGGCGAAGCCTAGGCTGCAGAGAGATTAGTCCATTTGTACCTAAGGCGTCCTTTGAACATACATGAAGTCGGAATTGATTAGTTGTGCTCTTCAAATGCTTTTATTGTGCGGGCTATATTCCAACCAATGATCAGTTATCTGCTCTAATCTCTAGCCTTCTCATCTGATCTAGTTTTCACCCGGTCTAGCACTACAACCACAGCATAGAAGAGCTGAAACTTACTCAAAAAAGCAATTTGGAAATGATAAATTTCCATAGTAAGCAAGTCTCAGCCTCTCACAAATTTTGGTACATTTTATTGTCGAGTATCAGGAGCTAAGTTTCTAAGATATGACTATCCGATTCATCCAATCGAGATCGATGGTGATCACCACATGCACATTGACATTATTATCTCTCCGAGATTGGCAGGCTGAACAGTGGCAAACCCCTTGGCGTCGGAAAAGGAATGTAAGATAAAACCTGGAAGGTTACACTATTCCTTCACTCCATTCCTAGGTGCGGTGAAAAAGCAATAGCAAGTGCGCAGGGGTTTACGCAGTTTATTCTCCACACTGTGCAATCAACGCAGGATGTGCTCAATGTACGCACTATACTACGCACATTTAGGTATGTTGGCAGCATTCCTGGCAAGTACCGATCTGTAATAAATCCAGCAAAAGTGCACATGTCTCGTCCCTTTTTCCATGGCGCCTAGATGTACACCGCATGTTCAGCCGCAATCTTGTCCTAAATTTTTTCGAGTAATACACCCTGCTGAATGTACCTTTCGCTTAAACAGCCAACCAAATCAAGATAGACTATGGAGGTAATAATATAAGTACTAGCGGTCGCGTGCAGAACTGAAAAGCAGGCTACAGCAATGACAACATTCACTACACCAAAAGGTTTGGCTGTTGATTTTGATCTCAGGGGAACTACTGGAGCATTTTGGCCTGGCCAGGAGGATAACTATCACTACTGCTCTATCTTTGGAGCTCGGTGTGAGTTTTTATCCCTGTTGGCTGATTTATAGCGCCTGAAACGTGTTTAGCGGCATTGATTGGAACAAGGCTCTACATTGACGGAGGATACGTTTTGTCGACCATTCCAACTTTCGGGGAGCCTAGTATGTAGCCCAGCATCTCTTCATGTATGTTTACTGCTAATTGTGCATTCGATAAATTAATTAGACAATAGACTGCTATGGGTCGACTTTGATAAAGAGTTTGAGTGGGGTGGCGGCCCCGGCGTGCAATCTGCACCAAAGCCCAGTCAGATACCAAGCTTAATTGCCGGAACTGCATTCGTTCCGACCCAATCTTCGAAGTTTTATATCTTTGGGGGGGTGTACAAGACAGACAATATGACGTCCAGGCGCTTCCAGCCACCACCAAGCGTAGGGGGAGAGCTATTTTCATACAGCAAAGATACTGGGGAATGGACCCAAGAGAAAACCGTTGGATATCAGCCACAACAAGTCGCGCTTGGCCTGTGGGCCGACAACAATGATGCTAATGTCAGCTATTTTTTGGGTGGACTCACAAATGATGAAACCACCTCCAGGCTCTCATCTATCGCTCACGACCGACTCATTGTTAACGGCCTCCTATCACTTAATTTTACTGACATGAGTTGGAGGAATGAATCAGTTGCTGGGGATCCTACTATACGAGGATTTATGCACTATATACCGCTCGGAGAAAAAGGAATCTTGGTCAAGTTTGGCGGCGAGCGATCCTCTGCGGGCAGATATAATTCTGCCAGCGTACTGGTATGTATGATTATTTTGATATTCGGTAGAATTATACTATTTCATGGTGGTTAAATGAAATCGATGTGCGCTAGAATGATATCTCAGATATCGAAATCTACGACCTCAACACCGGGAAATGGTACACACAGAAAGCTACTGGAAATGCGGATCTTCCGGCAAATCGTATGCTAGGCTGCTCGGTGGTCATAGCAGCCCCAGATAACTCAAGTTACAATATTTATATGATGGGAGGTACTACTTCGTTTTCATCACCAGCGTCAGTGGGTGGTCATGTGCTCAATGATATGTGGATATTGTCCATACCCTCATTCAACTGGATCAAAGTCTGGTCTGGTAAGCTATTCCTGCTCTCCTGTTTACACTGACGATGTAGTTTAATGGGATCATAAGCCCCTCCTGACTGGGGGGTGCTCGGCCAGGTATGCCAGAAACTTGGATGATCATTACTAATGACTTCCCTCGAACGGGCCAATCGCACATGCGTCGAAATCGTGCTGGTTTATGACCTTGAAGAGCTTCGATGGCAAAGTAAATGGGTACCCAATCAGGATTATGCTGTTCCGATGCTCATTAGTGTAATTATTGGAGGCAGGTACGTTCCAAACATGGCTTCTTTTATTCCGGATATCTGGGTGTCACAAGACTCATGGAAATTCATAGTCATAGCGGTGGCGCAACTGAGACAAAGCCTCGAAATGGCTGGTCTTCGAAAGACCTAGAAAACGCGCTCACAGTATCCAACGGTACTGGTCTCCGACGCCCGGGACCAACCTCAACGGCGAATCTCCACGACGGTGGTGGACAAGTCGGACACAGTAAAAATACAGGTGCAATTGTTGGTGGGGCTGTTGGCGGGGTTCTAGGCTTTTTTCTCATTATTGCTATGATGTGGTTTAGTCGTTCACGAATCTGGAACCGAAAAAATATGCCTCAAATATGGGCGAAACCCGAACTCGATGGTAACGGTCGAGTAATCGAAAATTTGCCGGAACCACAGACAGTTCCCGAACTTGAAAGCAACATTCCAATTAGAGAGCTATCGGCTATACAGATTAGACCCGAGCTGGACGGCGGCGAGTTTCCAGCTGGAGAGATACCTGCACAAGGGCAGTACGTATATGCATTGCCGTGGACACAGTAGCTCAGCCTCGACTGTTGAATAATGGACTAGGGTATATTGTAAGCTATTCGTAGTGTGTACGTTGGGCTGCTGTTGGCGCTGATGAGGAAACAAGTAGGTGATTGAGATCTCGAGATATCACAACGGAAAATTGAAGTGTCATAAAGGTAGCGACACATGTGCCTAAGTACTCGGAAATCTGTAATATTCAATCTCCATTGCCATAGAAAACTGAATTGATCATGGCTAAACGTTTTCGAAATACTCTATCGATTACGAACTAGTCGTATCGTGCGCTAGATTCATATACGTATGATACTCTTGTTGAGATCAATCGAGTACGAATAGAGACATTGAATTGACTATCGTACAAAAGTGATTGTCTAAAGAGCAAAGAGAGAGAAAGACAGGCAAATATATATGGGAAAGAAGAGGGCATACTCGGCGAAGCCGAGTATCACATCCGGAGACCAATGCCGGGCATCACTGCCGGGGCTAACCCTACTCCTCGGCATGGGGGCTGGTGGCGGCCCATGGGGGCCGCAAGCCACCGGCCTCATGCCCGCAGCTTTAGGCCGAAAGCCACACAAGCCATCGGGCCAAATCCCGTGCCAACAAATCTGGTGAAATCCTACATTAGCAGTAATTTGACCCCCAACCCTGAGGATTGTTGGCTGCGGGTTAGTGATGTTAGGTAACTGCCAATTACTTTCACTGAAAACTAACACACTTTGGTGTGTTAAGACTAATCTGATATTTGACAAGAAAACTGAGATTGATGGTTAACTATGTTACCATATGATCTGGAATGGGATCGCTGAAATACTGAGACATCGAATAAACTCGTAACGATTACTCACCTGCCACCCGTGGATTGGTACTTGTTGCGTGTATTCGATCAATCTTCTTGTTCATCGCATTTAATGGTACACCCCACTCTGAATAGTACTTCATCATCCGCGCGGAATCTCTAGACACCTGAATGTATATAAACTAGCATAGACTCTATGGAGGCGAAGAGTTCAGGGGACAAGGAGTAGAGTCCTGGGGGGTGAAGTTGAAGTGGAAAACGGTACCAAAAAGGTATGAGGGTAGTGGATGGGGCTCGCGACCTTACATTGTTTTCACTTTGTGTTTTCATTGGAGCGAGGCGGATTATTAGGAATATGTATGCCATAGTCCCAAGCGGCTGAATACAAGATGATTACAAACAAACTTGGTCCTCCCAATATCGTAACACATCCATGTTTGAGATTAGCGAGTGCTTATTAGTGCACCAGCACCAAGGGACCGAAATCGTCGTTCCGGCCAGAAATTGAGTGTCGCGAAATGTTATCTATATCATGTACGGCCAGTTCATTTAATCTCGGGGGTCTCAAGGGATTTTTGTTTCACAAGTCTACATCGACTACAAAGTCAGGCTTCAGAATTTTAATTGATCATCAAGCGGTTTCCTGTCATGGCATTTGATTAGAATCTCGTAATGATACAGTGCAAAAAAATACTTCCAGTTAAATACCGTAATTTTGGCAATATACTGTATCGGTCGAAACAGTCAGCACGTCATGTCATAGAGGGTGTACTTACTCGAATACACTCTACAACGGTATGTGTCACCCCCTGTTTGTGCAGAATTTCCAGTGTTTGTTTTGCTTTATTCATACTGTATGCACTCTAATTAGAGTATGACAGGACCCTTTATCCCCTCCGCCTCTGGGCGAGCCGGCTAGATGGCGGAGCTCCCCCCCCGCTACCCTTCATCCCCGCTGACAAATGAAAAGACTAAACGATAGACCCGCCCAAGCCCGAACAGAATGGATAGGAAAGAAAAGAAAAGAAGGTATACGCCCACTGCCGCCGCTCCCCGCCCCTGAGTCCGCCTCTGCGCCTGCTCCATACCGCTCCTTCATCTGGGCGGGAACTTCCCGACTTCAGTAGCCGCCAGGAAGTCCATCACCGCTTGGTCGCACTCTTCCACGGAAAACAGCTCAGAGATCTGCACGTGTCTGCATCTGCCCGCTTTCCAGCCCGT
>Ga0307512_10007545_pt1 | contig 10758 bp, 12 predicted proteins | sample 14_EM_MG_FD_200267 | JGI IMG/M metagenome (GOLD analysis project Ga0307512, IMG submission 200267) | Populus trichocarpa ectomycorrhiza microbial communities from riparian zone in the Pacific Northwest, United States - 14_EM | ecosystem: Host-associated > Plants > Roots > Unclassified | place... | reverse complement strand
GCTTTCCAACAATCTCGCCCTTCTTATTCCGAAGGTGCGAGTAGTCCCCAGCAGCCTCCTTCTTAGCAAGTTTTTCGGCCCGTAGTTGCCTCTGCTTGTTCCTTCGTTTGATGATCTCGGCGATACGCTACAGGAGCATGTTAGAAATTTGACACAGATATGGTGAAAAACCGGCGGCCCTTACCTTGTCGACCTTGTGGCAGCAATACTCCTTAAGGTTGCCTCGAATGTGGCACAGGAGCGGGACATAAAGAAGGGCGGCCACAATCAAAAGCAAGAGGGAACCGACAAAGATAAGGACAGTGAAGAGGGTAGAGAGTGTGAGGGCAGAGGCGATGACAGTATTTCCCCTGAAGTACTTGGTGACGTCGTACCAATCACCCTTGTTGTTCTTCTTGGACATGTAGACAGCATACAACGTCAGAGCGTTGATGGATTGACGGGGGCCGTCGGACAAAAGTACACGTTTCCAACTCTTGAAGGCGAAGAAAACGAAGAAGGCGACGCTGTCACGGCCTTCAGACGATTCCCGAATGTGATCAAAGAAACAGAAGTGATCGTATGATCCTGTAGGATGTCAGGGCGCGTCAGTGTGCTGATGATTCGGTCTTGACTCAGTTTCGAAGCCCACTTAGCGAGTAGTAGTTATTGGCCATGACGTTGGTGAAGGCGTACGAAATGTCCCTGCTTGCGACAATCTTCTTGGATTTGTGGGCTTCATACGCGAGCTGAAGGGGAAGGATGAGTATACGATCTTGGGTAACCAACTTCGGAGCGTACCAGAAGGAAACCAAAGATGATACACCCGACGAACAACCACCTTCCAACTTCGAAGGGGACTGCCACGCAGTTTTTGGTCTTTGGACAGTCGTTGAAGATCTGGTTAGACCATTGCTTGGAGGTCAACATAGTGATGGCCGTAAAAATATCCAGGACGTAGACGAGGAAGTCCTTGAGCACGATGATGTAGAGCCACATATATCTAGAGGGAAAGGGAATCGGAGGGGGTGAGTTGGAACCTTGTAAATCTCGGCTCCTTGACGACAGGCGCTACGTACTTGGATCGCATTCCACATGAGTTGTCCGTGTATTCCCTTGTGTCCACGAAGTCAAACTGTGGGTAAACAGAGACAAAAGGTGAGTATATGCGGAACACAGAGAGAAGAACAGGGGGATTACCTTGTGGTCGGGAACCTTTTCACGTTTCCACCGAGGACCACTTCCACACATAGCTGGGAGATTTGATCTGAAAAAAGAGCGAGATAGACGGGAGGCGAACCAGTCGCTTTGCTGGTGTCTAAATGATAGGAGGCAGCTGGAGAAAAGAGCGAGAGAACTGGTGGTGAGGGAGAGACGGAGGTAACAGGTCCTTGCCTTTTTAGGACACCAACTGCTACCGCTTCAACAATGACGACCGTACAAAAGATAAAGGTAAAAGGTATTCCGCTGATTATTGTTCCCCACGTTTACCTCTGAGCTTTGTACAGGAAATCGAAGATGAGATGGTGAGTATTGACAAACTCATAGAACATATTCTTCGGTGTTGGTCGTTGCTCACCGCGCTTGTGGCCTCCCGTCCGTTAGGCAAAAAGTAAGATTTTTCCTTCTTCACTGCTCTCGTGTTCACAATGTAAAGCTTTTTTTTCGTATTTGCGATTGTGAACAGCCCAAAAGAACAAGGCGACGAGCTACCATTTGGGTCAGCTCAAGGCCAAACTTGCCAAGCTTCGCCGTGAGTTGATCGACCCAAAATCTGGAGGAGGTGGAGGCGGCGGCGGCATCGGATTCGACGTCGCTCGTACTGGTGTTGCATCTGTTGGATTCGTCGGGTTTCCTTCAGTTGGGAAGGTAGGCGTAACAAGCGGCTCAGATTCGACAGGAGTATTCACCCAACGAAAGTCCACCCTGATGACCAGGCTCACCGGTACCCACTCAGAAGTCAGTGAAATAGAATTCACGACCCTTACAACGGTACCCGGAACCTTGAAAGTCCATGGAGCTCCGATACAAATCCTAGATCTGCGTATGCCAGAGACTTTCCCTCTTTTCCGGGGTCTGATCATCTTGCAGCTGGAATCATCGAGGGAGCGAACGATGGCAGGGGTAGAGGACGCCAGGTCATCGCAGGTATGCCCCTTTCCACCCCCCACCACCATATTACTTACTACTCCTTCCGAACTAGTCGCCCGGACATGCAACCTAATCTTCATCATCCTGGACGTACTCAAACCCCTCGGCGACAAGAAAGTAATCGAGTCCGAACTCGAAGGCTTTGGGATCCGATTGAACAAGAAACCCCCGGCGATCATCGTCCGGAAGAAGGACAAGGGAGGCATAGCCATTATGAACACCGTGCCTCTTACAAATATCGACCACGACGAAATCAAGGCCATTTTGAGCGAGTATAGGATATCAAATGCCGATGTCGCGATTCGACAACCGAACGCCACGGCAGATGACTTGGTGGATGTTGTCGAAGGAAACCGAGTGTATATCCCCGCAATCTACGTGAGCAACGCGCACACAAACACCTCATTCGTGGTTCCTAACCTATTACATCCAGGTTCTGAACAAGGCACGCACTGAGCCCCATCATCGTGGATTACAACACTAAGTAACCAAACTCGAACTCACAGGTCGACGCCATCTCGATCGAGGAACTTGACCTTCTCTACAAAATCCCCCACAGCGTCCCAATCTCCTCAAAAGAATGGCTCAATGTCGACGAACTGATCGAGAGAATGTGGGAAGCCCTCGATCTCGTCCGGGTCTACACCAAACCGCGCGGAGCTGCTCCAGACTACTCAGCCCCGGTGGTCTTGCGTCAGGGGAAATGCACCATCCAAGATTTCTGTAACGCTATCCACAAGGAGATCGCGAAACAGATGAAATAGTGAGTTACTAATTCTCATTTTGCGCGTTCTGCTGTAGGCGACGATCGCTGATGACGATCTGGTGGACTTTAAGCGCGATCGTCTGGGGTTCAAGCGCGAAACACGCTAGGGGCCAGAAGGTTGGGCTCGACCATGTCCTTGAGGATGAGGATGGTAAGTTTAGAGTTTCAGTTTACCGCAATCCTGAGCTTAACCACCTTCCGGCAGTCGTTCACATTGCGAAGAAGTAACACCACAACTTCTAAGATTAATAGTAGCATTGCATTACATACTGTACTGTGCACGACATCTCATACGCATCCATTCCCCCGTTTTCACGACCGCACGCCTACTGAGCAGCCTGGATGGAGTGTAATGACAGGTTTGGAGACCGCAAATAAATCACCGAAAGTCGGATGAACGCCCAAACCAACCCAATAGCGCAGTAAACGCTCGTCAACAAGAGGGGCAAGAATTCTTTGGAGGGGCCCAAGGCGTAAGGCAGGAGCGTGACGACCAGATGCAGAGGGACGAAACCAGCGATGTAAAGCCTTTCGAGGGTATCGAGGACGACGAAAGCTGGGGAACGAGGGAATCTGCGGGGTACAATCCGTCACTCTCTGAATGTATATGGAGAGGTAACACCTACTCGTATACCCTACGCTGTATAGGTAAAAAGATCATAATCGCCCACACAATGGAGTATATGAGTTTGATGAGCGATTCTAGAGGCACCCGAAGTTATGAGCTCATCCTGGACACCTCGGAAGGAGTGGGACTAACCGGCAGGAGTAAACAGCAGTGGAAACAATGAATAAATACCGGCCACACTGGCAATCAAATACGTCCTAAAGTACGCATGGTTTTCCGCTGCTAGCAGGCTGCCCGCTACTCAGTCATCAGTAATCCGTGACGGACCGGGGGGGCACACCTCAGTGGTACGAGGACCAACAGAATAGCTTTCTCGTGGACGTGCCATCCGAACATGTAGGACGTGTATCCGCACAATGTGAGAGCGGTCAGGAAGGATTTGTAAGTCGGTGTCATCCAGAGTTTCGCCATGAACACCTAGAAGGGATGTCATCGCAAAGGATTTCAAAAGTAGCTATAGTAGAGATGGGGCTGACCATTACGACACCCAGCGTGATAGCAAAAGTGTGGAAGGGCTGTACATTCGGAATAACCGCGAAGACGGTATCCCCAACCAGGCCCCTCGAACTCGATGCGACGCCAGATTCGTTGATAGGGAGATCGATTCCCGTCTTTCCTGCCACTGGAATTCGAAAAGTCCAGATATACACTTAGTGAATAAGGAACGAGAAAACACCCACGTTTCAGTAACACTCGGTCTAGGGCAGAAACCAACGCCCAAGCATTTGGAGCCCAATATGCATGGTTCAGTCCACGCGTGAATGGGAACAAGCGTGAAAACAGTTGCGGTAGCTGGCCCATCAGAGCAAACGGTCCGATGGAAAGAAGGAAGACGAGTATCACCGCGTTCGCGAGTGTGAGGAATCGAACGGGGAGGATCTCCCCCGAAGGTGACATGCAATATACCCGGAGGAGGTATACGAAGTAGGCTGGCTGGGATCCCAGGTCAGGACGGGTGTTGGAATAACCAGCTCATCAAGACCTACCGCCATGTACATGTATATATGTTTGAAATTCAGTAGCATAGCAAATAGAATCCCACTCGTGAGGGCATTGCCCTGTATCTCACGTCAAGAATATAGTCATCGCGGGGGAGGGACGACTTACGTTACGAGCCATCAGGAGAGACCAAAGGAGGATCCCGTACATGAACCCGTTATATTGAAAATGTATATGGTCGACGATCAAGAATCCTGGATGTAGGAACAACGAGGCAGAGATTATTCGTTGCATAGATGGGTGCTGGGACCCAGGGATGAACCTCGCTCACAACACCCATCAACAGGTGCACGGAATTCATGCCCTAACGCGAACTCACTTTAGTAGTGCCCATCCGAGGACGAGCTCTGTAAGAATAACGGTCGATCTCTGGTAGGCAATGACCGACCATGAGTCGTAGTTGAGGTTCTGCAAGTCAACTACCCGAGGGTCGATCCAATATGCTGGTATTGACATGACTTTCTCGAAGTAGGCGAAGAAAGGTGGGTAGTCCAACGCTGATACGGAATGTCAGCTACCGCAAATTCTACAGGAAGCGGAAGACCCCCACTCCATTCTGACGTTGTCTGCACAAAACATCAGCTTCCTCGTTTCGACCCTCCGCAAACATGAGAAGGACCCGTACGTCGTAGTACCACTTTGACATCGGTAGTGAATGTGTGATAGCGAGCCAGTTCCGGTGAACCTCAAAGTCTGTCGACCGACTGAAAAAATGTAGGTCGGAACGGACACGTTCATGGCAAAACGTTCGTGACGTAACTTACTAGGCGGGAAAAAGTAGCAACTTTATGCACGTAGAAACGAGAAGAACACCCCATTCTGCGTATCCCAAGGTCACATCAAGCCCCAGTCGGTGCCACAACGAGCTCTTCGTCTGTTGTTGTCCAGAGGATTCAGCAGCGTCATTCGATTCGTCCTCTGGAATTGTAGGTTGTGATTGAACGGAATCGTGAACCAGATAACTCGCTCGGGCTGAGGAAGACCGACGCATTTGTTGAGGGAGTATCTTCGACCCGCTTGCCTTGGGAGACCTGTCGGATGGTGTGGGGTCCATGATGAAGATCCAAGGAGGGCACGCGCTACTTGGGACTCCAACTCGGAATTCCGCGCGCCACTTGGAACTCCGCAGAACCTCTGTCATCTCACATTGCATACTGTCCCGATTGCATAGGATGCGATCATCGAATTGGATAAAAAGATCGCGGACAAGTGGGTCGCGTAGTCTTACATGAGCACCCACTTGCCAACCAGCCAATTACCTACACCCCTATGGAGCAAGGGCATAAGAACAGGTGTTAGCATACACTGGAGCTGCATTGAACAACTCCTCCCGACAAAACAACTCAGTTCTCAACACTTAGTAGTTCTCATCGATTCAGCGACCATGTCTTTCCAAACCAGGTCTTTCGGTGATAAAACCTTCAATGCCATCGGATATGGTGTTATGGGTCTTTCTATCGGCTACGGTACGGTTGGCACGGACGAGGAACGTTTGAAGGTAGCCAACCGTTACGTCCTCTACCGTTCCGGCAGCTGACTAACCCTCGTTCGTACCACAGGTTCTGGATGCCGTCTACGAATCCGGGTGTACCTTCTGGGACACCGCCGACGCCTACGGCGATAACGAGGATCTAATTGCAAAATGGTACACATATCTCCACCGTAAATATTCGCCCCGCTCACAGTCCCTGCCCGCGGTTTGATGACATAGGTTCGAGAAGACCGGGAAGCGCAACAAGATCTTCCTCGCCACCAAGTTTGGTCTCGACCATGGAGAACCAGATAGGCTCGTGAAGGCTACCCCAGAATACGTCCACGAGGCCTTCAACAGGTCATTGTCGAGGTTGTGAATCGAATACGTCGATCTCTACTACCTCCACCGTGTCGACCCAACGGTCCCGATCGAATACACCGTCGGCGAGATGGCCAAACTCGTCAGGTGAGTGGTGATTTCGTCTCGTCCCGCGATTCACCAACCTGAAACCTGATCCGTTCCAGAGCCGGGAAGGTCAAGTGCATCGGACTGTCCGAGATCTCAGTCCCGACCCTTCGTAGGGCACTGCTGTTCACCCAATCTCCGCCATCCAAGTCGAACACTCGCCCTTCACCTTGGACATCGAGGATGATTCCATCGGACTGTTGAAGACTGCGAGGGAACTCGGCGTCAAGATCATCGCATACTCTCCCCTTGGAAGGGGTCTCATCGCCGGCCGCTACGTGAGTTGACGGTCTTGAAGTGACGATGGACCGTCCTGCTGAACTCTTTGTAGAAATCTCCTGATGACTTCGAGGCCGGCGACTTCCGAGTAGATTCGTCGCTCGGTACCCGAAGGAGAACTTCCCGAACATCCTGAAATTGGCGGATGGTCTGAAGGAAATCGGTGAGAGATACAATGCCACCGCTGGTCAGGTCGCTTTGGCGTGGTTTTTAGCTCAGGGAGAGGACGTCATCCCTATCCCTGGTACCACCCGACTCCCGGTATGTCTGGCATCGAGATTGCGCCGTGTGCGGGGCTAACGATGGTATCTTCGCGGAACCTCAAAGAGAAGGCGGAAGCTGGGAAGATCCGGCTCTCCTTGGAGGATCTCCAAGCTGTCAGAGAAGTAGCGGATAGGGCCGATGCCGCGCAGGGTGACCGTTACCCGGGTGTTTATATGCAGACGTTCGCGGATACCCCTCTTCCCTGAGCTCCGAGTTGGGTACTCCTGACAGTCGACAAGCGTATATGATTCCATGTACTTGATAGATAAATGTAACAAGATCTACGCGTAGGGAAAACGAGAAGCGAAGATAGGATGGTTAATGCATTGCTTTCACTGTTCATCAAAATACGCCAGTTCCTCTAATGAGTTCCCCTCTCAACTTGAGGCGAATTCCAGCCTGCTGTGATGGAACCACGTGTGCATGTCGAGTTCCCCAACGCGTACTCCTAATACTCCGAGGATGTTCGACTTGGTACTCTCGACTGCTCTGATCACTGACAATCGCTTCCGCCGGGAAAAACCCGTCGGCGGTCGTCATCAATAACATAGTCCGTCACGTGTTCTCGACCACGATCATCCGCGTTCCTTAATCATGAGCGGTTCAAACCAAGTGGCTGACAAGGAGCTGCAAGGGTGAGCAATCTCTTCCGAGGAAAAGCGGATAGGCGAATCATTAACAGTCACTCCGTAGAGGTGTAATGGCCAAATTATTTGCCTTCAGCATCTCGCTGGCTGTCGTTCCAATAGCCTCCTACTTCCTATCTCAAAAATACATGTGGCCTGGTACGCCTCGTCGTTTGCCTGGACTAAAGTTACAGGTGTAGTGACTGTTCCTTTTTACAGGGAATACGACTGCTTCTGCACTGACCGCTGTATTCACGGCGAACGTCGTCCTCGTGGCATACATCGTCGTCTCGGTTCAGGAGGAAAGCAAGACGACAGACGCCACAACGACCACAACCGGGGAAACGAAGAAAACACAGTAACAAGCTTCAGACTCGTCAGGTTTCACTTGTAAACAACTTAATCCTATTCCGACGGCCCCAAACGGGGCAGATAATTACTGGTTCTACAATGGGCCAACATGTAACTAAGCGAATATAGATAACACACATGCATAAGTTTGGTAGTAGACAACGCGACGGATACACAGTAAGAGCGAGAGCGAAGGTATAAACGGAGGAGTACATGTTCAGAAGTCTTCGTCGATGGTGCTGGGGGGACACAGTCAGTCGCTATAGCAAGGACTCTTAAGTAAATGTAACTCACAAAGACTTGGTGCTTTGGGGCTGTTCGGCAGTAGGCGTCGAAGCAGTCGTGTGGTTGACGCCAGCCTTGGAGTAATCCGACACACGCTTCTCGAAGAAGTTGGTCTTTCCCTGAAGCGAGATCATGTCCATGAAGTCGAAGGGGTTGGTGGCATTGTAGATCTTCTCATTGCCAAGAGCAACGAGCAAACGGTCAGCGACGAACTCGATGTACTGGCACATGAGCTTGGCGTTCATGCCGATGAGGGAGACGGGGAGGGCATCAGTCAAGAACTCCTGTTCGATGACGACGGCCTCCTTTATAATCTTCTCCAAGAGTTTGGGGTGGGGCCGCCTCCTGAGATGACTAAACAGGAGACAAGCGAAGTCGGTGTGCATACCCTCATCACGGCTGATCAACTCATTGGAGAAGGTGAGACCGGGCATGAGTCCGCGTTTCTTCAACCAGAAGATGGAAGCGAAAGATCCGGAGAAGAAGATACCCTCGACGGCGGCGAATGCGACAAGACGTTCACCGAAGGAGGCACGATCATCAGTAATGTAGCGAAGAGCCCAATCAGCCTTCCTCTTGATGCAGGGGATGGTGTCGATGGCACCGAAGAGATAGTTACGGCGAGCGGGATCCTTGATGTACGTGTCGATGAGAAGAGAGTATGTCTCTGAGTGGATGTTTTCCATCATGATCTGGAAGCCGTAGAAGCAGCGTGCCTCAGCAGCCTGGACTTCGTTGGAGAAACGCTCAACGAGGTTTTCGTTAACAATACCGTCGGATGCGGCAAAGAAAGCGAGAACGTGGGAGATGAAGTGTTGCTCGTTGGCGTTCAACCGGTTGTTCCAGTCGTGAAGATCCTTTGAGAGATCCATTTCTTCTGCTGTCCAGAAGGAAGCCTCGGCTTTCTTGTACATCTGCCAGATCTATGAGGTGGTGTCAGAGAGGGGAGATGCGACACGCTTGATGGTGTATGCACCTCGGGGTACTGGATAGGGAACAATACGAAGCGACGCTTGGTCTCAACCAGAAGGGGCTCTTGGTCTAAGCGGAAAACCTGTCAGAGGCACGTCGCAGCGGTGACAGGTATCTACACGAACCTTCGGTGATGTCAACATCGCCAACGAACTGTTTCCTGAGTTCCCCAAGCTCAGCTTCTTCAGGGTCGGCCTCATCCTCGGTGGCGTCCGCAGACTCCTCGCGAAGGATGAACTCGAGTTTCTCGACCGTCTTCGCGTCCTTGGTAGGGGTCTTCAAGGCGAGCTCCTTGATAGCAGCGGCAGCCTATAGTAATTAACGCGACGCGTCGAGATCAACAAACGCGTTCCACGCGAAGTATGGCACCGGTGACTCGACAAACCTTCTTAGAAGGGGTCAACTGAGGAGAAGTGACGGGGATAGAGGTGAAGACGGTAGAAGACATGATGATGTGTTTCAAAGAATGAGGAAGGAAAACTTGGACTATTGTGGTACTAATGAGAGAGGGGGAGCAGTCAAAAGACGCGCTTAAGTAACCAACCGTTGTTTGGTCTCGCCTATTTGGTCCTCTCAATATCATGTGATGCCGCGTAAACGGTTCGCGTTTCCACGGAATTCTGTTGCAAACGGCTCAAAAACACGCTCAAAACACGGACACGACACACCAAGGCCCATTGTCCATGGATTTTTGGCCATTAGACACGGTAAGCGGAGGGTACGCGACCACGTGACCTCATTAGGGCGACGCGATCGTGTCCTCCGTTCTCATTGGTGCATACCCTGGGAAAAATAGCGCGCGCTAGTCTCAAGCCGGTCGGAGGCTCATCTGTGATCGCGGCAAGCGCGATCGGCCTGTTCCAATTGCAGATTTCACCCAATCCCCTTTTCCTCGGAAGAGATTTTTCACCCTTGCAGTCCCTTGTCGGCCACTTGTTTTGGACTGCTCATGATATAGGGACGCGGATGCCATCGTGGCTGAGAATACGTGACGGTATTTTCCCGGCGGAAGCGATGTTCAGTGATCAAAACAGTCGAGAGTACTAAGTGGAACATCCTCGGAATACCAGAAGTACGTGTTGGGGAACTCGACACGTATGCATAGTTCCATCACAGTAGGCTGGAATTCGCCTCGAGTCCAGAGGCTGGTGTATTTGATGAACAGCGAACGCGATGTATCAACCATCCTATCTTCGTTTCTCGGTTTCCCTACGCGTAGGTCTTGTTACATTCACCTACCAAGTACATATAATCATATACGCTTGTCGACTATCAGGAGTACCCAACTCGGAGCTCAGGGAAGAGGAGTATCCGCGAACAACGATTGCATATAAACATCCGGGTAACGATCACCCTGCGCGACATTGGTCCTATCCGCTACTTCTCTGACAGTTTTGAGATCCTCCGGGGAGAGCCGGATCTTCCCAGCTTCCACATTCTCTTTGAGGTTCTGCGAAGATACCATCGTTAGCCCCGCACACGGCGCAATCTCGATGCCAGACATACCGGGCGTCGGGTG
>Ga0307512_10007544_pt1 | contig 10761 bp, 9 predicted proteins | sample 14_EM_MG_FD_200267 | JGI IMG/M metagenome (GOLD analysis project Ga0307512, IMG submission 200267) | Populus trichocarpa ectomycorrhiza microbial communities from riparian zone in the Pacific Northwest, United States - 14_EM | ecosystem: Host-associated > Plants > Roots > Unclassified | place... | reverse complement strand
GGGGTTGGTGGTCGCAGCGCCGGTTTCACGGATAGAGAGAGGTAGGTCTGTGGAGAGAGATAATAGATTGCGTGGAGAAGAATCTCCAGACTAGCTACCCTGCCCTTCCTTTATACTTTTCCTTCCCTCTGTGGAATCACAGCTTGCCCGCAAGACTGACACAGTTCCACCATCATGACTCAAGCGTCACGCCCAAGGAAACACATGATCGTACTCGGCCGCCGCGCGGCCACCACTCTACTCGCGGCAACAAGAGAAAGGACACACAAGCAAGAACAGTACAGAAAGAGACGAAGGTCGTGCAAGCATAATCAAAGGGAAACAACATACATAAGAAGACAGGAGAAGGACGCACAAGCACTATCAACAGGAAACGGTAAAGATGAGAAGGACGCGTAGGCAACATAGAGGAAACAAAGGAGAGAGGTCTAGACCGGCCAGCGGTCAGGGAATATTGCTACCAGCGCGATATGGTGGAGATCGGTCGAGGCGCCTAAGCGCGGAGGAAGACCGTGGCTGCGGCAGCGGTGATGAGGGCCAGCCACAGGGCGACAAGGGTGATGGCGGCCCCGGCCGCGGCGATTACCAGCCTGCCGTGCGAGATTCATGACACGCAGATACTATAATGTGTAGGTAACTGCTGACAAGTGCTCGGTAGTCTGGGTGGAGGAAAATTTGCTGAGCCTGGAGATGGTGAATGCGAGGTTTAGCTGAGTGCATAGCATTAGCCACATCAGACTGCCAACAATTGACTGATACTGTTGTTTACCATCTGAGTCAAGAGTCCTTGCTGTACCATTTGTCAGTTTTGACTCTGGATCTAATCTTTGGAGCTTGCTTCCAGTAGGCTGTGGTGTTCAGTGAAAGTTGCAGTCGGAACAGCCATTTGTTGCAAGCAGCTTCCTGACAGCATGCTGTTGGTGGATATGTACTATCTATCATGATCAGTCACACTCAATCGCGATACTCAGAAAGCAGCAAACTGGGCTGTAGTTGGTCATCTTGTACTTGGCGTGGTGGAAGTGCATGATTGTGGTGACTCGGTAGGCTGATGGAGAGAAAAGCAGCATGTCATAAATGTACCGTGGCAGAATTATAGGTGCGTCATTCTGAGCCGATTGCTTGGAGTTCCAGCTGGCCAGTCAGGGATCAGTTAAATTGGTGGAGGTAGTGCTTACTGAGAGGTAGATATTCAGATCATACTCGCATCATTGGAGACCGAAAGATCTGATAAAGTGGTCAATATACTCATACCAGAGATGGGTGGCCTGCTTGAGTCCAGAAAGCGACTATCTCAGCTTGCAGACTTGAGGTTTGTACGCCTGAATACTCTGCAGCAGAGCCATATCGATGTCACCATCAACTTTGGGATTCAGGAATGTGGTTACAACATCTATTTGTTCGATTATCCAGTCATGGGCAGCAGCGAAGGCAAGCATCATATGTAGGCTTTGCAACTGTACTACAGGGGTGAAAGTTTCACCGAAGTCGACCCCTACCTACTGTTTAAAACCTCGGAAAACAAGCCTGGCCTTATACCAAATGCCCCCTCCTGGCAACTACTTGGTCTTGAAGACCCACTTGCATAAGGAAAAAAATTCTGTGTCTGGACACTAGATACACATCGGAAATATCTAGACACGTAGGATGCAACCCAGCAAGGTATTCTGGGTCGAGACAACGCATATCAGTGCACATGCTGTACCGAACATGACCAGCCCATGCATATACGTACTAGACAGAAGTGGGCTGCACATTGGCCTTCCAGATGACTAATGTCAAGGCAAACAGCATCCAGACAATGCATGCCACCGCATCTGCCTTCTGGATCAGGAGTGTCAGCGCAATTGCCTTCTGAACGCAGCACATATCGTACAGACATATGTTGGACTCATATAGGGATCCGTAGAGACAAAGATAGCGAATTGATTGATTGATACAACTTCGAAGGAGGAACACTGTCACTATATACAACAGTCCTGAGGGACTCGCCAGGGGTAAAGAGTGAAGACTGTCCCCTGAGCCGGTGCTCGGGAGACTCGGGCAGCTGTCATCTCCGCATGTGCCGCCTCCACTCCATCATCTCCGGACGCCGTCTCCGGTCCATCATCTCTGGATGCCCATTATTCTGACACTTCCCCTCGTATGGAAGATGCAAAGGAACGTAGCAGAGAAGGAGAAAACAAAATGGCCAGTATAGTAACAAACAGCAGCAAAGTAGAGAAATACAGTAAAAGCTGGTATCATCGGATGCCTTGTTAAAACTTATAAGTGTGTAAAAAACCTTATAGGAAAACCACAGACATAGGAGAAAGAGTGCATCCACCAAAGAAAGAAAGGAGAGGGAAAGATTCCAGTTTAACCACCCACGATGTGCTTCTGCTGGATACCAGGCCGATTTCCAGGCCGATCCGTTGGATAATCTGTCAATCATTAGCATGGGGCGCGCACAGCAGCTACGTCATCACCGAGCGTATACAATGGCCACATCAAAATCAGGCATGCACAGCAGCTCCACCGAGCGCATAGAACGGCCATAACAGTAGACGCGTACAGCAGCTCCACTGAGCGCATACGACAGCAACATCAATATCAGATGTGCATAGCAGCTTCACCAAGCGCGTACGACAGCCACAACAGGCACACAAAGCAGCTCCACCGAGCACCTATGATGGCAACAACAATATCAGGCGTACACAGCAGCTTCACCGAGCATGTACGACGGCAACAACAATATCAGGTGCGTACCGCAGTTCCACTGAGTGCATATGACGGCAACAACAATATCAGGCGCGCATAGGAGCTCCACCGAGCACGTACGATGGCAACAACAGGGGCGCAAAGCAGCTCGACCGAGCACGTACAATGGCCAGATCAACATCAGGTGCGTTCAGCAGCTCCACCGAGTGTGTACGATGGCTACAACAATATCAGGCTTGCAGAGCAGCTCCAGCGAGTGCGTACGATGGCAACAACAATATCAGGCGCACACAGCAGCTTCACCGAGCGCGTACGATGGCAACAACAATATCAGGGGCGCACAGCAGCTCCCACCGAACATGTACGACAGCCACATCAACATCACGCGCACACAGCACCTCCACCGAGCACAAATGACGGCCACAACAGGCGCGAACAGCAGCTCCACCGAGTGCGTACAATGGCCACAACATCATCACTGAGGGGTTTCAGATTGGAAGAGAAACGAGGAAAAAGGCATACCAGTAATCAGATATAAGCCGTGAACTATGACCTCATCGTAGTAGCCCCCGTGGTTCACCTGCGCAGTCTGTGCAGAGGCTCTCTGAGGCCATCTTTCCTTCCTGAGTCTTTCTGCGTCTTGCTTCAACCGGCAGTCTGCTTCCTTGTGTGCTTCTCGTGTGCAGTTAAATCATCGTGGTCCTGAATCACCTGCTCTTTCGTAAGGCTTCAGACCTCTGCGACCACTGACTCCCCATTGCTTGCCGTGGTGGCGGGTCGTTGCTGCAAGTGCTTGCGTGGTGGTTCCGGCGATGTTCAGGTTCAAACCAAGTTTGTCGTTATGGAGTGCCATTGAGGCTTCAACGTCAATCAGTGTTTTGGTAATGGCATCCAGAGTAAGTTCAGCAGCAGGCTTGTTCTCAATGATGCCAGCGATGGTGGCGAATATCTCCAGGAGCGTAGAAAGGAGGAGACTGATTAGGACATTATCTGAGATACGTTCTTGGGAGCCAGCGAGCGGTTGACGATTATCCTTTAGTGTGGTGATATACGCTGAGACTGAGGTGCCCAGCTTCATTGTAGTCTTGTGAAAACAGTGAACAGTCGTATGTCACCTGGACAGCGAGGTTGAGGTATCGAATTCAGACAGAGTGCAGTCCAGATGTGGTTGGGTTCTTCGTTGGGGAGGTTATCAATGAGGGATGACGTGGTTTCGTCCGATGACACGTATATCAGCGAATAGGCCCATCCAGAGCAGCGGTGAAAGTCATGCAGCTCAGAGGTCACGTCCACATTTGAGGGTTGCTTTCATACTGGTTACGATTCCGAATGTGTGTTCTGTGATCAGAAAGGCCTGTGTGAGCTCTTCCAGGAGTGGTAGTTGTGATCGTTGAGCATCTCTGTTGAGCCATGCTTGCAGGTGAACTTCATGGATTCCAACTTGCAAAATGTTCGGATCTTTGTTGGAGAACTATAGCTTGGCAATGAGGCTCACAGGAGTTGAGGCTTAAAAACGAGAGTGCATGAATGAGGTGGTGAAGCGAGGTGGGTACAAATATCGGCGGCTTCGATTATCGATAGGTTGCGGATTGCTAGAGCGTTCAATCTGGGCTCATAACCTGTCACAATAATCACTTGATAGGGTGTGTAGGAACTCCATTGCTTGATATGCTTACCATAGCGAGACGACCGCTCTCGATATATACATGCTGAAGCAAGCCCATTACCCATCACTGACTCGCCCAGATACCCTGGATGGCAGCTTGCCACCTCCGGTCTGGATGTCGCCGGTGGCGACTTGCCGCGTCACCAGTGGTGAGTTGCCACCTCTGCCACCTGATGAATTCCGGACGCAACTGAGTGCCGTGGCCTCATCAGGCCTAGGCAGACTCTTGACCCATATATCTGACACTTCCCCTCATACGGAAGAGCAGCAGAGAATGACTGTGAAAAAAGAGAAATGACAGTGAAACCCCAAGTCCTTGGATGCCTCGTTAAAACTCGTAACCGTTTAAAAACCCCCGCAGCGAAAACCACAGACATAGGTGAAAGAGTGCATCCTCCAAGGAAAGTAAGGAGAGGGAAAGAAAAACTGTTAACCAACTGCCACCTGATTTACCAGGAGCTTCCCCTGGATATCAGGCTGATTTCCAGGCTGGTGCTTCGGATGGTCTGTCAATCGTCAACAATGGGCGTTCACAGCAGCTCCACCGAGCGCATATGATGGCCACAACAATAGGCGCGTACCGTAGGTCCACCGAGCATGTACGACAGCCATAACAATAGGCGCACACAGCAGCTCCAGCGAGTGTATACGACGGCACAACAATAGGCGCAGAGAGCAGCTCTACTGAGTGTATATGACGGCCATAACAACAATAGACGTGTGCGACTGCTCTGGGATCGCCGAGTGCACACCACAGCCTCAACCTCGAGGGCATGCGACAGCTCTGGTATCACCGAGAGCATACGACAACTCCGACTAACCATTAGAGACGTGCGAATGCTCCGGCATCGCCGAGTGCGTACCACAGCCCCATCCTTGAGTGCCTGTGACAGCTCCGGTATCACCGAGAACACACCACAACTCTGAGTAACCATTAGGCGTATGTGACTACTCCGGCATCGCTGAGTGTGCACCACAGCCCCATCCTCGAGCACATGTGACAGCTCCGGTATTACCGTAAGCGAACCACAACTCCAAGTAACCATTGGGGTTCAGAGAAAACGTACCAGTAGTCGGCTGATAAGCCGTAAACCATGACCTCATCTGGGCAGTCCACAAAGTTCACCTGGGCAGTCTGTACGGAGGCTTTTTGAGACCACCATTTCTTCCTGAGACCTTCCGCATCCCACTTCAACTGGCAGTGCACTTCCTTGTGTCCTTCTCGAGTACAGTAGAAACACCATCCCTGTGAGTTGCTTGGCCTTTCGTTGGGCTTTTGTCCTCTATAACCATCACCTCACCGTTGCTTGCCATGGTGGCGAGTCACTGCTACAAGCGCTTGACTGGTGGCACTGGTGATGTTCAGGTTTGTACCAACTTGGTCGTTACGGAGTGCCATCGAGGCTTCGGCATCAATTAACGTTGTGGTGACAGCATCCAGACTAAGTTCGGCGGCAGGCTTGTTCTAAATTATGCAGGCGATGGTGGTGAACGTCTCTGGGAGCATAGATAGGAGGTGACCGATCAGGACATTATCGGAGATACGTACTTGGGAACCAGTGAGCGGTTGACGGATATCTTTTAGAATGAAGATATATGATGAAACTGAGGTTCCTGGCTTCATTGTAGTCTTTTGGAAATGGCGAACGGTCGTAAGTCATCCGGACAGGGAGGCTGAAGTATCGAATGCTAGATGCAGGGCAGTCCACACATGGTCGGGTTCTTCGTTGGGGAGGTTGTTGATGAGAGACCGTATGGTTTCATCCAATGATGCGTATATCAGCGAGTAGGCCCATCCGGAGCAGTGGTAAAAGTCACATAGCTGAGCGGTTGCACCGGCGTTCGGGGTGCTTGCGTTCCAGTTACGATTCCGAATGCCTCTTCCACGATAAGGAAGGCCTTGAGTGAGGGCTTCCAGGAGTGGTAGTTGTGATCATTTAGTATCTCCATTGAGCCGTGCTTGCAGGTAAACTTCGTATATTCTATATTGCGAGGTACAAAACTTTGAAGGATAGCTAAACAACTAGGCAATGAGGCGTGGGTGTGAATTGCATTGTGGATTGGCTGAGCGTTCAATCTGGTCTCATAATCTGTCAAAATAATTGCATGATAGGGTGTGTAGGAACTCCGTTGGTTGATATTTTTACCATAGCGAGATGACCGCTCTCGATATATACATGCTGAAGCAAGCCCATTACCCATTACCAACTCGCCCAGATACCCTGGGTGGCAGCTTGCCACCTCCGGTCTGGATGTCACCAGTGGCAACTGGCCACGTCACCATTCATCAGGAAAAAAAATCTGCGTCCGGACACACCAGACGCTCGGGACGCTCTGGACACACCCTGGCAGGGCACATACCGCTCCCAACGGGAAACGCACAGGCAATGTGAATTCGGACGCAGCACGCCATGGCACTGTGCATTCGGACAACATATGCCAGGGCGCCGTGCGTCCGGACGCAGCTCGCCATGGCATCTGCTTACCGGACAGAGCATGTCAGCGTATTTTCCTTCTGGACGCAGCCATGTCAGAGCATTTTCCTTCTGGACGCAGCCATGTCAGGGCATTTTCCTTCTGGACGCAGCTGTGTCAGACCATTTTCCTTCTGGGCGCAGCCGTGTCAGGGCAAATGGCGTCCGGACGACGCGTGTCATAGAACCACGGTCACACTGTCTGTCAAGGCACGGAACATCATAGCAAATACTCTTGTCACATTCGCAAACACGCAGCGGGTTCCAGGCATAGTGACTCAGTCCAGTTCTATTCATTCTATCTAATGTACATCTATATATGCTACTACCACACTTCGCACGGAAACAAAGGAAAGTTGGCAAATCCGACACGACGCGTTGAGCACGATGCGATGACCACAACACGATGAGCACAACGCCTTGAGCACAACGCAATGAGCACAACGCGATGAGCACAACGCGATGAGCACGACGAGATGAACATGACGCGATTCAGCACGACGACTATGAGGAGGATGGCGATGAGCACGCCGGCGGCTGCGAGGACGATAGCAAGTAGGATGCGGCGAGTATGATTGCGAGCTTTGTGACATGGTTAGCGCAGCTCTCAGAGTGACAGACAGCAGGAAGTTGTACAATACAACGTGACGAGTAAGATGTCAATGAGGGTGCTGGCGGCGAGAACAATAGCGGGTAGGACGCGGCGAGTATGATGTCAATGAGGGTGCCGGCGGCGAGGACGATAGCAAGTAGGACGCGGCGAGTATGATTGCAAGTAAGAGGCAGCGAGTATGATGGCGAGCTTTGAGACAAGGTTAGCGCAGCTCTCAGAGTGACAGAGACACGGGGAAGGTGTACAATACACAGTGAGGAGTACGATGTCAATGAGGGTGCCAGCGGTCAGGACGATAGCGAGCAGGATGCGGCGAATAAGTCGCGGCGAGTATGATAGCATGAAAGACGAGATGAGTACGATGGCAATAGAAAGCGCCAAACCACTACTAACGCTTGCGCTTTCACAAGGTTCGGCTCATAGATAGACCCCTTTTTTCTTCTCCTTTCACCTGTCGACATTTTCCTAATTGACATCTTACTCATTGTGCCTTTCTTGCCATCATACTCGCCGCGTCTTACTCCCTTTCATACTTGCTGCGTCCTACTCGCCCACACTCGCCGCATCCTACCCCCTATCGTTCTCACCGCCAGCACACTCATTGACATCGTACTCATCACGTTGTATTGTACAACTTCCCGCTGTCTGTCACTCCAAGAGCTGTGCTAACCATGTCACAAAGCTCGCCATCATACTTGCCGCGTCTTACTTGCAATCATACTCGCCGCGTCCTACTTGCTATCGTCCTCGCCGCCGGCACCCTCATTGACATCATACTCGCCGCGTCTTACGCACGCTCATACTCGCCACGGCCTACTCGCTATTGTTCTCGCAGCTGGCACCCTCATTGACATCATACTCGCCGCGTCCTACCCGCTATCGTTCTCGCCGCCGGCACCCTCATTGACATCGTACTCGTCACGTTGTATTGTACATCTTCCCGCTGTCTGTCACTCTGACAGCTGCACTAACCATATCACAAAGCTCGCAATCATACTCGCCGCGTCCTACTTGCTATCGTCCTCGCTGCTGGCGGTGTGCTCATTGCCATCCTCCTCACAGTCGTCGTGCTCATCGTGTCGTGTTCATCTCATCGTGCTCATCGCGTCGTGCTCATCGCGTCTTGCTCATCGTGTCGTGCTCATCGCGTCGTGCTCATCACGTCGTGCTCAACGCGTTGTGCTCATCGCGTTGTGCTCAACGCATTGTCCAGACGCCATTTGCCCTGACACGGCAGCGTCCAGAAGGAAAATGCCCTGACACGGCTGCGTCCAGAAGGAAAATGCCCTGACATGGCTGCGTCCAGAAGGAAAATGCCCTGACACGGCTGCGTCCAGAAGGAAAATGCCCTGACACGCTCCGTCCGGTAAGTAGATGCCGAGGCAAGCTGCGTCTGGATGCACGGTGCCATGGCGAACTGCGTCCGAGTTAAGCAGGTTGTGTCCGAAGCGTCCAGAGCGTCTAGTGCGTCCGGACGCTCAGGACGCAATTATTTTTTTTCCTGATGTTGGCCAGTTGCCACCTCCACCACCTGATGAATTCCAGACGCAACTGAGTGCCGCAGCTTCGTCAGACCTAGGCTGGCTCTCGACCCATATATCTGACATGTCTTCTGGACGTAGTGCATGTCTTACAGACCCAGAGTGTCAAGGCAGATGTCGTCCGGACGAAGGGTGTCAGGGCATTTGCCTTCTGAATGTAGCGCATATCTTACTGATGCAGAATGTTAAGGCAAATTTCTTCCAGACACAGAGTGTCAAGGCAAATGTCATATGGATGATGTAAGCCACAGCATCTGCCTTCTGCATGAGGACTGTCAGGGCATTTCCCTTTTGGACATAGAGTGTCAAGGCAAATGTCGTCTGGATGATGCATGCCATGGTATCTGCCTTCTGGACAAGGAGATTCTTCGCAATCCGGACACAGCGCATCTTACAGACCCAGAGCGTCAAGGCAAATGGGATCCAGACGAGGCTTACAATAGTGCACCATACTTTGGTAACAGAGTGGTCACGGTGGTAGCATCGTAACATGACCATCAGGGTATGGTACATTGCAGCGAAGACTATTAAACTCGCATTTGGTTCCAGGCATTGTAACTCAAGCCAGTTGTATTCATTAGATCCAATTTACATCTATATTCCACATCACTGTTGACAGCATAGCTCTGTGTGACCAAAACAAAGGCAGTTTACAGGATAAGACATAACGTAACGAGGAGGTTGTCATTGAAGATGGCGGTGAGGCTGCTGGTGGCAAAGATGACAGCAAATGTGACGTGGTGAGATAGTCAAGGAGCATCATGAATTGTTTGGGCAGCTCTCAGAGGGACAGAGGGAAGTTGTACAATACGACATGGTGAATACAATGTCGATGAGTATGGCTGTGAGGCTGCCAGCATCAAGGACGAAAGCAAATTAGATGCAGTGAGAAGATCGACGAGCTTCATGAATTGTTAGCGCAGCTCTCACAGGGACAGTGCGATGTTGTACAATACAATGCAATGAGTACAATGTCAATGAAAATGGCGGTGTGGATGCCAGCAGCAAAGACAATAGCAAAAATGACATTGCGAGACGGTTGACGATCTTCGTGAATTGTTAGTGCAGCTCTCAGATGGCCAGAGCGAAGTTATACAATACGACGTGACGAGTACCATGTCGATGAAGATGGTGGTGATGCTGCAAGTGACAAGGACAAAAGCAAATAAGACGCAGCGAGAAGATTGATAAGCTTCGTGAATTGTTAGCGCAGCTCTCAGAGGGACAGAGGGATGTTGTATAATACGATGTGACGAGTACAATATTGATTAGGATGGCGGCAAGGTTGCAGACGGCAAAGACAAAAGCAAATAAGATGCGGTGAGAAGATCGACAAGCTTCATGAATTGTTAGCATAGCTCTCAGGGAAAGTGGGAAGTTGTACAATATGACACGATGAGTACGATGTCGATGAAAAGAGCATGCTAGCAGTATGGATGATATAAGGTAAGACATGACGAGTACAATGACGATGAAAAGAGGATGCCCATAGCATGGATGACATTGGGTAAGATGTGATACGTATGATACTTATGATGATGGTGGTGAGGTTGATGCAGGTAGTGTGGATGATAGCAAGATACGAGGAGTGTGCTGGTCGTATGGATGATATGATGAAAGTAGAAGTAAAAAAGGGGTGGACTTGCGGTCTGTGCCATCGTATTCAGCAGCTAAGCTGTGGTAAGTGTGCCAAACGGTACGAAGGCATAGGCACTAGCAAACACTTGGCACCTTACAAGTCGCATGCGAAATCACTTGCAATCCATG
>Ga0307512_10007542_pt1 | contig 10762 bp, 12 predicted proteins | sample 14_EM_MG_FD_200267 | JGI IMG/M metagenome (GOLD analysis project Ga0307512, IMG submission 200267) | Populus trichocarpa ectomycorrhiza microbial communities from riparian zone in the Pacific Northwest, United States - 14_EM | ecosystem: Host-associated > Plants > Roots > Unclassified | place... | reverse complement strand
TGCCTTCCCACATCCGTAGTGGAGAGGAAGTCCAGTACCGCCCGGCTGCACGTCTCATCCGCCAGGAGATCTCGGATCTTCCACCTATTCTTCCACCTCCCGGTCTCCTTCTTCACCTCCGCACACAGGGTCTTCAGCTGGGGGTTTCACCCCCGATGCACCTTGAAGAGGTGCTCCCGAGTCTGATTCGGGTACCGGCACCACCAGCACTGGGGGGTTGGCCGGTTCTTCGTCCAATTGAGGTACTGTCTGGATAGACAGTGCCCCGTCATGACCTGTTAGAACGGCGAGGCGAGCATCTTGGTGCTCCCAGCTACCGTACCGTCAGGCTGCTGGCTGTTGGGGATCCGGTAGTTCGTCCTGGAGGTCCGGCCTCCAGCTCACTGACGGGCCTCCGCCCACTTCTTCTCCGAGATCTCCCGCTTGAGGTTGGCGAGAGATCAGGGGGAGGGTCATCGCCCGCACTTCCGTCCGATCAGAGTAGTTCAGCCATTCCACCGCGTGGGTGTCAGGCTCCCCCGCCACAATCTTCGCCCACTCGTCAGCCTTCTCGTTGCCTGCGATTCCCTTGTGCACTGGGCACCACCGTATTTCGATGATGATGCCCGGTCTGGCCCTGCGCAGGGCGGCAATGTGCTTCTGCGCGTGGAGGGCGTATTGTTGCCCTGGGCCAGGTTCGTCCGATGCCATCCTCTTGATGGCCGCCTGTGCATCGGTGAAGATGGTCACCCGTTCCGGGATCGTGTTTCTTCTCGAGGCTGATTCCAGCGCGCTGGCGAGGGCGGCGCACTCTAGGTAGATCATGGCGAGGACATGTACAGTCCATTTCCTGTCCGCAATCCGCGCTCGGTGGCTCGTTGCAAGCTCCCCTTTGCCCTCCGCCCAGGCCCGTCCCAGAAAGAGAAAAAAATGCGCTCCAAGAAACTTCACAAAGGAAATAGCAAAAAAAAAATAAAAAAATATAAAATAATCGCGACACGTCCTCTAAGCCTCGCCTCCCGATGCCATGAAGGCACAGGTGGGTAAGAGCAGCGGTGGCTCCTCCCCAGCACCCACCTCCCGCACAGCACCCAGCTCCTCCGACTCCACCCTCCGATCCTGTTCCCGCTCCCGGCGCTCCCAGAGCTCCCACTCTGGCGCCTCACTCCCTGCGTCGCCCTCATCCTCAACCAGCACTAGCTTCCCCACATCCGTAGAGGAAAGGAAATCCAGCACCGCCTGACCATCTACCATCGGCAAGTAGGTGTACCTGCATACAATACTCTCTTTTATCAAGGAACGCCTGTCTGATCGTGAATTCTTTAGTTCCAACTGCCTGGTATATCGATCAGGCCAGCGCTGTAGATTCACCGCCAGCGACGAGTTCAATGAGTACGATGTAATGTGGCTAGACTCTAAAGTCAACTTACAATAATACAATCCCGGCCAGCGAACATCGATTGAAACAAAACTGAGCTGGGAATTGTATAGGGATGGAGTGACGGCATTGTGTACGACTGATATTTTGGCAAAATATTTCACGAAAAGATACAGCGCCGTGGGATACCAAGATGAGGTTCGGAAAGATAGCGAGGAGGGGGAAGAAGAGGACCCAAGCACTGGAGCTTTTCCAAGAATCTCTTGTCATGGGACTTGGGTACTGGTGGTGATGGCGGGGAAGAGTTTGGAATCGAGCTGTGGTTGTATGTCATTGGTGTTTAGGATTCTGCAATGATAATTCTATGGCTCGGAGGTTGTCTTTATTTTAGGGATTCCTTGGTTGGGGTCTCGGGAGGTCTGTTAGATTTGTGGTGTTGGTGTTGGGGGCTCTGTCTTGATCATCCGATGGCTCGGGGGTTGCGTTTCTTTGGAAGTTAGTGTGTCGGGGTAAATGTCGGGGTTCGGACATTTTGTATGTACGTAATAAGGGGAACTTTTCCTTCCAGACTCCCAGCCTAACACCACAGGCCTAGTGACTGTTGTCACCGAATATGCACGTCACTGTCCTAACTACCCAGTGAACAAACTCCAAAACACTCGGATGGTAGGAGAACTTGGCCGCATTGTCTCCAGTGGATTCCGGAGGCATTCGAGGTGCTTAACATTGACTTCATTGTCAATCTACCGAAGAGCAGAACCTATGATGCGATCATGGTTATAATCGACAGATTCACCAAGACCGGCATTGGAAAAGTTCTTGTTTCTGTTTACGTGCTTTTTGACTGTATATAGAAGAGCGCTGGGACGTAGCTCAACGAGCGGGGCGACCCGTAAGGGGAGGACCCCAAGGCCGATGGCTTGGCGCCATGGCGCGTTGGCACCGTGCCTTCAGTGCCGGCAACCTTGAGCCTCAAGCCTTAGCGGTCCGCGCTGCCTCTCCCTCTCCTCAAACCTTGTCTCCATCTCGACTTCTTGACTCGCCCCATACCCTCACAGTCTCGCACCACATGGAGGGGTATCATCCGCCCGGCGCACCATCGTCCAACTCCTCGTCCCGTTTCATCAAAACGCCAACGCCGATATATGCAATAGGTGCGAAACGAACCTCCAACTCCTGCGAGCATAGGACTGATGATGACAACAGGCAAGCAGCTAGCAGCAGCTCGCAAATACCCGTGTCCTTCGCCCAGCCATCGTGGGCCACGTTTCCCACGGCCACGGATCCAACAAACGTCATGGATGACGCAAGAGGTAACCTTGCCGCTGAATCCCTTTCACCCCTCATCTCGCCTGCCGCGCGGTCGGGGGCCCCATTCTCTACTCTCTCCGAGAAACCGTTTGACAACGACAACAGGAACGACGATGGCACAGCCTGTACCGTCATCATCCCACATGTCGGCAGCTCCGCTGCTACCGGCCCTGGCCCGCAACGACCCAGGTGAATCCATGCAGAACGGCACCGTTGCATCCTCGCGGAACGGCTCCGCCGTATCCACCCAGAATGGCACGGATGGTTCCTCGCATAACTTGCCCGCGGGCTCTACCACAGGCGTGGGATTCACTTTGCGTCAGCAATTGTGTTTGGCTTTTCAAGGGTCTATTATCTTATCCTTGGAGCAAATCGCACAGATATGCCGTGAAATTCTGGGGTCATACTGGGCAGACCGCTCGAATTCGTGAGTTCCTCCAGCCTGCAGACCTGATAGTAAACCAACTGACTTTGGCCGTTAGGAGTGCGCAGTATTCAGGTTTCGTAGTGAGGATTATCATTGTGTGGGTCGTATCTTGGATCCTCTTCGTGTTTTTCGGTCTGCGGTGCCTGGGGATGGTATTCCCCAATTGGAGGGAATGGTTAGCCGGCCTTCCAATAACGGGAAATTTTCGTCACCGCAGGGTGGCCCAGCCAGATCTTGAAAGTGGTGGATCGCAACTCACGTTCGTGGGTGATGAAAGTCAGGAGGGAAGTTAATAATTCTTTAGATACCCAGGGAGGTGTTTGTCAGTCTTTTTTGGATTGGAGTCATCGTTTATGCGTCTGATGTTGAGTTTTTTTGATGCTGCATTCTGTACCTTTCTTACACATGACTAAGAGTCAATTAGCGTTTCGTCGGTTTGCCATGTTTTTTCCTGCGAGTGTACAATGGTGTTTGTGTGATGCGTGACAGAGATATTACCGGCGTCTTCTTTTTTTGCATTGCTGTTCGTTTTCAATTGTACGCTGTTCCCACCCTATCTTACTCGACCTAGGCATAAGTACGCATAAGCGCGTTAGATCGATCGCTGTGCACACTCTCTCTTCGTCACCGCCATGCAAGTCATTTTTGCAGTGGAAGATACTAAGGCCCGCGTACTAACACGGCCTGCGTGCTGGGAGCCCGGGACTAGCGTAGTCTGGGCGCCAAGCGTGGCAGCTGTGAAGTAGAGGTTGAGTAGCTGGAGATCCTTAGACAATACAACACACTCGGCTGAGACCGAATTCGCGACCCTCATTGGTGACCACGGCAGGGAACCTCTCTCGTAGTAACTTGCGTTTATGAACGATGCTTGTGGCCTTGCGAGGATAACACCACAGGATTCGGGCTATTTCGTTGAGTGGTTATGGTTGATTGGTTGTCTGATGTGGACGCTGTGGCGTTCATCAGACAGAAGGAAACGAGGTCGAGGATATCCCTACTCCATCACCCAGGTTGTTGATTGAGCTCACCGAAGTACGCGTTAGGAAGCAGAGAATACATTACCATCGAGAGAACGAGCGTCAACACTACTGGTACCGATTCGACAGACATCAGAGGTGGCGACTACGGAGTACGAGGAAAATTACGGAGAGATTGAGAGCGAGGGCGACAGTGATATTGCTTGGAAGATTGGCAGTGAAGACTGCCAGGAGGAGGCCCTACAACAACGCTCGGTTGCTCACCCGGTTGCTCGCCCAGAGGACGGAAGGTTTTTACTTTGCAGTTGGAGCTGGAGAGTGTTAGAGAACACGATGAACAGCGAGCGGAAAGCAGGAGTGCTTCGGTTGGGCGGAGACGAACCTGTATCGGACGAAGAGGACGATCTGACGCCAGGAGAAAGGGAACCGGACGACATGCCAAGCCCCACATGGGTGAAGATCCAGCCCTTTGGTGGTAGACTGGGAGAGAACCTCGACAGCTTCCTCAGGACGTTCGCCCGTGCAGTCGGCTGTGCGGTGTTCCCGGAGTAGTCGGACATTGACGAAGGGAGGGAACTGAAGGATTCAGACACGGGGCAACCTCTCCATTTTCGTCTCCGCCTTTTCCCCGTTTCTCTTCGTATGTTCGGTGCCATTTCTCGGCGCACTTCCTTCCTTGGCGTCTCCGTTCGTCCCCGCGCTCGCGCTCACAACTCCTGGTGCTCATGCCTTCCGGACCTTTCTCGCAACTCACACTCACGTTGCTTCTCGCACAACTCATGCCACTCATGCCGCTCACGCCACTCCTGGCGCCACTCACGCCGATCATCGCATTGATGCCATTCACGCCGCTCATGCCGTTCGTGCCGCTCATACTGCTCCCGTCGTTCGTACCGCCCACGCCAGTCGCACTGCTGATACCGCTCACGCCACTCACGCCGTTCACGCCGTTCACGCCTCTGACGCCGCTCTTCACGCCGCTCACGCCGCCGAAGCTACTAATACCGCCCAAGCCGCTCGCACTGCTGATGCCGTTCACACCACTCACGCCGCTCATGCTACTCATCGTGCCGCTCACCGCTCTACTCTCACACGCCAATGACAACCTCTATCCTCCCACTTGCAGTCAATGCTCGAAAGGGTCGTAAAATTTGAGCGCTTTCCCTCGACACTGGTCCACCTTCGGAACTGCAACAGTCGACTGTACGGAGGCCTCCCTCAAGGCTTTCCCGAAGGCTTGCATCGATGCCTATGCTATCTCCGGGAAGGCTTCCTATTCATACAGTGCTTGTCCAATCAGATTATCCTGTAGCATCCAGGTGGAGACGTCGAGGGAGGAGATGGGAACTGAAATGGCATGTGTCACGGCGCAGGCCTCGACGTTCGGTGGACTGGCCGAGAACGCCGCAGCGCTCGAAAGATCGGTCGGCGCGAAGCTCGGGAGCGTCTCAGCGTTTGGAAGGTTCTGGCCTACAACGGCGCGACACTTGGGAGCGCCTCAGCGCTTGGAAGATTCTGGCAGAACGGCGCGACGTCCGGGAGGTTTTGGTTGGGAGCGGCGCGACGCCCGGAAGATTGATCTAGAACGGCACTACGTCCAGAAGTTTGAACTGGAACGGCACGACATCCGGAAGGTTATGGGAACGGCGCGACGTCCGGCACGACGTCCGGAAGGTTGGTCTGAAAGGGGCAGGGATGCCTCGGCGTTGGTCTGGATGCTTGGAGGGTTTTGTTGCATGAGGAGTGTGTGTACACATGTGAGTTGCGCGAGTACGAGTGTGAGTACGCATGTATATAAGGAGGGCTTTCTGCTGCGTGTTTGTTTCTTCTTCTTTCTCTCTCATGCAACCTCTTGTATACCTCTTGGATACATCTTGTATAACTTATCAATCCTACAAATCAAGTATCCTTCCTCCATCTCTGTTCCATCTCTGTTCCTTCCGCTTGCGGTGTTCGCTCGTCGATCGTTCGCCCTTCTCTGTTCTCCGTACTTCTTCCTCCGTCTTTCGTCCTCGGCATTCGCACGTCGAGCGTTCGCCCGCCTCCGTCCTCCCACGCGTCTATCCTTGGTGTTCGCTCATTCAGCATTCACCCGGTCGCCCGTTTCCCCCTACGCCTCTATCCTCGGTGTTCGCTCATTCAGCGTTCACCCAGTCCTCCGTCCTCCCACGCCTCAGTTCTCGGCGTTCACTCGTTCAGCGATCGCCCGCCTTTATCCTTGGTGTTCGCTCGTCCAGCGTTCGCCTGCCTCCGTCTTCGGCGTTCGCTCGTTCAGCGATCGCCCTTTAGCAAGCCAGTGAGCTGAAACAGTTGCTCATATCGGGATGCGGCAAGTGGCTTCGTGAGTAGGTCACCCAAATTTACCGCTGAGGTGACTTACCGGAACCTGACTATCCCTCGCTGGTGCTCAGCGTGAACACGGCGGTAATTGACATCGATATAGTTCGACTTCTGACATACAGCTCCGGAGCCCATCAACTTGTGGGCACCCTTAATATCGCATCTAATAGGTACCGGCGCTTCCGACATCCACACCGACATTCCATCTGTTACCTCTGTCAGAATAAGGTGGCGTCCAGAGATGAGGAGGCGTCCGGAGATGAGGAGGCGTCTGGAGATGAGGAGGCATCCGGACATGACTGACTCACCGAGCACCGGCTCGGGGGGGCAGTCTTCCGTCCTTTGTCGCAACGGCCTTCCTGTTTATAGAGAGATCTTGCGCCCGCATAATACTGCAATACAATCTTCACGTTTTTCGATACATCTATTCCAACAGGTTATGAGCCCGGATTGAACGCTCTGCCAATCCGCTACCCGTCGATAATCGCTCCCCGCCGTACCTGCCACTTTGCGCCTCGCCTCTGCATCTCATCCCTGCACTCTCGTTTTTTTTAGCCTCAACAAACATCGTGTCAACATCATGACCAACTCCGCCAGTACACCTGCAAGCATGGCTCGACACCCATCCTCTGCGCGAGAAACTACCACTCATGGAAGAACAACATTATGAACCTCCTCGCAATGGACAACTTCCTTGAAATTGTCCTCGGTACGGAGCTCGCACCTGCCGGCAACGCAACAGCGCAGGCTCAAGACTTCCGCCAGCGATCGCAACGTGCCTTCGGAATGATCTGGTCATCAACTGAACCCACCATTCGAACGATTCTCAATCAGCCTTGGATATCGCGATCCGCACGCAGCCTGAGAAGCCCTCCGTGAACAATACGATGTCGCCGCATCCCAGACTGCACGGATCACTACCCTTGCCCGCCTTCACTCCGCTGTGATGAAGCCGGGAATGTCTGTATCAGACTAAACCTCCTCACTTTCGGATATCAGCCAGGAGTTGGAAGGGACTCCAGATGAAGTCACGGAGCAATACCTGATTATGCGCATCTTTGCGACCCTTCCCAAGCAATTCACCAATATTGTGGACATCCTCAAGAACCGACCGATCGAAGAACAAACACTCAACTCTACAAGTACGATTCTGATTGAACACGAAACCACACAAGCTCTCCGCAACACCACCACTGCCTCCAATCTCAATCTGGCCGGAACCCCCAGCAATGCCCTGACTGCCAATGTTAACAGTGACAAGCACCAGCGAGCCAACGGAAAAGGCAAACACTGTCGAAAGCGTTACAATAAGAAACGGGCAACCTCAGACCCCAGCAACATCACGTGCTACTACTGCACAAGGAAAGGACACAAAGAGATTGACTGTGAAGTCAAGAAAAGAGCCACCGAGATGAGACAGGGAAGGGATGACAGGTGCGGAAAGTCAGAATCTGCCCATAATGTCAAAACCGGAGACACTGTAGTACACGGCCAGACAGTGATGGCAAGAGTGGATGGAAACACAGACAACACAAATGAATGGATAATCGACTCCGGCGCAACCCACCACACCTCACCAAATCGGATGGACTTTCATGAATACCACCCACTCGAGGAATTCTTACAAGTTGAGTTAGCCGACTCTGTCAGCTTAGCAACAGCTGCCGGCAGCATCAACCTCCAGCTGGATTGCGAATGCTCCTCAGGGTGGACGCTCTATATGTACCAGAGTTCGGAGCCTCCCTGCTCTCGGTACCCTAGTTGATCAAGTATGGCATTGATGTCAGTTTACGTTCCCATTCACGTACTGCTTACATTACATCATAGGATTTCACGAAACAACCCCTGGGCAGATATCCACCTGGATCCAGGTCCTTCGTCCTCCTCAGCAATGTAACCTCCAAAAGAAATCATGCAATCGCCACCGTATGTCGAGCAAATGCCCTGCCTCAGTCGGACTCGGCACCTCGGTCAGACTCGGAATTGGCGACTTGGTCAGACTCGGAATCGGCGCCTCGGTCAGTGTTGGAATTGCTCCTCGCCGCTCCTGTGTGGCGCTCCAGCATGGCGCTCAGGCGTGGCGCTCCGGCGTGTCGCTCCGGCGTGGCGCACTGGCGGAAGCGACATAATAGCTACGGCAATGGCGGGGGGACCCTGGTAACGACGGCTTACAAGTCTTCCATAGCAGCGTCTTTAGCATTCTTTCTTCTAGACTTTTACACAATTTGACATAGCATAGAAAAAGACTTGACGCATCTGTCCGAGTTGTTCCATCACACGTCAACCATCAAATCATCTCATTCTGTCTCCCTCTTTTCTCTCACCCTTTCTACTTGTGAAGTCTCTCGAAAAGGACGGTGATCACGCAATCTTTAACAGTTAGACTCGGAATCGGGGCCTTGTTCAGACTCGGAATCGGCGCCTCGGTCAGACTCGGAATCGGGGCTTCGTTTAGACTCGGAATCGGGGCCTCGGTCAGACTCGAAATCGGCGCCTCGGTTGGACTCGGAATCGACACCTCGGTCGGAATTGGCATTTCGGACGGATAACCAAACACGGCCCCGATGCCTTGGACATCACAATCTCAGTGATATCCGAAAGCTATTGCCTAAGGGATCTTACTCTGAAAAGGAAACTGCACCCACCACATGCGATATTTGCATCAAAGCAAAGGCTAAGGAGAAGTTTCAAAGGAAGATTCCAGCTTGGCGAACGACCAAGCCACTGCAAGTGATCCACTCCGACCTATGCGGACCCATCAGCCCTCAATCACTGTCCGGGCGCCGATACAACATACTATATATTGATGACTTCAGCAGCTACACCTGGATATGCTTTCTACGCTCAAAGTCATCATTGGAAGTGTGTACAGTATTCAGAGACTTCAAAAATCTTGTTGAGCTACAGCTAAATCGTCGCATCACTCGGTTCCAGTGCGACAATGGCAAAGGAGAATAAGACAACGAAGCATTTCGATCAATCCTTGCAGAATACGGTATCACCTTTAAGCCATCACCGCCATACACACAGGATAAAAATGGGGTCTCCGAAAGGATGATTCAGACGTACAATTCATCAGGAAAAAAAAAATTGCGTCCAGAGCGTCCGGATGCACCTGACGGCCAAGACGCTCTGGATGCAACCTTGCTAGCCCGGACGCAGCATACCACGGCACTGTGCGTCCCGACGCAGCTCGCCACGGCACCGTGCGTTCAGCGCTCCTCGCCATGGCACTGTGCATCTGGACGCAGCGGCCGTGGTATACGCGTCTAGATGAGTAGTGTCAGGGCATTTGCCCTCTGGGCGCAGAGTGTCAAGGCAAATGTCATCCGGACGACGCGTGCCACGGCATCTGCTTTCCGGACGAGGAGTGTCAGGGCATTTGCCATCCGGACGCAGCGCGTGTCTTACAGACGCAGAGTATCATGGCAATTTTTACCAGACAGAGCGTGTCAAGGCAAATGTCATCCGGACGAGGCTTACGATGGAGCGCCACACATAGGTAACAGAGCAGTCACGGTGATAGCATCCAGACGCAACTGTTCCGGCGCGGTACATTGCCGCGAAGACTATCAAACACGCGTTTTGTTCCAGGCATTGTGATTCAATCCTGTTCTATTGATGACATCTAATGTATATCTATATACCAGACTAGCTTACCTAGTGCAAGCACCTAGCGTCACATCCATCGCCTGCAATGCTGTTCCTATTGTGGATAGCATCGGTCTGCGTGACAGAAACAAAGGCAGTTTGACGGATAAGAAACGACGCGACGAGTACGATGTCAGTCAGGATAGCGGTGGGGATGCCGGCGGCAAGGACGATCGCGAATAAGACGCAGCGAGGTGATCTGCGAGCTTCGTGAGATTGTAAGCGCAGCACCCAGAGGGACAAACACAGTGGGAAGTTGTACAATCGACGCAGTGAGTACGATGTCGATGAGGATACCGGCGGCGTGGATGACGTCAAGACGTGTCGAGTACGATGTCGGTGAGGATACCAGCAGCGTGGATGATGTCAAGTAAGACACGACAAGTACGATGTCGATGAGGACAACGGTGAGGATGCCAGTGAGAAGGACGATTACGAATAAGACATGGTGAGATGATCGGCGAGCTTTGTGAGATTGTTAGCGCAGCTCTCAGAGGGACAGACACAGTGGGAAGTTGTACAATACGACGTAACAAGTACGATGTCGATGAGGATACCAGCAGTGTGGATGACGTCAAGTAAGACGCGACGAGTACGATGTCCATGAGGATACCAGCAGCGTGGATGATGTCAAGTAAGACGCGACGAGTACGATGTCGATGAGGATAGCGGTGAGGATGCCAGTGAGAAGGACGATTA
>Ga0307512_10007541_pt1 | contig 10765 bp, 6 predicted proteins | sample 14_EM_MG_FD_200267 | JGI IMG/M metagenome (GOLD analysis project Ga0307512, IMG submission 200267) | Populus trichocarpa ectomycorrhiza microbial communities from riparian zone in the Pacific Northwest, United States - 14_EM | ecosystem: Host-associated > Plants > Roots > Unclassified | place... | reverse complement strand
GCAGGGGCTGAACGACTGGGTCGACATGGGCATCGACTTCCGCTACTTCTTCGTCCGCAAGACCATGTTCGTCAAGTACGCGCAGGCGTTCGTCGTGCTGCCGGGCGGCTTCGGCACGCTGGACGAGCTGTTCGAGGCTGTCACGCTGGTCCAGACGAAGAAGGTCACCCGGTTCCCGGTGATCCTGATGGGCACCGAGTACTGGGCCGGGCTGGTCGACTGGATGAAGAAGACGCTGCTCGCGGCCGGGAAGATCAACAAGGCCGATCTCGACCTGATCCAGCTGACCGACGACGTCGACGAGGCCGTGCAAATCATCGTGGACGCCGACGCGGCGCACGCCGAAGCCATCGGGAAGCGGTGACGTGGCTGCGATCTGTGTCTTCTGCGCATCGTCGAGCAAACTAGAGCAGCGATGGCTCGACCTAGCCGCCGACACCGGACGTGAACTGGCCGCGCGCGGCCACACGCTAGTCTCCGGCGGCGGATGCGTCGGCATGATGGGCACGCTCGCCGACGGGGCCCGGGCCGGCGGGGCGCACACCCTCGGGGTGATCCCGCAAACCCTGGTGGATCTCGAGGTGGCCGACACCGCCTCCGACGAGCTGATCATCACCGACGACATGGGCAGCCGTAAGGATCTGATGATCGAGCGGTCGGACGCGTTCATCACGCTGCCCGGCGGGCTGGGGACGCTGGACGAGCTGTTCGAGGTCTGGACCACGGCGACGCTGGATATTCACCGCAAGCCGATCGCTGTGGTCGACCTGGACGGCTTCTACTCCGGGCTGCTTCGCTGGCTGGGTGAGCTGGCCGACACCGATTTCGTGCGCCAGGCCGCGCTCGACCAGATCACCGTGGTGACCTCGATTCCGGCGGCGTTCGACGCCATCGAGCGGGCGCTGCAGGCCCGCTGAGCGGGGCAGCGGCCGACATCGATTCTTGGTAGCGTCCGGGCGCCGGGCCGCCGTTCGGCGGCTCACGGAACTCCACGGGGGAGCATGCCATGAGGCGTACACCAGCACTGTGCCTAGCCGCCGCCGCGGCCATCACCGCGGGCATCCTCGCCAGCGCCTGGCCGGCACTGGCCGACGATGTCCCGACGCCGACCACCAGCTCACCGTCGGCCGAGCCGACCACCGACCTGCCGCCGCCACCCCAGAAGCCGATCCCGACGGGCCCGAGCACGGAAACCCCGCCCACCGCGGACCCGTCGGTCACACCTCCGCCCATGCCTACGATCTCGCCCGACGAGGATTTCTGACGGATATCCGGCTGACTTGATGGCCGCCGCGGGAGCGGGCCCCGCGGCGTGCCAGACTTCAAGCCATGCCGCCGCAACGGGCGACGTTGCTCCAAGTTGCGCAACGGGCCGGTGTGTCCCGCAGTACGGCCTCCTTCGTCCTCGCAGGCCGCCACGTCGACATGCGCATTTCCGAAGACGCCCGGCAGCGGGTGCTGCGCGCCGCTCAAGAGCTCGACTACCGGCCCAACCTGATGGCCCGCAGCCTGCGTACGAAGGTGACCAGGACAATCGCCCTGGTCTCGGACACCATCGCGGCCGATCCGTACGCGGGCCGGTCCATCCACGGGGCGCTGGCCGCGGCGGTCGCCCGCGGCCACCTGCTCTTCATCGGCGAAACCCAGGGCGACCCGACGATCGAGGAACGGCTGATCTCCGACTTCCTCGATCGCCAAGTCGACGCGTTCGTGTACGCGAGCATGTTCACCCGCTACGTCAGGCTGCCGAAGCTGCTCCGCGGCCGCCCGGTCGTCCTGCTGAACTGTCTCACCCGGGCCGGCACGCCGGCCCAGCACGCGGTGGTCCCCGACGAGGTCCGCGCCGGCCGGAGCGCGGCCCGCACGCTGGTCGAGTCGGGCCACCAAGCCGGGATCTACCTGGTCGGCACGCCGTCCCAGCAGGTCTTCGCGGGCCGCGAGCGGCTGAGCGGGATCCGCGACGGGCTAGCCTCGGCCGGGGCCAAACTGAGCGGGACGATCGACTGCGACTGGTGGCCGGAACCGGCGTACGAGGTGCTCACCCGTTCGTTCGCCGAGGGGCTCCGGCCGCGGGCGCTGATCTGCCTGAACGACCGGATCGCGCTGGGTACCTACCAGGCGGCGCGGGAGGCCGGGCTGCGCATTCCGGAGGACGTGTCGGTGCTCTCGTTCGACGACTCCGACCTGGCGTCCTGGCTGCGTCCGCAGCTCACTAGCATTTCGCTGCCGCACTACGAGCTCGGCTGGCAGGCCGTGGAGCTGCTGCTGGGCGTCGCGTCGAAACCCGAGGTGACCCGGATGCCGATGCCGGTGCACAACCGCGCCTCAGTCGCAAAAGCAGTCGACTAGCCGTCCATCGTGGCCCCGACTCGGGCCGGTCTTGTCGCGTCGGCTGGTCTTGTCGCGTCGGCCGGTCTTGTCGCGTTGGTCGGGGTTGCCCGTTGGTTGGGGTTGCCCGCCGGGCCTCGATTTTCGGCCGGGGTCGACCTATCGGGGGATGGCGCCGGTGCCGGAGGTCCCTGCGGGCGGGCTCGTAGTCCAGGCTGTCGTACCCGCGTGGTCTCATTGATGCCGTGAGCACGCCGGCGTCGTCCCCAGCGGTGCGCCCTCCGGCGTATCGGCTGGTCCGCCGTCCGCCGGTGCCCGCGCCCGCGCTGGTCGACGATCCGCTGCAGCGCTACATCGTCGAGCACACCGACGGGCCGTTGCTAGTCGTCGGCGGTCCCGGCACAGGTAAGACGACCGTGCTGGTCGAGGCGGTCGCGGCCCGGGTCGCTGCGGGCGTCGACCCGGAGCGGATCCTCGTGCTCACCTTCGGCCGCCGCGGCGCCGCTGCCCTGCGCGACAGGATCGAGGCGCGCATCGCCGGCGACCCCGGCCGCATCGTGCACGAGCCGCTGGTCAGGACCTTCCATGCGTACGCGTTCGGCTTGCTCCGCCGCGCGGCCGCCGCCCGGGGTGAGCCGTCACCCCGGCTGCTCACCGGCCCCGAGCAGGATCTGATCATCCGCGAGCTGTTGGCGGTCGTCGGCGATGCGGAGTCGGCCGACGAGATCCGCTGGCCCGAGGCGCTGCGACCGGCCCTGCCCACCCGGGCGTTCGCCCAGCAACTGCGCGACCTGATGCAGCGCGCCGCCGAGCGCGGGGTCGGCCCGGCCGAACTGGCCCGCCTCGGCGAGCGCCTAGGCCGCGACGACTGGCCGGCGGCGGCCCGTTTCCTCCGCCAATATGTGGCGGTGCTAGCCCTGCGCGACGCGACAACCCGGGGCTCGACGGCCTACGACCCGGCCGAGCTGGTCCGCGCGGCGGCCGGGCTGCTGGCCGACGACCCGGCCCTGCTCGAGGCCGAGCGCCGCCGCCTCGCCTTCGTGTATGTCGACGAGCTAGCCGACACCGACCCGGCGCAGATCGAGCTGTTGTCACTGGTCGCAAGCGGCGGAACGCCCCTGGTCGCGTTCGCGGATCCCGACTCGTCGGTGTATGGCTTCCGCGGCGCCGACCCGGGGGGGGTGAGCGCGTTCCCGGCCCGGTTCCGAACGGCGTCCGGGGCGGTGGCCGAGACGCTGACCTTGCACACCAGCTACCGGGCAGATCCGGCGCTGCTGGCGGCGACGGGACGGCTGGCCCGGCGGATGCGCGGACCGGTCCGGCATCGCTCGCTCCACCCACCGCCGGAGTCGCCCGAGCCCTCGGATGCGCCCAGGGTTGCTGTGCCGCCTGCGGGCTCGGCCTTCCCGGCCGGGCCGGGTGCGGCCGCTGTGCCTGGGGTTGCTGTTCCGGCGGCGGGCTCCGTCTTTCCCGTTCGGCCGGGTGCGGCCGGTGCGTCTGGGGTTGCTGCGCAGGCTGAGGGCACCGGTTCTTCGGCGGCGGGGGCGGTCGTGCGGACGTTCCGGTCGCCCACCGGCGAGACCGCCTATGTTGCGCATGCGCTGCGGGAGGCGCATCTGCTGCACGGGGTGCCCTGGTCGCGGATGGCTGTTGTGCTGCGGTCGACATCGCTGCAACTGCCGTCGCTGCAGCGGGGGCTTTCCGCCGCCGGCGTTCCGACGGTGATTCACGCCGAGGATTTGCCGCTGCACCTACAGCCGGCCGTTGCGCCGTTCCTGCTGCTGCTTCGGTGCGCGCTCGAGCCCGACGTGTTAGACGAGGAAGCTGCGGTCGCGCTGTTGCATTCGCCGCTGGGCGGGGCCGACCCGTTGGCCGAGCGGCGGCTGCGGCAGGGTCTGCGGGCCCTGGCGTTGGCGGCCGGGGATCGGCGGCCGTCCGGTGAGCTGCTGGTTGACGCCGTGCGCGACCCGGCCGGCCTGGCCGTGGTCGAGCGGCGGTGGGCGGTGCCCGCGCAGACCGTGGCGCGGCTACTGGCCACCGCGCGGGAGGCGGCCGGGGCTCCCGGGGCCACCGCTGAGCAGGTGTTGTGGGCGGTGTGGCAGGCGAGCAGGCTGGCCGAGCGCTGGTATGACATGGGCACCCGCGGCGCGCCGGTGGAGCTCGGCAGTGAGGGTGGCCGGGCCCGGCAGTGGCGGGCCGAGGCGGCCGATCGCGACCTCGATGCCATGGTGGTGCTCTTCGACGCGGCCGCCCGGTTCGTCGACCGGCTGCCGGGCGCGCGCACCGAGGTCTTCCTCGATCACGTCTTGGGCCAGGATCTGCCCGCCGACTCGATCGCGCCCAGCGCTGACCGTGGCGAGGCGGTGCGTCTGCTCACCGCGCACGCGGCAAAAGGCCTGGAGTGGGACGTCGTGGTGCTGGCCGGGGTCCAGGAGGGGATCTGGCCCGACCTGCGCTTGCGCGGCAGCCTGCTCGGCTCCGAGCGGCTCGTCGATGTCCTGGCCGGCCGAGCCGGCGCGGGGGCGGCCGCGGTGGTCGGGCAGACGTCGGCCCTGCTTGACGAGGAGCGGCGGCTGTTCTACGTCGCCACGACCCGGGCGCGGAAGCGGCTGGTGGTCACGGCGGTCGCCTCGGCTAGCGTCGGCGGCTCCGACGGCGAGGAACAACCGAGCCGTTTCCTGACCGAATTGGCAATTCCCGACCAGCGCGGCGGCCGAGGCCCGCAAACCCCACCCGACAACACCCCACCCGAACCCGACCCATTCGACACAGGCCCGCCAGACCCTGCCGACCCGCCGGATCCAGCGGGCCCGTCGGGTTCCGCTGGTGTGCCGGGTTCGGCCGGTCCGTCGGGTTCGAGCGGTCCGCTGGGCTCGGGCGGTGTGCCGGATCCAGCCGGTCCGCTGGGCCCGGCTGGTGCGCCGGATCCAGCCGGTCCGTCGGGTTCGGGCGGGCTGCGGGGTTCGGCCGGTCCGTCGGGCTCGGCGGGTGTGTCGGTTTCGGTCGAGCCGTCCGGCTCGGTCGGCCCGCCGGACCCTGCCGCCCTGCCGGACCCTGCCGCCCTGCCGGTCTCGGCTGAGCGGCGGGCCACGGCTGGTGTGCCGGGTTCCGCTGATTCGCCGAATGGGGGGACCGGGTCGGCGGGCCCTGGCCCGGGTTCGCCGAGCGCGGATTCCGGGTTGTCGGAGCCTGGCGGTGAGGAATCGGCTGAGCTTGTCGTGGGGCGGCCGCCGCGGGCGTTTACCCTCTCGGCGTTGGTGGCTGAGCTGCGTACGGCCGTGGTTGCCGTTGATGTTGCACCGGCCCGGCGGCGTGCCGCGGCGGCCGAGTTGGCCCGGCTTGCCGCCGCCGGGGTGCCGGGCGCGCATCCCGACGACTGGTGGGGTTTACGAGCTTTGTCCGATGATCGGCCGCTCGTCGACGACGGCGAGCCGGTCAAGGTCACGCCCTCGGCCATGGAGAGCGCGTTGCGGTGCAGCTTGCGGTGGCTGCTCGAACGGCACGGCGGCGCGGCCCCGCCCGGCCCGGCCCAGGGCGTCGGCAACCTGGTGCACGCGGCCGCCATGCTCGCCGAGGACGCGAACGCCGACCGGGAACAACTGGTTGAGTACGTCTCGGCGCGGTTCGACGCGATCGAGTTGGCCGCCCGCTGGCTGGCCGGTCCCGAGCACGAACGAGCCCAGGGCATGGTCGACAAGCTGCTGCGCTGGCTGGCCAAGAACCCGCGGCGGCTGCTTGCGATCGAGCATGAGTTCACCGTGCGGCTTGACGATCCGCAGCGGCCGATCCAGCTGACCGGGCGGGTCGACCGGCTCGAGGTCGATGATCAGGGGCGGCTGGTGGTCGTCGACTTGAAGACCGGCAAGACCACCGCCGTGGCGACGGCCGATGTGGCGGAGCACGCTCAGCTGGCCGGCTATCAGGCGGCCGTCGACGCCGGGGGCTTCGAAAACTTCGGCAACGAGAGCGGCGGTGCGGCGCTCGTGCAGCTCGGCCCGACCAAGGAGGCACGGGAGCAGATGCAGCTTCCGCTGGCCGAGGCCGAGGACCCCAATTGGGCGTACGCGATGGTCCGGCGCACCGCCGACACGATGGCGGCGGCGACCTTCGCGGCCGTGGCCAACTCGAAATGCCGGGTGTGCCCGGTGCGTACCGCGTGCCCGATCTCGGGGCAGGGGCGGCAGGTCGTCGAGCCGTGACCCAGCCGAGCCTCTTCGCCGAGACGCCCGCCCAGCCTCGCCGCCGGGCCGACTCCGGTCCCCGGTACACCCCGCTTGAACTGGCGAAACTCCTTCGGCTGCACGCGCCGACGCCCGAGCAGGCGGCGATCATCTCGGCGCCCGTCGAGCCGGTCCTAGTGGTCGCCGGGGCCGGTTCGGGCAAGACCGAGACGATGGCCTCCCGGGTGGTCTGGCTGGTCGCCAACGGGTACGCGCACCCCGACGAGATCCTCGGGCTCACGTTCACCCGCAAGGCCGCCGGCGAGTTGGCGCACCGGGTCCGGATCCGGCTCGGGCAGCTGGTCCGCCGGCTCGGCCGCGACGACGCGTTTACCGGCGAGGCCACCGTCTCGACCTACCACTCCTATGCGGCCCGAGTCGTCACCGAGCACGGGCTGCGGGCCGGCTACGAGCCGTCGGCCCGGCTGCTCACCGAGGCCGCCCGCTGGCAGATCGTCGACTCGCTGGTGCGCTCGTACACCGGGGAGATGACCGGGCTGAACCGCGCGCCGACCACGGTCACCGACGACGTGCTGGCGCTCTCCGGCGAGTTGGCCGAGCATCTGGTCACGCCGGACGAGTTGGCCGCCTGGACGGGGCGGTTCTTCGCCGAGGTGCAGTCGCTGCCGGGACGGGTCTACAAGGACGTCACCGACATGCTCAACCGCCAGCGGCACCGGCTCACCCTGCTACCCCTGGTGCGGGCGTACGAGCAGCGCAAACTGGCCATCGAGGCGATGGACTTCGGCGACCAGATGGCCCGGGCGGCGCGGGTGGCCCGAGACCATCCCGAGGTGGGCGCGATCGAACGCGACCGCTTCAAGATCGTGTTGCTGGACGAGTATCAGGACACCAGCCACGCCCAGGTGGTGCTGCTGAACGCGCTGTTCGGCGGCGGTCACCCGGTCACCGCGGTCGGCGACCCGTGCCAGTCCATCTACGGCTGGCGGGGCGCCTCCGCGGGCACGCTGGACCGGTTCCCCACCGAGTTCACCGGGCCGGGCGGGCGCGAGGCGTGGGTGCTCAACCTGACCCGGAGCTGGCGCAACCGGCCCGAGATCCTGCAGGTCGCGAACGCTCTCTCCGGGCCATTGCGGGCCGCCGGCGCCCGGGTGGCCGAGCTGATCCCGGCGCAACGCGTGGCCGAACGGGTCGGCACCCGCACGGTCGCCTGCGCACTGCTGCCGACGTACGCGGATGAAGCGAATTGGATCGCCGACTCGATGCTGGCGGCCTGGCGCTCGGCGGCCCGCCTTCCCGACGCCCCGCCCGGCGAGATCCCCATCGAACGGCGCCCGACCAGCGCGGTCCTGGTCCGGGTGCGCAGCCAGATCGCGGCCATCGAGGAGGCGCTGCGCTCGCGCGGCCTGCCCGTCGAAGTGGTCGGGCTGGGCGGGCTGCTGGACACGCCCGAGGTCCGCGACGTGGTGTGCACGCTGCGGGTGCTCGCCGACCCGACCGACGGCGCGTCGCTGCTGCGGCTGCTCACCGGGGCACGCTGGCGGATCGGGCCGCGCGACCTGGTGGCCCTGCACCGGCGCTCCCGGGCGATCGCGGCGGCCCGGGCGGCCGGCACGACCGGCCCGGAGCCCGAGGACGTCGTCGCCGACCGGCTCGACGACGCCACGCTGGTCGAGGCGATGGCCGACCTTGGGGCGCCGCAGCAGTATTCGGCCGAGGGGTTCGCCCGGCTGCGCGCCTACAGCCGGGAGCTGTTCTCCCTGCGGCAACGGCTGGACCAGCCGCTGCCCGATCTGGTCGCCGACATCGAACGGACCATCGGGCTGGACGTCGAGGTCGCCGTGCGCGGCTGGAACGCCGGAGACGCCGGGCTGGCCCGTGGCCACCTGGACGCGCTCGGCGACGTGGCGGCCCGGTACGCGGGCGAGACCGACGGCGGCACGATCGCCGGGTTCCTGGCTTTCCTGTCAGCGGCCGAGGAAGAGGAGCGCGGCCTGACGCCGGGCCAGGTGGACGTGGTCGAGGGGGCCGTGCAGATCCTGACGGCGCACGCGGCCAAGGGGCTCGAGTGGGACGTGGTCTGCGTGGCCGGCCTGACCAAGGGCGGGTGGCCGGGCCTGGTCCGGGCGTCGGATCACTACCTGATGGGGATGGGCGTGCTGCCGTTCCCGCTGCGTGGCGACTCCGACGGGCTGCCGGTGCTCGACCTTTCCACGGCCGAGGATCAGAAGGACGTGGCGGGGGCGCTGAGCGTGTTCGGTCGCGCTTGGCGCGAGCACGACGAGCGGGAGGAACGGCGTCTGGCGTACGTGGCGGTGACTCGTCCTCGCCGGCTGCTGCTGGCGTCGGGGTACTGGTGGGGCGACGGGGTGAAGCGGCCCCGCGGCCCGTCGGTGTTCCTGGAGGAGATTCGGGCCAGCTGTCTGGCGGGCGCCGGGGTGGTCGAGGAGTGGGCGCCAGCGCCGGGGGTCGACGCGACCAACCCGAGCGCGGAGTTGGTGGCCGTCGCGGAATGGCCGGCGGACCCGCTCGGCGCCCGGCGCCCGGCGATGGCGGCCGCGGCCGACCTGATCCGGCGGATGCTCGCGAGTCCAGATCCGGAGGCGGCCCTGGCGTTCGCCGAGCTGGTCGAGAGCAGCCCGGAGGTGGGGGAGCGGGCGGGCCTGGCGGCCGAACTGGTCGGCATGCCGGAGGGCGAGCCGGTCCACGGCCACCCGGCCGCGCCACCGCCCCAGCCTGAGCCGGTCGAGCCTGCGTTAGTCGAGCCTGCGCTAGTCGAGCCTGGGCCGGGTGAACCGGGCGTGGCGGGCGTGGCGGGCGTGGCGGGCGTGGCGGGCGTGGCGGAATCTGGGCGGGGCGGGGCGGAGCAGGACGATCCGGTCGTCGCGCGGTGGCGGCGGGAGGCGGCGTTGCTGCTTGCCGAGCGGGAAGAGCGGGCGCGCCGGGATGGCCCGATCGAGGTGGCCGTGCCCCCGCACCTGTCTGTGTCGCAGCTTGTTGTGCTGCGGCGTGACCCGCAGGGGCTGGCTCAGTCGCTGCGCCGGCCGCTGCCGCAACGTCCGGCGCCCTTCGCGCGTCGGGGGACAGCCTTCCACGCCTGGCTTGAGCAGCGGTTCGGGTCGGCGCGGCTGCTCGACGTCGACGAGTTGCCGGGAGCGGCCGACGACGACGCGGCCGCCGACGAGGAACTCGCGGCCTTGCAACAGGCGTTCCTTGAGGGCGAATGGGCGGACCGGACGCCCGTCGAGGTCGAGGTGCCGTTCGCGACCAGCGTCGCGGGGACGGTCGTCCGGGGCCGGATGGACGCGGTTTTCGCCGATCCGGGCGGCCGGTTCGACGTGATCGACTGGAAGACCGGTCGCCGCCCCGGCCCCTCGGCTGCGGCGGCCGCGGTAGTGCAGCTGGCGGCGTACCGGATCGCCTGGGCCTCATTGGCCGGCGTGCCGTTGTCGCACGTCCGGGCCGGCTTCCACTACGTCCGCGAGGGGGCGACCGTGCGCCCGGCGGACCTGCCGGACGCTGACGGCCTGGCCGCCCTCATCGCGGAGATTCCGGAGCGCGGCGGACCTGCCGGACGCTGACGGTTTGGCCGCCCTCATCGCGGAGATTCCGGAGCGCGACGGATCTGCCGGACGCTGACGGTTTGGCCGCCCTCATCGCGGAGATTCCGGAGCGCGAAAGATCTACCGGACGCTCATGGCCGGGCTGCCCTCATCGCGGAGATTCCCGAGCGGGACGGATCTGCCGGACGATCATCGCGGATTCCCGAGCGGGACAGCCCGGGCGCCCGCTAGGGCGGCGCTACGCCCGTTTGCGGAGTCAGGCTGTGGCCGCGGCCAGCAGGTGCAGCAGCGCGCCCGCGTAGGCGCGCTCAGGGGATGAGCCCGCGAACGTGTGCTGCTCGTCGAGTAGCTCGGTGTCGACCTCGTAGCCGGGCTCGATCCGGCGTAGCGCACGGAACGTCCCGCCGAGCAGTTCGCGGAGTTGGTCCTCGCGGGGTAGCCAGATGGTTTCTTCGATCTCGACGTCGTCCAGCGCCCACTCCGTGGTGCCGTTGAAGCCGATCACTCGCCCCTCGGGCAGGCTGTGTACCTCGATGGTCATGTTGCTCAGGAAGAAGACGTCCTCGTCCAGGTCGCGGTCGGGGATGGCGAACCGGTCGCCGGGCGCGGGCTTCCAGACCAGCCCGGCCTCCTTAAGCTGCTGTGCCAGTTGTACGTCGATCACCGGCGGGCCTCCTCGGGCGTGCTACGCTC
>Ga0307512_10007540_pt1 | contig 10765 bp, 14 predicted proteins | sample 14_EM_MG_FD_200267 | JGI IMG/M metagenome (GOLD analysis project Ga0307512, IMG submission 200267) | Populus trichocarpa ectomycorrhiza microbial communities from riparian zone in the Pacific Northwest, United States - 14_EM | ecosystem: Host-associated > Plants > Roots > Unclassified | place... | reverse complement strand
AATGATAGATTGGGATGAAAAGGCCCGCAGAACAGAGGATGTTACCCGCAGTGTGGTTGGTTAGGGTTCGGGGTGGAAGACAGGACTACATGCATGAACCGTAGTTTCAAAGTTTTGCGATCAAATACTGTATTGTGTCCTGACAGTCTTGTGCGACCGTTTCCCAAGATCACATGTAATCACTGCCCCAGCACTGCATGATAACACCGAAAAAAATTCCGAAAGAGGAGGGAAAAATCGCAGCTATTTGTTGCATGACCCGTATTTGAGGTCTTATCCTTCCGCGAGGAGCTGCCATTCGAACACCACCCCTTCTGGTCGACGTCCTCAGGTTGTGGTAGCCTCTGTGCAATTTTTTTTTTGTTTCTTCATTACTCGGATGTGACCTATCGGATCATGACGAGTTATATACAGTCCGTTTCCAGTCTGCTGTCCGCACAGTGGCAGCAGTTGCAAGCTCGCTCCCCTTTGCCCTCCGCCCAGGCCTGTCCCACGAAGATGTGATGCGCACCAAGCGAATTACAAAAAAAAGAGAAGCGAGCGTGAACAACGAAGGAGATAAGAAAGGAAAAGCACCGCCCAGCGACATGACCGCTCCTGCGGACGACATGAAGGCAGGCGGGTGGAGGAACAGTGGCAGTCCCCCAACGCGCGGCTCCTCAACCCCCGCCCCCTGCTCCTCCAGCTACTCCCGTACATCCGCCACGGACACCACGGCCACCGCGTCCCCTCCCTCATCTGGGGATCTCCTCCCAATGTCCGTGGAAGAAATGAAGTCAAGCACCGCCCGACCGCACCTCTCTTCCGCCAGGAGGTCTCCGATCTTCCACCGATCCTTCTACTCCCAAGTCTCCTTCGGCACCTCCGCCCACAGAATCTTCTGCTGGGCCTTCCACTCCGGACGCACCTTGAAGAGGTGTTCCAGGGTCTGCTTCTTGTACTGGCACCACCAGTATTGCGGGATGTGCCGATCCTTAGTCCAGTTGAGGTACTGTCCAGTCAGGCAGTGCTCCGTTTTGAGGTGGTAGAACCTTGTGACAAGCCTCTTGGAGCTCACAGCTAGCGTGCCGTCCGGCCTCTGGCATTTCGGCATCCGATACATCGTTTTGGAGGTCCGGAGAGCAGCCCACTGGCGCGCTTCCGTCCACTTCTACTCCGAGATGTCCCGCTTGAGGTTGGCGAGGGGTCGCGGGATGGGCATCGCCCGCACTTCCGTCCGATCGGATTAGTGCAGCCATTCCACCCCGTTGGTGTCTGTCTCCTCGGCCGCGATCTTTGCCCACTCGTCGGTCTTTTCGTTGCTGGCGATTCCGTTGTGAGCCGGGCGCTATCGGATTTCGGTAATAGCCTCTGTGCAATTTTAATTTTTTTGTTTATTCATTACTTGCATGCGACCAATCAGATCATGGCGAGGTTATATCCAGTCCGTTTCCTATCCGCTGTCCGCGCGGTGGCGGCACATTGCAAGCTCCCCTTTCCCCTTCGCCCAGGCCAGTCCCGAGGAGATGCAATACGCACCAAGGAAATCACGAAAGAAAGGGATGCGTGCGTGAAAGATAAAGGGAAAGACAAAAGAAAGGCCTGTCCACCCCCCTAAACTGTTCCTGCGGACGCCATGAAGTCGAGCATCAGGTGGAACATTGGAGTTCCCCCAACACCCGGCTCCTCGACCCCCGCTCCCAGCTCCGCCAAAAACTCTCGCAGCTCTGCCTCCGACACCTCACTCACTGCATCCTCCTCGGCCGAGCCTCTGCGCAAGTTGGATTAGGATCATATTTTGTAGCTAACATGATATCGACCACTCTTTCACTCCCTGCCTTTCGCCTGCCCTACACCGATATCAATTATCGAATATGGGGAAGAATAAAGTGAACCTACAATCGAACCCACTAGTACCTGCACGAAAGGGGGTGCCAGAAAACGGATGTCAGCGATCCTGCCAGACCCTCGCGGCGCGACCTCGGTGATAGAGTGACCAGGAAGGGCAAAGATGGGAACCCCTCCAGGTTACTGACAAACTTGAAGCACTTCATGTCTATAAAGAAGGAAGTCCACCACTGATTGCTGATTAATTTCTCTTTTTGATTTAATCGTACTCGCATGTAGCTTATCGAGACTATGGCGGTGCACTATTTGTTGGAAATGCTTGTAGCGCGTTGTTCAGATTTGGCACTTGTGCCTTAGACATTGTGGAGGACACGATTGTGTAAGGCGCAAGGGGAGAAGTGTGAGCTGAAGATCTTTCTTCTCTGGGCACTTTCTCTTCTTCATTTGTTCTATACCATCAAATATTACCACGAAGATGTGAGCCATTCAAACAACCAGTATCAATACACCTCGTTGTTATTCCAATAGGCCATTCTCTCTAAATACCAAGCGCCTCAGCCGGGGCGGAGGGAAATAGGGAGCTTAGGTGTTACCCTTTCGTACTCTCACTGGAGTATACGATTTTCTTCCCGCTGCTGTGGTGGTGGCCGCAATCTCCAATGTATGAACTTCTAGAGTCCAAAATCTGGAAACCCACTCCCCGCCCAAGATACGTAAAATGCTACAGGATATTGAGATCTCACTCCTTAGCCAGGCTGCCGGCCGACCCAGTCCGGACCGGGCCGGCTCCAAAACAGCCCGTGGTCCCGAGGATCGTGGACAAGCGCGGAATGCTACTCGCAGACCAGTCCCGGCTGAGGTCAGAACTGGCTCGGCCGGACTGTTGAGACCCCCGTCTGCCGGTGTGCAGCTGGAAGGGGTGTTCAAGATGGCAGGCTGGACAATTGACCAGGATGATTACCGCCCCTGGGTATCGCCAGAGGGATGGGATATTGTACAATTTGATAGCGCTCCGTGGTTAAGTTTGACTGTGTGTACTACAGAAACGTGGCGGCTGTCTCCGGCAGTTCTTAACTCGGAAGCCGGTGAGTTAGGGAGGAAGGCCATTCATTACGTTAAATCATGATTACATCAATATAAAAGAGCAACACAGTCCGTCCCGTCCCTAATGGATTTGAACAGATGGAAAAAACTCAAACTTAGTCAGGACTTTCCATCCGGAAATTTCCTTTTGTCCGACTCCATTTGAGCTACATCTACATACCGCGGATTGGAGTGGCCGTGGAGTTTATTGCAATCACTCGCTCCGAAAGCACAAGTCAATGGCCTCCGGACGTCTTCTTTAGTAATGCCCACACAGCACAGACCATCCAACTAGTGGACGACTCCAATAACAGCAACCGCCTTAACAGAAGAAATAATCAAACCCCATTCCGAGCATCATGCCCTCGAATGCTTCCGCCACAGTGTATAGTGCAGGAGGGTCGTCTGACTCTCAGGCAAAGAATGGTTATCACCATCCCACACTTCTTTTTCACACACATCCAGTAGCAATGCTGACCCACAACGTTTTTTAGAGGTCCACGCTGCCCCCAATCATGTCATTTCCCTGCAGGAAATAACGCCTTTCGAAAACAAAAAGAAGAAGCGTCCGACGAAGAAAATCACCAGGATGAAGGCTGAAGTGGAACCTGGCGCAGGTGTCACGGGGGACGGGTTTGTACCACTAGAGTGCTTTGCTCCAGCGCTGGCTTCAACACCTAAACGCCTTTATGTATGGGACAGGCTTTCCTCTACCTAGGTGGCTGCTGACGGACGCCAGCGAACCCTAACAGCGCGGCAACTCTACTCCGTTCTGGAAGCCAAGGTAGATCTGGACTTTGAGGCGCAGCGATCTCCGCAGTGCTTCGCAAGGGAATGTCGGGAGAGGATCGAACATCGTTTGAGGTCCCCCGTCGAAGGGAGTGATAGCGAGCCCGTGGAGACCGATACGGATGGCGGAAACCTTGGCGGTGGTCTGACTGGCGAAGCCGTATCACTGTAAGGATGGATAGGATCGGATTTCTTTTTCGGGGTGGTTACTGCTGCACTGTTCTTCTTCGAGTCGGAACCAACGCGTCCTCTGCAGTCTTGTTTTCTATGCTCGTGGAATTGGAGGTATTGCCTACGTATAGTTATCGCCTTCCTCTTGATCCCATTTTCTATCCTTTATTCTCTCGCCCAGTGTCTCCAACCGGTGAGTTTTCAAGGCAAATATCCCAAAAAGAAATCACTCTAAATCCCAACACCTTCAGTCCACCGGAACTCTCGTAGGAGGCGAGAGTGAGAGGCGGGTTATTTGTAGAGGTCCCACAACGGCGGTGAACAAAGTAGGTGTGACCTGCAGGGAGAGCCCTGGCGTGGCGAGGTAAGTCAGGAAGGTGCATTTTATGGCAGTGAGGTTAAAACGCGGTCGAAGATTGCAAGTTCGGAGAAGAGGTGACGAGCGAGCAGGCTAAAAAGGTTGAGGCATACAGAACCAGCCATTGGGCGTCCCACGGGAATGGAACCTACGAACTAACGAGGGCACCGCGCGAACTCCCAAACCCCAGAGAACTCCTGTCATAATTATCGTTTGCCATCGCATTCCGAAATCGACTACATTTTCAGCCCCGCCCATCCACCTCCAAAATGTGTTGCTTCTCGGTTCCGACCCCTGTCCGCCATAACCACTATACAGCGCAGCACGCTGATGTTATCAGGCACCCATAGGACGGCTACCTGTAGTGTATTGCTTCCGGACAACCAACATTGGGGCCCTGCCAATGGAATTGTGGCTGAGGCCAGCAGTAGCCCAGCTGGAAAACAGATAGCGACGGCTCGGAGTACAGTGGCCCAGCCTTTCACAGTGTGACTAGGCTAGCGGCATCTTTGGCGCCCTACCTGCAGTCAGACGAAGTTTCACGAATGCCCTCACCTATGCGGGCAGGACGGAGATAACAAGTTTGCTAGAGGAGCCAGAGACCCTCGACGTCGAACTGGTACAGGAATTGTAGGCCGAAGTGAAGTCCGAGACTAAGGAGTCACAGCCTGGGCTCACGCGGGTAGGTCGCGAGATGACAGCTGCCCGAGTCTCCGAGCTCCGGGTCGGGAGACAGTCTTCCGTCCTTTCCCCCTGGATAGTCCCTCAAACCTGTTGTATATGTAGTTAAACAGAGCATGTTTCTCCTTCGACGTTGCGATCAATTAATCAATTCATTATCTTCATCTCCGTCGATCCCCATATTCCAACAGGCTATGAGCCCGCATTGAGCAATCTGCTACACAGCGATAATCGCACCTGCCGTACCTGCCGCCTTGCGCATATATCGTATCCATGAACTCAAGCCTCAACCCCTTGAGCCTCATTACCAAGCGTTAGTTATCCTACCACAAAGATCCGTACCTCACAACATGGAATCCACAAAGTTCACCTGCAAGCATGGCTCAACGGAGATAGTTTACGATCGCAAGTACCACTCCTGGAAGCGCTGACTCAAAGCCTCCTGACCGCAGAAGACGCATTCGGAATCGTAACTTCAACGGAAGCACTCCCGAACCCGGGCGCAACCGCACAGCTCCGTGACTCTCCGGTCAGGTCTATTCGCTGATGAACATGTCATCGGACGAAACCAGGCAGTCCCCTTCTCGATAACCCCCCTAACGAAGAACCGAACTGCGTATGGACTGCTCTGCCCCTAGCATTTGATACTTCAGCCTCCCCGTCCGGCCGAATTACGACCATTCACCGGTTCCACAAGACTAGAATGAAGCCAGGGACCTCCGTCTCAGCGTATATCTCCACACTAAAGGACATCTGGCAACTGCTCGGCGTTTTCAAGAACGTATCTCAGACAATGTTCTGATCGGCCACCTCCTCTCTACGCTTTCGGAGATGTTCGCCACCATCGTCGGCATCATTAAGAAGAAGCCTGCCGCCAACGTACTCTGGATGCCCTCACCACAGCGTTCATCCTCGCCAAGGCCTCGATGGCACTCCGTAACGACCAAGTTGGTACGAACCTGAACATCGCCGGCTGGACGGCGGAGCGACTGGAAACGCAGTCGTATGGAAGAATGGCGAATCCTGGAAGGGCATCAAAACCCATGTGGGCTACAACCAGGAGCCTACGACGCTGAGCGTGCCGGCCTCGCCCGCCCAATGGAATCCGCCTCGAGGAGAAACACGACTCCGGAACGAGTCACAATCTCCACCGATGCACCGGCAGCCACCAAACAGGTGTTCTCGGAGGAGCCTGGCCCCGGCCGGACGTATGAGCTCCAGGGGGGGAAAGGCCGGGTATTATCATCGAGATCAGTTGGTGTCCGGCCCACAACGGGATCGAAGGCAACGAGTAGGCCAATGAGTGGGCGAACATTGCGGCGGAGGTGCCAGACACCTACATGGTGGAATGGTTCGGATCGTCATCGAAGTGCGGTAATGCCCAGCGCACAAAGGAGTCGCTGGCATCGAGAAGGCCGATGAGTGGGCAAAGATAGGGGCAGAGAAGCCGGGCACCCGTGGGGTAGAGTGGCCGAACTTCCCAGTGCGAACGGTGGTCCGGGGGGCGCCCCTGACACGGTCCCTCGCCAACCTCAAGCGGGAGATTTCAGAGAAGAAGTGGGCGGAGGCACGCCAGTGGGCTGGGGCCGAACCTCCAAGAAGAAGTACCGCATGCCGAACAGCCAAAAGCCCGGTGGCGCGGTGGCCAACAGCTCCAAGAGGATCGCCTCGCGGTTCTACCAGGTGAAGACGGGGCACTGCCTAACGGGGCAGTACCTCAACTGGACAAAGAACCGACCCACCCCGCAATGCTGGTGGTGCCGGTACCGAACCCAGACCCGGGACCACCTCTCCAAGGAGCGCCCCGAGTGGAAGCCGCAGCAGAAGATCCTTTGGGCGGAAGTGAAGAAGGAGACTGGAAAAGGGAAGGATCGGTGCAAGGTGCGGGACCTACTGGCCGACGGGAGGTGCAGCCAGGCGGTGCTGGACTTCCTCTTGACCACGGACGTGGGCAGACGGGTGGCCGGGGGTGGAGGAGGTTGACGCCGTGAGCGCGATGTCTGAGCTGGAGGTGCGGGAGTGGCTAGAGGAGCAGGGGACGGGGGCCGAGGGGCAGGACGCCGGGGGGGAACTACCGCTGTTCCTACCCATGCCCGGCTTCATAGCGGCGGCAGGCGAAGAGTAGGGGGACGGGGTGCGCTTTCGCTTTGGTTCTTTCCTTTGTCATTTTCCTTGGGCGCGTCTACTCTTCATTGGGACAGGCCTGGACGGAGGGCAAAAGGGGTGCCTGCAACGAGCTGCCACTGCGCGGACAGCGGACAGGAAACGGACTGTACATACTCTCGCCATGATCTCCATAGGTCGCATGCGAGTAATGAATAAACAAAAAAAAAAGGTGAAATGGCTGAATTACTCAGGCGGGACGGAAGTGCATACGAGTGCGTACGATACCGCTCGCGCCATCCCTTGCCAACCTCAAGCGGGAGATTTCTGAGAAAAAGTGAGCGGAAGCGCGGCAATGGGCAGGCCGTCGGACCTCCAGGACAAAATGCAAAATGTCAGGAAGACACAAGCCGGACGGCACGGTCGCTGGGAGTACCTAGAGGCTCGGTTCGTGATTCTACCACCTAGGAGAGGGAAACTGCCGCATCGAACGTATTTGCACTGGGCGGAAGTTCGTCCTACGGCACACTGCTGGTGATCCAGTGCCCCTCGCACAAGAGGCCACCTCTTTAAGGTGTGTCCGGAATGGAAGATGCAGCAGAAAATTCTGTGGGCGGAGGTGCAGAAGGAGACAGGGAGGTGGACGAGCCGGTGGAAGATCCGGGACCTCATGGCCGGTGAGAGGTGAAGCCAGGCGGTACTAGACTCCCTGTTTGCCACAGATGTGGGAAGGAGAGTGCTGGCTGAGGAGGATGCAGGGAGCGAGATGTCGGAATGGGAGCTCCGGGAACGCGAATAGCGGGAAGTGGAAAGGGGGGCGGAACCGGAGGGGCTACTTGCCGAGGTGGGAGACGGGGAGGAGCTATCACTGTTCCTACCCACGCCCTCCTTCATGGCATCACCGGATGGGGTGTAGGGGATAGGTCACGTTTTCCTACGTTATTTCATTCATGTTTCTCCTTGTTGCAAATCTACTTGCTTTCGTGCCAGGCCTGGGCGGAGGAAAGAGGGGAGCTGCAATGTGCCGCCACCTCGCGGACAGCGGACGGCAAAAACTGACAAAATGGACGCCGCCGTAGTCGTGATAGGGCTAAATGCGAGTATGATCAAACAAAAAAACAGAACATGAACATCGCCGGCACCACCAATTACGGGCTTGCAGGAACGACTCGTCACCAAGGCAAATGACGGGAAGTCAATGGTGACAGAGGTGGGAATCCTTACGAAAGGCCAGGCGATTAGGGACTACGGTGATTTTACTGCACATGGCAATGAAACAAGGAGGCGAACTGCCGGTTGAAGCAAGACGCAGAAAGGCTCAGGAAACAAAGATGATCTCCGAGAGACACTGCACAGACTGTGCGGGTGAACCTCGGGGGCTACTCAGATGAGGTCGTGGTTCACGGCTTTTAGCTGATTACTGGTATGCCTTTTTTTCCTTTTTGTTTCTATCTTTTTTTTTGAAACTTCTCGGTGATGCCTAGCTGCTGTGCGCACCTGATAAGTGTGGTCGCCGTACGCGGTCGGTCGAGCTGCTGTGGGTGCCCGATGTTGATGTGGCTGCCGTGCGAACTCGGTGATGCCTGAGCTACCGTGCGCGCCCATTGCTGACGATTGACCGACCACCCTAAGGACCGGCCTGGGGATCGGCCTGCTGACCAGGGGAAGCTGCTGGTGAAGCATGTGGCAGTTTGTTGAACAAGTTTTCTTCCCCTCTGCTTACGCTCGTTGGTGTATGCACTCTTTCTCTTATGTCCCTGGTTTTCCAATAAGGTTTTTTATTCGGTTATGGGTGTTAAGGAGACATCCGAGGATTCCGGGTTTCATTGTTTTTCTCTCGTCTGCTACTGTTTGTTGCTATACTGGCCGTTTTCTTTTTCACCTCCTATCCTGTATTCCGTTACCTCTTCCATACGAGGGGAGATGTCCGAATAATCGGCGTCCGGAGATGATGGACCGGAGGTGACAAGTCGGAGATGACAGCTGCCCGATTCTACGAACACTGTCAGGGAGGCAGTCTTCCATCCTTTCTCCCGGGAGTGTCCCTCTAACCTGTCTTATATTGTGAGAATGTTCCTCCTTCGTCCTTGCAATCAATCGAACGATTTACTCTCTTCATCTCCATTAATTCCAATTATTCCAACAACAATCTACACGATGCACAAGCCGGATGGCTTCAGAAGACCGTTGCCACGGCTAGATGTGCGTGCTCTAGGCAAGAAAGCAGGTGCTAGTGCTACATAGGTCTGCCGCCATCAAGATCCGGCAGTGTCTCTACAGTGTCTGGCGTATTGGGAAACCCCCAGAAACGTGAAGGCTGACGACTGGGCCAAGGTCGCGGTCCAGCAACAACTTACTCACGGGGTGAAGTGGCTAGTCTACTCGGCCGGGAGGGGCGCGCGCATGGCCTCTGCACAGATCCCTCGCACAGCTGAAGCGGGAGATCGTGCAAAGGAAGCGAGGTGGACGCCAGGCGTCCAAGAAGAAGTATAAGATGCCGAATTGACAGAAGCCGGGCGGCAAGGTGCCTACTTAATTCACGTGGGTTTCCTCGTGGTTTTCCGAGGTGCAAAGAGGTCACCGCCTTAACGGGGGTGCCTCCGGTGGACGAAGGGCCGCCCCAGTGCTCAGTGCTGGTTTTTTTTCTCTGTTTATTTATTGCTCGCATGAGACATAAAAAGATCATGATGAGGATATCTACAGTCCGTTTCAGACCGCAGTCCGAGCTCGGCGGCTCGTGGCAAGCTCAGCTTTTGCCCTCCGCACGAACTATCGCGAGCGAAAGTAGATACCCACCAAAGGGAATCACGAAGGAGGTAGAAGGGAAACCGTATCTCATCATCCACTTCTCGTCCTCCGATGCCATGAAAGACGGAGTGGGTAGGTACGGCAGTAGTCCCTTCCCATCACCGAGCTCCTCGTCGGCACCCAGTGCCGCCGCCTCTGCCCTGAGCTTATCTTCCCTTTCCCGGAGCTCCCGCTATGACACGTCGCCCCTCTCGCCAGCCTCTGAAGCCGGCACCTGCCTTCCCATTTCCGTAGAGGAAGATAATCCGGCACCGCCTGGCCACAGGGTCATCTGCTGGGCCTTCCACTTCGGACACTCCTTGAAGAAGTGGTTTGTCATCTGTGTTGGGCCCTTGCGCCACCAGCAATGATCGGTACGGTGGCACGTAGCCCAGTGTAATTATTTTCGGATGCGTGCATGACCCGTTTGAAGCTGGAAAAGCTAAGAGGCGAGCCTCTCGGAGCTCCCAGCAACCGCGCCGTTCGGCTTCTGGCTTTTCGACATCCTTTATTTCCTCTTGGAGGCTGGGGTCCCTACCCACTGGCACGCTTCCACTCATTGCTTTTCCGAAATCTCACGCTTGAGGTGAGTAACGGACTTTGGGAGAGGTACACCGCTCAGTGCTGGTGGCACCGGTGGCACCGGTGTCGGACACAGCTACGTGACTACCGCTTCAAGATGTGACTAGAATGGAAAGAAGAGAAGGAAATCCCGTAGGCATCGCTGAAGGAGAGCAGGCGGAAGAAGCACTAGTTACGATTTGATACCTCGTTGTCGATGGGAGGTGCTGCGAGGCGATACTGGACTTCCTTTTTGTTATAAATTGACACGACCACGGAGAGAGAAATGAGAGGGGGAGAGAGAGCGAGACAGATAGTGGCGATGGTGGTGGTGATGGTTCAATACGAGAAGAAGTAATGCTCGTATTCTATGTGTTATCACAGGATGTAAGAGTCGAGAAGAAA
>Ga0307512_10007539_pt1 | contig 10765 bp, 9 predicted proteins | sample 14_EM_MG_FD_200267 | JGI IMG/M metagenome (GOLD analysis project Ga0307512, IMG submission 200267) | Populus trichocarpa ectomycorrhiza microbial communities from riparian zone in the Pacific Northwest, United States - 14_EM | ecosystem: Host-associated > Plants > Roots > Unclassified | place... | reverse complement strand
TCGATCAATTTCACCTCATATTATGGTACGCTCGAAGGCTCCTATTCTCTCCTCAGTGGACCGGCTCCCATACTCGGAGCAATTCGGGTGCAAGGGAGGGATTACACGAGCCACGTCCGGCCCCTCCCCCTTTACAGCTCGTCCTTCCAGGGTCGATTTCCTGCCCTAAGGACTTTGTGTGTGTGGAAAGCTATCCCCTCGATCTCGCTCGATCCGTACCAATGATGACTAACGGCCTAACAAAGCTCGTCCTCTGCGACAAAGAGTCCCATTACCTTCGAGACCTCCTGGATTACTTGGACCATTGCAAAAATTTGGGACACCTAAAGATCGAGCTTCGTGGTGTCGGTGGGATCGTCCCGGCCTCACGCATCGTCTCTCTCCCGAATTTAAGAGAGCTGGAATTAGTTCATTCAACACCCGCCGTCCTCTATCACCTTTCTTTCCCACCGTCCACGGACCTTACCATCCAGTTGAATGATACGATTTACGTCCGGACCGAAAGATATCCGTTTGTGGATTTATGGACAGAACCCGGACTCCTCCACATATTCGACCCGCGCACCATCAAGGGTATTAAGATGATGTTTATCAGATCCACCTGCGTGGTAGGATTATCGGGGTCTCATTTCACTCTCACGGTGCGAGCGATCCGCAGCCGTTTTTCCGGACCCAGTTCCTTCTATTCAGATTGCTTGGACTCCCTCCAATCCCTCCCAATCAAAACCACGGAATTCTTCGGATTCGCACAGCCGCCATCATATTCATCCGCCGGAGCCCTTCGATAACAGGCCTGTACTCGGCTGTTAACACGGACGCCGGCACTGGAGCAGATCACCTCGGACATCATTGTCGCGCCGTCCTTAATTCCTGCTCTGGAACCCGTCGACGGGGACCTCCTGTGCCCAAAGCTCCGAGACTTGATTATCACTCGGTGGACAGATCACGAAACGGGCATTTGGAATAGTCTTCTAGCACTCTGGAACCGGCGAAAGGATCATGGGTACCCCTTCGTGTACAGCATAAGATTAGTCGGACTGGCAGAGGAGATTGCCCGCCTAGAAAGAGCCGTGTAGCTTTTGCTCGTTACAAGTTATTATAGGAACCCACATTTACCTACACGCGTGTCTACCACATATCCTGGTTTAGCGAAGAAAAAATACAACAAAGTTCGATTACATATCTCTTTTTCGTTCGCATGGCTGAGACACAACGAGATGGTTGGTATCAAGACTGACAGATGCGCCGTATTGGTTGGAGGTCCCGTCAAAACAAAACACAATCACTCGCAGTTTGCGGACAGTAGAGTCGGTAGACGTGGTGGATGTTTTCAGATGAAGCAGCAGCAGCAGCAGCAGCCTGATTTATGGATGCATCTGCACTCCACATTGGAGAGCGTGATCAAACAAGGTGACAATACCTCATTGAGTGGATACGGGCTGATGATGCATAGCACTTTCTCGGTGGCAGACTTTACAGCAGTCTTCGCCACCAACGTACTGAATGAAAAATACTCTACGCGACAATCGAAACCGTCTGGAAATATGATATCAGCCCACGGTCACATCAACAGGTTTGTCCGACAGGTACTCTACGAACCGATCCGTGCTTGTGAAGCTCCTTGATCATGCCAAGCGTAACTTTCTAAGGTGGTTGCCACTGGGCTGTTCAAACTCCGATGAGCACTCGTTTCCCATGATGTGGCACTGGTCAGAAAGGCGTGCGGCGATCATCATGAACGATGGAACGATCGAGAGTTTGGGGGGCCGCCATCACCTCAGCCAGAATCGGCATCCCTGGTTGACTGCCGCCCTCATTACCTCATAGCGGCCATGACCTTGAAAGAATTGATTCTGGTACACCAAATAACCCTCCCAACCAAACCAATGTCTAGGCTGATGTTTGGACGCGTCTAAAGGTCACCGGTGTTTCTGGTTATCTAGGATCCCACGTCGTAGATCAGTTGGTCGCGCGGGGATACAATGTAAGAGGGTAAGTAAAAAAACACTGTCCTTGCCACTCTGATCTCACCCCACCCTCCACTCCACAGCACCGCTCGCAATCCTAAGTTGGCCCAAGTTCAAGCAGCATACAACAAAGCCTACGGGTCCGGGGTAGAGATATTCGGCATTGATGATCTCGCCACAGGAGACTACACGACGGCCCTCGTAGGTACGTCCACTATACCAAAATCCTTGAAATACCAACCCACTCACATCTTAACAATTCAGGCGTGAACGCAGTGATACACTTGGCCATGCCAGTTAATATTCCGTTGGATGCCAAAGGCACTATTAACGTACGTCGCTCACTTGCCCCTCGATGACATCTGACTTTCCGACCGCATATAGGCAGCCAAAGCGGGAACCATGAACCTCATGGTCCAAGCGTACGAAGCCGGAGTGAAGCGTTTCTCGATCGCGAGCAGCATCACCGCATGTACCGTTGATCAAACTATAAGACAAACGTGGACTCACGAAGGTACGCGTCCGGTGATATCTTGCCTGCTCTACTCTATAAACCCTATCGGAACGTAACAGACTGGAACGACACCACCGAAGAGGAGGCATTAACGTCGAACAAGGGAGAATTCTTCGTGTATTCTGCCGCGAAAGCCCTAGCGGAGAAGGCGGCCTGGGAGTTTGTCAAGGAGCACCCGGAGGTCTCTCTCACCACAGGTGCGCACGCTGATACCCTCGCCAGGCGGCTCTAGAACTGTAGACTGTCTAGTTTGCCCTCCATTTTTCATTGGTCCATTCGCGCCGGGTCACATCATCCCACCCGGGGTCGTCGCCGCACTGAGCACCAGTGTCGCGCTACACACCGTCCTCAATCCAGGCGACGTCCTTGGGAGCTCTGAACTTGGGTTTGTCGACGTTCGAGACGTCGCGGAAGCACAGATTGCGGGCATAAAGACCTCCGGACATCACCGTGTATTAATTGGCGGCTCTGAATGGTTCGATCTGAGAGACGCAGTCGACCACTTGACCGCAGCCCGGTCAGAACTGAAAGATAGGTTGGCGAACCCTATTTCAGCCGGGAGGACGGTACCTGCCGTCGACAACGCTCGAGTGATTGATCTTCTCGGCGTCCCAATTACTCCGTGGAGGAAGTCCGTGGAGGACGGAGTTGATGGTCTTTTGAAAGTGGAAAAGGAGTGGAGCGAAGCGGGGGTCGATCCCAGCGTCCTACAGAATAACGAGATGAGATATTTTTTTCTCGCAATCGGGGAGATGGCGTCGAAAGCAGTGAGCCAGGCTCAGGTGTACTAAATACCAAGCGTTGTACGGTTCACGTTCTGTGGGAAACGTAGAATACTAATCGTTCGCGATTCGATGAACGAACGAGAGTCATTTCGAACTGCATAACGTCCCGTCCACCAACGAAACCCAAATAAAATTACAAACAGCCATCGTACAAAACTCTCATCTACGATATATGATATATGAGTGTTCAACGAGAGCATCCCAACCAAAGCAACAAGGAATGCAGGTATACATAGTATATATATATAAGCTCTCGGCACCACGTCGAAACCCCAAGCTCCGTCAACACGCTCACATTTCGACAATCATCTCAATCGAGAATCGAAAGGGGGTAACAAGAACAACCGAGATTCTAGAATTATATGGAAAAAAAAGGAGGAAACACGGCAGTGAGATAGCAGCGAAGAATAGAAAGAGAAAGCTTTCGTGATAACACATGTGTAGGATGATACGTTGTACAAGTTGTATGTATTTGTGTGATGGGGAGAAAGCAGGTTCTCATGGCTCGTATGGGTTATATAATATGGAAAATATGGGGGGTGGATGTTGATGAGGCCGCATGGGACAGATAGATAGGGCAAGAAAAGGACAGTGGTAAAACAAGGGGACCAAGATGGAGGATGGCGAGCACACAATGATGACGACGGGTCAATGAACGGGTGAACCGATGGACGTTCTCGAGTGAGCGAGCGCATGAAAGAAGGGGAGTCTCGGAAGGGGGTGATGATCACCAACCAAGCTCACCGGCGTTCCTTCTCTATCTTCTTCTTCCTCTTCTCATACTCGTGCATCTTCTCCTCGCGGAGAGCTTGCTCATCCTCCTTCCGAGCAAGACGAGCACTAGACAAGCACACAAAGCGACCATCAGCACCCGTAAAGGACCACAGGTCCTCGTGACCACGAACCTTCTCATTTCCTCCCTCTCGAGATCCATAGCATCCGCCTCCATATCATCCTCATCGCTATCCACCGCGTTCTTCATATATGACGATCGATCCTTTCCGAATAGTTTCCAAATCTCCGATCTATAATCATCCTGTGCAGCCGGAGCATACCGCTTCTTGGAGGGAGGGGAATCATATTCTTCGTCATCCTCGGAGAACGATTCGGATCGACGATGCTTCTTTCCAGCAGAAGATGGAATATGAGCCGATGACGGGCGGAGTTTGGGAGCACCGGTAGGTTTAGATGAAGGACCGGCTCTGGAAGGCGGATTCGTTTTCGGTGGGCTCGGCTTCGCCATGTCCTTGGTCTTATTGAATGGAGGAAGGCTTGCCGTCGATGGCTTCTTGTTTAGAGTGGACGTCGAAGCTGGCTTGGTCGGCAAAGTGGGTGTACCAGAACGAGAATCGTTGGCCGAGAGATCCAAAGCAGCAGTTTTCTTGGCCAGACCGGTCGTATCCTTCCTCTTACCAAACCAGTCGTTGAACTCCTTGGCCTGGTCGCCGTTAAGGACGCGACCCTCCTTGTTCCTCTCCCGATCACGGACGATCTCGTCGATGGTCCTCGTATCCCGCTTGTTGACGTTAAGCTTCTGGAGGGTATTCGGCATGGCAGCCAACCGAGCCTTGACCGACTGAGAGGGCGAACCGGCCGAGTTCTGACCGGAACCGTTGTCACCCAAGTCGATTCCACCTCCCGGAAGGACCCTCCTCGACTTGTGCGATACGCCAGCCATAAGACTAGCTTTCTTCGTTTGACCGAACTTGAGGTCCGCGATTCTCTTTCGCTCTCGTTTCTCCTCTCGTGTCAAGAAGTGCCCGCTATCGGCCTCATCGTCGGAAGGCATCCTCTTCTTCCTCAACTCGTCTCTCGAACCGGAGGTGACGCTGGGGTACGAAGGACTCCGCGAACGACTCGCCTTCTTGACATTACCCAAGAGCTTGTCCCGAACCATCGCCTCCTTCTTTTCCCTCAGCCTCTCTTTCTCCCCATTCAACTTCTCCTCTCGTTCCTTCTTCTCCCTCTCCCGTTTCTCATCCTCGAAGTGTTTGAGACGAAGACGATTCTCGAGTTCCTTCTCCTTGCGTTCCCGTTCAGCGCGTTTCTTCATTTCCTCCTCCTCCTTCCGCTTCTTCTCCGCGAGAGCCTGCTGAGCGGCCCGTTGCGACGCTTGCGTGTTCGAGGCGCTGATCGCCATGAGGGTGGCGAACGTCGAAGTCATGGTCTATCGGTTATCCCAGCCCCTTTGTTTGATTTCGAGGTTATCCTGCCGTGTGGGTTTTAGCAGCCGTGTGGGTTTTAGCAGCCGTGTGGGTAGTAGTGGGAGGTGACGGTTCCGCAGATGAGCGGGAGAGAAGAGCGATTAATCGTGGTCGTAGGAGGGGTTGGCGGAAAGCCGCAGTACGTCGGTGCAGAGTGATTTCCCTGGTCTAGAACCCCGTTGCAAACGAGCAAAGAAAAAGTCGATTATCCAGAGACGACAGTGTGTGTGTGAGAGAGCCGTGGTGAGGGGCAGTTCGCGCTTGGAGGTCGAACAAAAGACTGGGTTGTTACAAAGGAAACCGCTTTCCGCTTTGGAGAACCTGACCCGATCCCACACGAAAGATGCGCGGAAACCAAAGAACCGTGAGGGAGAAAGGAACGGAGCGGGACGGACGGCTGGTACGGATGATGAGCGGAGCTTGTGGTTTCTTGTGTGCACACCGCACCGCGACGAACCTACACTTCCTTGCGACCGTCGAAAACGAATCACTCTGGAGTCAAAAATTCTGACAATAGTATGTAAGTGGACCCGTCGAGGGACTGTTTGGTCTTGTTTACCGTACCCGCTCACTCAACCCCGCCGGAGGAATCCTTTACGACTTGTGTTGGGGGCTATGTATGCACTACATACACACTTCAGTTACCTACGACGGGACTTCTGATTCTGAAGATATGGCAGCGCCACGTGTGACAAGCGTGGTTTTGAGGAACACAAAAAACCGGGGCCAAAGGGTTTCGGACACTCGAGCCGGTCTGGCAGGTTTGGAGACAGTCTTTGATTCGACCTTCATTTCCTCCGATCGTATCACAACCCCTCACCCCCCTCACGCGTTTCCTCGAGACACAAATACATAAGTAATTGGAGTGATGGATGACTCGTGCGCTGGAGGGTGGAGCTCACACCTGTCCCGCTATTAACGCCCCCAAGCGCATATCTATGGAATTCTCTGCCAACTAGCTCAGTGCGCCGCAGCAGGTAGTAATTAATGAAACCATGGTGTGGAGCGATACGTATACATTTGTTCTACGTGTAACAGGCGGTACTACAAACGAGAAAAGTTCTAGGTCGGTGATTCCAAATCAAGAGGTATATACAATCAAGTATGGGGAAGAAAAATCGGTAGATGCCTTGGAGCACCAAGGTGATATGGGTAAGGGAGAGAAAAACGGGAGATAAAGGTGGGAATGCAAGAAAAACAACGGGGACTCTAGGATATCCGCAGTTCCACCTCACTTCATATCTCTGAAAGGGTGTTTTGGCAACAACGACCCCGCCCAAATAGCACAAAGGCCCAGCGTCACAGTTACATAATACACCAGCCTACCGTTCATATAATGATGGTCCTCATCAATCGAGAGCGAATACAACGAATTCACTAGGGCAGGTCCGACCGCGCGCACGATAGACACCGTTAATTGAGCGAGTCCATTCGTAGCACCCAGAGACGCTCTATTGGGTGCGGCGCCGGCGACGAAGATGAATACCGCGCCTGAAATGGACAAAGGACGGAATCAGATCCATGGGTGGTCCAAATCCTCTGAGAGACGTGCGCACCGTAACACATGGAAACCAAAACCGACATCGCCACCTGTAACCCGACCACAAGCCAGACTTGGACTCCCAACTCACCACTGCGCTCGATCGAGTTCCGGGCAAGATGATTGAGAATGGGGAACAAAGCAAAGCACGGAACGGAAGCGCTCATGCCCATCACATACACCCTTTTCACACCAAAATAGTCCGTCAAGCGTGAGAAGAAGAAGATGATGAAAACCCCGTTCAGAACGCCATAGAAAGACATCACAGACCCGATAATCGGAGGATCGAGTCCGAGACCGCCAAGCGTGATAGGTGTGGACAGGAATAAGGGTTGCAGGGCACGGAAAGATATGTCGACCAGCGCAAGCAATGCGTAGTTCAGGGAGGAGATGAATACATCTCGGGTGAGAAGCAGGGTACGCAGTGGTACAGGTTTCTCAAGCTGATCCTGAGGCTGAGCTTCAGAGGCGATAAGAAGATCTTCCTCCGACGCAACCCGCTTTATCTCCCCACAAAGAAACTCCCGAATTGGCTTCGGAGATGGATGAGTCTATTGGGAGATTCGATCATCAATCTGGTCGAGTGATTATAGAGTTGGGAGTCACGTGCCTCCTTGAGAAAGATATAGGTCACAAGCCAAGCGACGACCGTGAAAGTCGCGGGGACAGCACAAGGGAGGAAGTAAGGGTACTCCTTCAAGAACTTATTATTACCGAACAGATTGGGGAACCGTTCGGCCGGACGCGAAAGTGCACCTCCGATCATAGGTCTATTCAAAGAAGCAAACTCAGTGGTCATGAATAAGCCAAGGGGGCTGGGGAGACTCACCCTAGAGCGTTGCCAGTCGACCAAGCTACCGGTTGGTATCCATAGGCCACAGACAAGTTCGTTACGTCAGTGATCTCAGCCGTGATACTTTTAAGCACGCCAGTGTTGCCGTTGAGTGCACCATTCAATGCGCGGCTGGAAAGATGTCAACTCCAAACTTTTCAGGGACTGGAGCTGCTAGTCTTACCTAAAAACGAGGCCCCAAAAGGACTTTGATAACGCAAAACAGTACATGGAAAGCGCAAGACCAAACAAGCCGGTCAGAACAACAGGTTTTCGGCCGATAAAATCCGAAAGTCTATTCCAGTGCAAAATTGTGCATGCTTGGGTAGCAAAGAATAAGGAATGCTAGAATGGAATTTAGCGTCACAACCATTGACGAGATGACTCAATGACTTGCCATGATTCCAACATAGTAACCGACTTCCGCTTCGTTCCTTGCGACATTCAAATGTCGAATGAGCTGGATGAAAGCACCCCCAGGGGTTAACTCTTCGATTGCACAAAAGTGGGACAATGCATGAACCGACCTCGGGTACGAACTAGGGGAAAGAAGACAGGTTGTTTAGCACTCGACTGTTACAAGTAAAAATCCCTTGGGCCGGTGTTACACAACTGAGGCCAGGGAACCGATCGAAAAAAACTCACTGGAGAGATGACTTGGGCAGTCAAGGGTTCTGCGAGCTGCAAGAACAAAACGATGGAGAACTGAGCCCAAGGCAGGGGTGTTTTCTTGATCACCTCTGGCCCTGGATTGGGACTGATTTTGCCTACGATGCCTAACGTGCGACTGCGTTGGGTTGAGGAACTGGCCAAGGTGGCAGCTTCGGAGTCGGGTTCCGTGATCCTCTCAACCGCCGAGCCGTGTTGGCCACCCAGCAGAGGTGTTTCTTCATCAGGTACGGTCGGAATAGTTATGGTCATGAGAGTTCGTTCAGTTCGGGACAGTTGCAAGGAGAAAACAAGAAAGGGGAGGGGAGGATGGGAAAAGATGGAGAAGATGGAGCTTTCTGTTCTTGAGTGGGGTTGAGTATATGATTCGTTCGTCTAACATTGGATTCCTCATCATATAGAGTCGGTTGAGTATACTATGATTAGTAGTGATCCGTACGTGAGGGGTATCCCTCTTTCCAACTGAACAAAGCAAAGGCGTGTGAGTCGCAACTGCTTATCTTATCTTGTTGAAGGTCGACCTCGAGGCAGCGGGCCTCATGTCGATGAATGGTCGGGACTCGAGAGCCAGGTGTATTTCCAGTTCAGCTCCGATACATCGGGGCGGGCGTTACACAAGATCCGGTCGGAGCGGGAGGAACCCGGCTTCGGCTTTTCGGCCTGTCAAAGTTGAATTACATTTTCATTAGACTAGGCGAAGGATTTATAATGAACGTTCCCACGCCTCCGACCACTTCGATGAAATTGCCTCGAGTTAATCCTGTGTGTTTCCGGGCGTAGTGGCCGTACGGTGGCCGGTACTTGGGCAATGGTTAACGTTAATGGTCGACGGCCATTATTCCTCACGGCACGAGCTGCACGGTGGAAATGCTTGCTGCGCCTATACTGCGCGCTTGGTCTGTCACCTGGGAAGCATCGGCCTAGAATGTAATCCATGCTGGTGTGTGACTCGGCCCACCATTCTCCGCAGTGTCCGGTGGCGGGGTGATATCCGACCATGCACTCCTTGTTGATCAGTCCCACGGTTTCGCGCTGGTGGGTTTTTTCGATTGTGACGGTCGGTGGCCATGGGCTTTGTCCGTTGTATCTTGCACGGTAGCCCTAAGTACGGTTTGAACCATACAAAATGGATTTTCGACACGGTTTCCTTTCTACTCTCTCGCCACTCCCAGAGGCAATTCCACCAGCACCGACGGTAACGGACTGCGATGGCTCCGATCGATGCGCGGAAGGATGACGAGAACGCCGTCATCCGGGGATCCAGTTCGACAAACCTGTTGCAAGTTCCGGAAGAGAAATCCCGTGTGCCGAAGAAGTGGAAAAGTCTCACGAGGATTTTCTCGAGGAACAAGTCGAGCCCATCATTGCGTCAGACACTGCTCGCGATCAATGTGAGTGCGTGGCCTTGATTTGCCTCTGATCCTGTCGGACCCGGTGTGCTCTACATATATCCACCCCAGATCACTCACGGGTTGTGTCCACCAGATCGATGCAGCGAATAGGGTCCCGTGTGACATCGACGACCTTACGGATTCGGACTTTACACAGTCCTTGTCCTATTCGCCCGAGCTTGCGGAGATCGTCTCTTCCGGGGAGCGACATAAGCGGTGGGGGTTGTGTCTGACATCGTGAGTCACGTTACCGTTATCGGGATGAACATCCAGCCGAACTGATGACCAGGACGTCGGTGCATAGCGACGGGTTCACGCCGGACCGTAGCGACCGGGTGGGGGATCGAAGCACGAAAACGGAAGAGGAAGTGGGCCGACGACCGACGACGCTGTACCTCATTCTAGATCCGGATCAAGGTCCGTCGCTGTGTTCGTCGGAAGTGATGATGCTGGTGGGGACGATGGAAGAGCTTCGGGGTCAGACAGGGGGCGGTGATGTTCTTGAAAGGGGGTTGTAATTGTGCATTCCAAGGAAGGTTCCTGCCGCCCTGCGTCGCGGATCAGCAATTACCAGAGGACGTGCACAGACTGAGATACAAATCAAATACTGCTCTGTAAATTCATTCCTTATTCTTATTGTACAGCATACTCTACAGACGGTCAGCGGTATGTAAGTTGGGCCACCAGTAAAGAGCCACAGATTGATCATCGAGATCTTCCATCATCCACCGCCATCGTCCCATCATTTTCCCACGTGGTTAACCGTCCAACCCTTCCCGTTATGGAAGTCGCCTGCCCTGCCACCGGGCCACGTCTCGTGTTATAAATCTCGTTTTTGGCTCTGGCCCGTAAGCGCTTTCCTC
>Ga0307512_10007538_pt1 | contig 10765 bp, 6 predicted proteins | sample 14_EM_MG_FD_200267 | JGI IMG/M metagenome (GOLD analysis project Ga0307512, IMG submission 200267) | Populus trichocarpa ectomycorrhiza microbial communities from riparian zone in the Pacific Northwest, United States - 14_EM | ecosystem: Host-associated > Plants > Roots > Unclassified | place... | reverse complement strand
ATCTCTCTGAGATCGCCAGCGATAATCTTACCTATCAACTACTCTATTATATTACCATATCCACGTGTGCAACCGTATCTTCTCATATACTCTCATACGCGGCCATATACGGATATACGGCCTTACAATGACAGCCTAAACTGCGTTACAACTCTCAACTCGGGCAACTTCCAATCTGATAGCCGGCACTTACGACTCCGGTACCACTCAATTCATAAAGCTATTGCCAAAGGCGAGATTGAGATTAAGCACGTGGCAGGAATGGAGATGCTGGCAGATGCTCTCACTAAGGCTCTCGGGGAAGTTAAACTCCGCGAATTTGTGGAGGAGATTGGACTTGGATAGGATCACGGGCAGGACTTTGCATTTCCTTTGTTTTAGATTGTGTATCTGGATTTACACTGTATGATTGGATTCAATTGGATTTGGAACTCGGAGGAGGGCTTTAGGCTTTTGTTTGTTTGTTTGTTTTACTTACTTTGTTTTGTCTGGAAAGCCTTGGGCCAAAGGGGGAGTGTTGACTATGGATTTGGCCCGGTGGCTTCCCTAGTGTTCGGTGCTGGTGGGCTCGGGCATGTGGCCGGTGGCTTACGGCCCCCATTGGCCTCGGCTGCCCCCACCAGCGTCGCCTGCCCCCATTGGCCTCGTCTGCCCCCATGGCGCGGAGGAGGGCTCGGCACTGGTACTCGGCATTGGGCTCCGGCTTTGGCAGTCGGCATTGGGTTCTCCTTTTCTCTCTCTTTCATATATAAGTCCATAGTTTTCCCTTCTTTTTGGATCGACAGACAATTCATCATCTTCTCTTCTTCTCCATCATCTTCTCATCTTCTCGTGGCAACAGGGATTGGTCCGATCCCAGTCCAAAAATTTCTTGGACTGGACCTGGACTAAACTGGACGGTTCCAGTCCGGACTGGTCCATTGCTGGACTGGTGGAATCATTGATGATGGCCAACACTTGCATTAACTACCTCTCACTCAGTGACTTCCTCAGGTGCGGGGGGCGGCGGTCCTTCTCTCTCATTTTCTTCGTTTCTTTCCTTCTGTTTAGTGGGCGCGGGCAACAGTTTTACATCTTTCTATCTTTCATCTATCTTTCATTTGTCAGCGGGGACGAAGGGTAGCGGGTGGGAGCTCCGCCATCTAGCCGGCTCGCCCGGAGGCGGAGGAGGTAGTGGGCTCTGTCATACTCTAGTAAGAGTGAATATAGTATGAATAAACAAACAACAACAACTCAGTGACTTCAGCGAAGGCACTTACACCTCCCAGGATTCTTTCAATTCACGACTCCAGGAGAAGTGCTTCTTGGATTACAGTGGTCGGTACTGGGCTCACCATTGTCGAGCATCGGGTGAAGCAGCAGATCTTATCGACAAAGCACTTGGTTCTAGTCCATTCACGGAGGCGGTTCCTTGGCGGAGTACCTAGTCAGTTCACGGAGGCCCACCTTCCGTGAACGAACGGTCCATTCATGGAGTCCGTACCCCACCTCCGTGAACTGACTAGTTCGTTCGCAGAGTCAGTCAAAAATTACAAATACTCTGCTCTGCACGCATGTGTGTGCATGCACTGGCATGGACGTACACTCAGCTGGTTCTGTGCAGTTGAATTCAATCAATGCAACCGCGTACGTTCAGCGCAGCGCAATTGAGTACATTCTTCACAGCGCAACTAAGTACATTCGACGGATTCTATCGTACTAACAATATGGACCGCCTTACATCTACCATCCCACATCAAATTCCGCAATTCAAAAATGGTAGCCATTGAGAACTTACTCTTGGAGAAGCTGCTCGTCTTCAGTCCCCTGCTGAGCTCATCCAAGTACGTTGGAGGTGTAAAGGCAACTGCACGACTGTTCGTTGCAAGTGTTTCAAAGCAAAAGCCGAGTGCACACTTCATTGTTATGGCTGAGATGGTGGGGCGTGAATACATAAATATTGGACCTTTTGTTGTGTTATTAGGTACTTTCAATCTCGAACGAAACACAAGATCAACTCCACCGATGGAGCACAGTGTAATTGTAGTTGCATCAGGACGTCCAAGAGGCATCCGATTGTAGGGATCACGATGATGTATAGCTTAATTATAATTTTTCATTGACACCGTGAATGAACTAGTCAGTTCACGGAGGTAGGGTACGGACTCCGTGAATGGACGGTTCGTTCACGGAAGGTGGGCCTCCGTGAACTGACTAGGTACTCCGCGGAGGAACCGCCTCCGTGAATGGACTAGAACACACTTCATCTGATAAACGATTCAGCGCGGCTAAAACTTACATTCCAAGTCTTTTCTGCACCAGAACATACCACCGAATTTGGCTATGACTAGGCTCCGGATGTAAGCCCTCCTCTTCATGCGGCCGCCATTTTTGGTTTGCGCAGTGTTGCAACAGTTTTACTCGCGGACAGTAAGTCTGACGTTGATGTCAGGGACTCTAGTTCGACGCCATTGCTGCATTAAGCGGCGTGGGGAGGTAAAGAGCAAATTTTCTGGCTGCTACTTCAGAAAGGCGCTGACGTTAATGCGAAGACAATCATTTGCAAAACAGCACTGCACCACGCAGCATTTGGAGGTTACGGGGCCATAGTCTGAATACTACTCGAGAAGGGCGCTGACGAAGCGATGAGTAATGATGGTTGTATGGTGTTGCACGTGGCAGCTTGTGCTGGTCACGAGGGCACGGTCCGGCTGCTCCTCGAAAAGGGCGCCAACATCGAAGCCAACAGCAACGTTGGTCCGACGGCGTTGTATCATGCGGCTCGGAAAGGTTGCGAGGCCATGGTCCGGCTTCTACTCGACAAGGGCGCAGATGTCGAAGTGAAAGATTTCCATAGCGAAACAGCCTTGCATGTGGCGACTCGACAAGGTCACGAGGCCACCGTACGACTGCTAAGGGAGAAGGGTGCAGACCAATGATTGCACCAGTCCAGCAAACCGGGATCGGACCAATCGCCAATTTTTCGGGACCTGGACTGAACTGGCCTGCACTGCTTTGGACCAGTCCACTAAGGCCGAATCGGCCCGAATACGCTGGGAGTTACTGATACACTGAGTCAACAAATAGACTCATACACATATACTTATACATGTAGACTCATCTTGCCATTCACAAGTCACCATGTCTTGACTAGGGATTTGGCCCGGTGGCTTCCTTAGCCTTCGATGCCGGTGGACTTGGGCATGAGACCGGTGGCTGGCCGCCCCCAACAGCCTCACCTGCCCCCAGAAACCTTGCCTACCCCCATGGTGAGGAGGGCTTGGCACTGGTACTCAGCTTTGCGCTCTGGCTTTGGCAGTTGGCATGGAGTTTTCCTTCTCTTTCTTTCGTATATAAGTCTATAGTTTTTCCTCTCTTTGGATCGATAGACAATTGAGCTTATTCATTTTTTCTCTTTTACTCTCAGCACCATGCACATCTCACTCCTCACCACTTGCCACTTGCCACTTGCCACTCACCACTCATTTGGCATGGTTCGGTTTCTCGTGGTGGTGATTCCTTGCAGTGGGCAGCTTGGTTCGTAGTGATTGTTCTCAGCGGGTAGTTGTTATGAAGTGACGTTTTGTCTGAGTTAGGGTTGCAGGGATTACTGTCTCACTTCTTCAGTTTTCGGATCTACATTGAAATCGATAAATATCATCCTGTTTGGACTGGTCCAGACCAAGCCCGTCCTGTCCAAGACTGCCAGTCTGGGGCCCGGTCCAGACTGACCTTCGGGTGAGACTGGACTGGACTGAGCCCTACCCCAGACCAGGTCCGTCCGGACTGGTGGAACCATTCGTGCAGACATAATGGCGATGAATTACAATGGCAACACTGCACTCCAACTGGCAGCCTGGTCAAATTTCCAGTCCATAGTCCGGCTACCGTCGGGGAAGAGGCATATCAATGATAATTATAATCCTGCTTTCAGTTCTGGTGGTACTTGAATAGCTCAGAGTTATAACTTTTCAAAGAGACTGGTTTGTATGAAGGCATTCTCTACCACCTAGAACTAGCTGACAGATATTATAGCATCATTCCAACTTGAAAGGGAATTTTCGTGATAGTTGGTAGTTAGTTTATTTGATATTTAATGTGTCTCCTTGCGATATTGTTCTGAGGTGGAATGTTGTGGCTGTCTATGAAATGTCTTACACACTTTTTGAACGTTATCTTTATCTTTATCTCACTTTAGTCTCTTGAAAAACAGCATACTTCTTGGTAGAGAAACCCATCTTTGAAAATTGTCAATGCAGCAGCACACCAACTAGCCCCCAGTTAAACAACATTGTTTGTCAATTTGTGAGTTGAAGTACAACGTATAAGGGAACAGATGTTTGCATATTTCAAGGAACCCCTATAAACAGTAATATAATACCACATAATAGACCTAACCGTGGCTATCCGGTGCTCACTTGTCGACAGAGCATACACCACAGGCTAGTACTAAAACGAGATACGGGATACCAAACACACGAATTCTCAGCCGAAACAGGTTTTCTTGGTAAGCCGCAATCCTTATCTTTGGTCAACAACTGCTGGTCTGATTCAAGATTAGAGCCTGTAGTATTGAAGGGCCGCTTCTTGCCTTCAATTCAAGATACTGTTGACCTTAGTCGCCAAAGATTTAGTCATTGTAGAGGGGGTATCAAATGGGTTACCATCAATGATTCCACCAGTCCGGAGAGACCCAGTCTGGGGTAGGGCTCAGTATGGTCCAGTCCAACTGTTAGGTCGGACTGGACCGAGCCCAAGACTGGCAGTCTGGGACTGGACAGGCTTGGTCTGGACCAGTCTGCGCACACTGGCAACTTTGACATTATTTCTTAATCAAGGACCACTGTAAATATGACTCATCTTCACATTTATCACCGCACACCTTTCAATACCCACTCCAGGTGAAATGATGACAGTTCTGACTGTATTTTTGGTGCCATCGAGATGTATTCCCCCCATTACATGGCTGATACAGTGAAAACATACACTAAACCTGCACACTTTGCTGGACTGGTCCAAATCAGTCCAGGCCAGTTCAGTCCAGGTCCAGACATAGTGGGGATTGGTCTGATTCCGGTCCAAAAATTACTTGGACTGCAATGGACTGGGCTTGGACGGACCTGGTCTGGACTGGTCCAATGCTGGACTGGTGGCATCATTGGTGTCAATGGACGACTCCCCAATCGACTCACAGCTAGTGGTAATAACAATGAAGAATCCATCTACATATTGCAAAACTACTCTATACCAAAGCAGTTCAGATTAGACCCAGAATTGGCAGATCTATGGGGGTGTGTAGGAGTGGGAGAAGAAGAGGGCCACTTATCCCAATTGATGTCTCCTCCAATCCTGGTTGGAATTCAGTGTCATCCCAACCACAGAATCTCAGCATGCTGGGAGATTATCCCAGTGTAATTTGGCAGTTTTCTGAGAATATTGAATGTCATTGGGGCAAGAATTGGCAGTCTTCTGCGGTGGTAGATGGTGTCCTGCTTTAGGAACATAGAAATAGTATCGATCGTATTAACAACCACCCGTCCGAAACAGCCACGACTAAGAGCAATTGACAATTTGTATATCATAAACACCTTTAAAATGTTACCAGCAGTTTCCATTCCCAATCAGTGATAAACAGGGGTGGGAGAAGGAGTGCAAAAACGGATTGTCTTCATGGACTCTCACTCACATTTTTAACTTCCACAAAATTTGTTCAAGTTGCATCAATGGATAATTGAAAAGTAGGCCTAGGAGCAATCCATAGCACTGCTGTTTCAGGTCTTCTCTCCACTGGCTGATTGCTAAGCAATTTGCAATTTTGAAACAATGCTGGTATTTCTTAGGGCTGTAACCATGGCATATCCTTCCGCAACAACATGGGTGCAGTTCTACTGGAATTCCGCAGTTCACTGATCCCGCATCAGTGCATAGAAGTTGTGCACTGGTTCAATCTGCATTGGACTACACTGGACCCAGTCTAGAATGATCTGAATGGCTCCATAGCAGGACCACTAACAATATTGTCCCACAGAGTGGCCCCGTAGTGTAGTAGCTTGGTCTTGCCACCACTATTCTCTTTGTTACGGGTTCGGATCCCGGCGCCACTCCTCTACCCGGGCAGACTCCTTGTGTTGCACAAGGTGATGTCACACCACAAGTTCCCTGTGTCAAACTCACCACAGGTTGGGCCTACGAACGATTAGTAATGGGGATGGGCTTGGTGGGCCAGTGGCCTTAGTGACCTCCATTGGGTAGCAGGAAGTGGGAGGAAACGACTTTGCCTGAATCAGGAGTAGGTGTTATGTGAGATAGTTTGGTAGTAATATAGCCGGTGAATGGTCAGGAAGTTTCTGATGGACCGGGGTATAAAAATGTTAATTGAATGCCATGACCACCAGTGGTCGGCCGGCTTATGGTAACTTAGCTGGGCACCCCTTCGGGGCGAATGCACAATGTTCACAAACAGTGTTGTCCCATTGTGTGCAAGCAATAGGGAAGAACAGTTATGAGGAAACCGGTCACAAAAGAGACAGGCAGACAGTTTTGAGGCCAGCAGAAAGGCGGAGACAGGGTGCTATATGACATGAAGGCTGGTTGGAATTCCGTTTAGCTCCTCACCTAGTAGTCAGTTGAAAACCAATGTGACATAGAGTCCTCTGCTCGTCAGATTTTCAAGTCTTCGGATACACCATTATCAGTGCCTACTCATCAATTTATAATGACGACTCATTTAATTACTATGACTACACATCACAATTGAATGGCTACTAAATCAAACCAAATCCCATCTGCAGAAGCAATGAAGTCTAGGAATAAATACTCCGCTGGACTACCGTGAAATGCACTGGTAATTTCAGACCCGCTTGCACCAAGGTGGACATGCTGGCCACAAGATTGGATATAATCTAATCTTATCGAAATCATCTAATCAATGGCAAGGGTGGTCAACGAGTGGTAAATCGTAGGAAGATAGTATCGCTGTCAGCAGCCGCAACATTTTAATGCCATTCTCCATGCGCAAGTACATAAGCTGCGTTCATCCGTAGTGGCAACACTTCATCGCATTCAACGTTGGCTCTAATGACTTATCCCGGAGGTAAATTAGTATGACGAGCATCCCAGTGAATCTAGTCACATATATTAACCTAAGCAACAAGAGAACAGACTCAGAACCAGCAATTGCAATGTAGACACCCAGTAAGTCGTATCGCGCGCACTAATTGAAGCAAGCATGAGATGGAAGATAATAAATTGTGGTACACAAATCGTTTAGCACATGTATTGGCGCGGCAAATGTCTTGGCGCGATAGTCGTAGCGTGGGACGGATAGTCCAGATGCGTCCCGTGTCTTAAAGGCCTGGTGCATCTAAAACCGAAACTCTAAAAGGCAAACTCTATTTCATGTGTCAATTTCCACCCAGGTGCACCGGCGATCTGCAATTTTCGTTGTACGTGACGGCTAAGTGCAATTGCATGTGCGGGTATGGGTATTAGCTCGAGTACTCGAGTACTATTAGAAAGATGGGAGTATTTTGAAGTTGGTTGTTTTTCCGAAGACCGTCTAACCTCCGTCTTGCAAAATCAAAGACCGTCTTTGGACCGCCTTACGACCGTCATTGCTGCCAAGGCGGAAGTTAGCTTGTCTTCAAAAAACCCACTTTGTCTAATACTATGTACTTGATATCGGTTAACTCCTAGCGCGCTTGTGATCTGAGCTACTTCACAGTTCCGATTGGTTCCGGCATTTGCCGCATACATTTACCCGACTTTAGTCGGTGAATAGCAATGTCACTTTTCGCATAATTTCGATGAACCTCTGTTAAACGCGAGAAGCTGATTGACGTTGGTCACTGATTTTGGTGCAGGCCAGTGCTCTCACTCATCAAGTTTCATGCGACTCCATATTGACGTTTCCAGGATGACAAGCCCAATATTTAGCCTGCTGGATTCAGAATTGGCACTTCGCCTTGCCGTACAGTCTGGAAGATGAGAGTTAGTAGTGTTCGCAACAGATGGAGGTTTCTTGAATCTTGGCTGTATCCCCACGAACTGCGGATTTCGCCCCTCGAATCGCTTTGGTCCAATTAAGTCTGAGGTTTTCTTCAACCACAAAGTGTTCCATTAACGAAATGTGCATAATAACAGCTCTTTCCATTCCTGCTGTTCAAAGTACGACATCTCTAATATCTATGGAGCGGCTGTACAAAATATTAGTAAATTCACTTTCGCTTAGTCAATATTTGAGATACATAAATTGCAAAGAGGGAGGTGAAAGAAGGGCTATGTATGCACATTTTCTGTATATAAAACTTTGTGACTGGAGAAAAACTCGTGAACTTAATGGGAACGGATCAAGAAATACCTGTGGGAAACCCGCGAGTGTTGAGGCTGAAAGACTGCCTTGTGAACGCTTGTCACTCGAGCCTCACATCACTGTGTGATCCGCCAAGACATTAGAACAATGTGGCAGACTCATATTGGCCAGGCATGGATTGTAGTTAATCGCTTGCTGTATTCCCATTTAAACACGTCTGTCCCCCCTCTAACTTCGCTTTGCAGTTGGCATAGACAATCTTCAATCAGCAATATGGATGGTCTCTCCGTCGCAGCGTCAGTCGCAGGTCTCGTTCAACTGTCAGCAAAGGTTATCAGTATTATTTCTACCTTTATTTCTACCACGGCCGGAGCGCCTAAAACTGCGCGCAGCGTGCTCGCCGAATCCAAAGTACTCCGAGCAATCTTCCATCAGCTGCAGGACTTCATACTCAATTCCTCAGAGGAAATCGATGATCGAGAGTCGATATATGTCGAACCACTAGTCGCAACCCTTACAGGCTGTGTATGTTCCTTTAACAAACTAGAGGGAGTACTGGAAAGCCTTAATACCAAACCTGACGCTGGTTCACTCCTCCGTCTTTGGGATAGCACGAAGTGGGCACTTAAAGATTCGGATATTAGTCAGATTCTCGACGACCTGCAGAAGCACAAATCTTCACTGAACCTGATGATGACAACGATTACTTGGTATATACCTGCTTCATCCCAACCAACGTCGGGCTAATGTATGGCATCAGTAAATCCACGCTGCAGACACAGCGTCAAATGGCGCAGATATTACATAAGGTGGAGTCAGTTGTAGCCTCGGACCCAAATCTCTCTGCGCGCATGGAAGCATTCGGTTTTGTTCCAGACAACAGTTTTGATACATCCACGATTCACTCCAATTCAACTGTTGCAACCGTCAAAAGCCGGAAATCATTCGTAGCATTCTCGTTTGAGCGTACTCTCACTAAAACCCGTGTATATCAAAATGCGATGAGAAATACGTCAAAAAGCTCTATCAAAACTATCGTCACTTCCACATCTAAGTGGTCGCAGCTGACTGGGCTGAGTTTGTCCCAAATATCAAGGATCGCAATCATCTGCCTACCTGTATGCGCTTACGAAGTCCAGAGCAGTTATTTATTCGACCCCATGGAAGCCAATACCAATGACGGGTCAACGGCGCTACACGATGCGACTGCAAAAGGACTCAGTACCACGGTTCGGCTTCATATCGAGATCTTGGGTGCAAATAAAGAGGCCAAGGACAACTCTGGATGGGCAGCGCTACACCACGCGGCATCTAACGGGCACAATGCAACGGTGCGACTATTGGTCAAGCTTGGAGTAGACAAGGAGGCCAGGGACAACAATGGTTCGACAGCGCTACACCTCGCGGCTTTCAAGGGGCACAATTCCACAGTTCGGCTGCTTGCCAAGCTTGGTATCGACAAAGAGGCAAAGGACATTGATGGGATGACGGCACTACACGACGCAGCATCTGAAGGGCACGATACTACAGTGCGGCTACTTATCGACAAGCTCGGTGTCGACAAGGAATCTAAGAACAACAAAGGGTCGACGGCACTACACCGTGCTGCTGGCAACGGACACAATACCACAGTCTCGCAACTTTGCCAACTCGGGGTTGACAAGATGGCAAAGGCCAGTGATGGTGCAACGGTGCTCCACTACGCAGCTTCCAATGGGAATGGTGCAACGGTTCTGCTACTTATCCATGATGGTGCCGACAAGGATGCGAGGGACAATGGAGGGTTGACAGCGCTACATGATGCAGCTTCTGAAGGGCACCATGCAACTGTTCGGCTGCTTGTTGAGCTTGGTGTCGACAAGGATGCTAAGGACAACCAAGGGTGGACGGCACTACACTACGCAGCCTCCGAAGGGTGCCGCGCCACAGTTCGGCTGCTTGTCAAGTTAGGAGTCAACAAAGAAGCCAAAGACAACAACAGGTGGACGGCGTTACACTACGCAGCCTTCAAAGGGCACCACGCCACCGTTCGGCTGCTCGTAAGGAATAATGTCAATAAGGAGGCTAAGAACAATCGTGGATGGACGGCATTACATTGCGCGGCTTCCTGTGGGCACAATACTACAGCTCGGCTTCTTGTGGCCAATCTCGGTGTCAACCAGCAGGCGAAGACCAATGGTGGGCGGACGGCAGTGCATTACTCAGCTTCCAATGGCCACGACACAACGGTTCGGCTGCTCGTGAGCGAGCTAGGTTTCGACAAGGAGGCCAAGGATAATTATGGGCGGACGGCAGTGCATTACTCGGCTTCCAATGGCCACGACGCGACGGTTCGGCTGCTCGTGAGTGAGCTCGGTGTCGATAAGGAGGCCAAGGATAATGATGGGTGGACGGCAGTGCATTGCTCGGCTTCCAATGGCCACGACGGGACGGTTCGGCTGCTCGTGAGCGAGCTCGGTGTCGATAAGGAGGCCA
>Ga0307512_10007537_pt1 | contig 10765 bp, 18 predicted proteins | sample 14_EM_MG_FD_200267 | JGI IMG/M metagenome (GOLD analysis project Ga0307512, IMG submission 200267) | Populus trichocarpa ectomycorrhiza microbial communities from riparian zone in the Pacific Northwest, United States - 14_EM | ecosystem: Host-associated > Plants > Roots > Unclassified | place... | reverse complement strand
AGACGCAGGGCTCGTCTAGTAGAGAGTTGGGTAATACATACGAAAGAAGGGAAAGTTCTGACATATACAGAGAGTGAGTAGTTCGAGACAATCCGTCGGGTGTAGAGCGGCGGTTCAGCGCTATTAACCCTCCAACGGGGCTTATAGCTGGTTCCGAAGCTCGCACTCTTGTTCTAGAATAGCGACAGCCTCGGGGAACCTTGGCGTGATCTCGCACGAGAAAGGGACGGGAAGACTTGCGAAGTGAAGGGTAGGGCGAGCATCTCACCCGTGAGTAGGAGAGTTACGGACACGAACGACAGACAGAACTTACTGAACCATCCCATTGTCAATATAGTCGTCCACGTCGACGGCGATGTCCCGTCCGTTCTCGTCCTTGGCCGGAACGATTTGCATAGCCCAGAGCATCACGGCGAACGCGATGAACATGGTATCGTTCGCGACGTGCCTCCCGACGCATATCCGCTTCCCAAAGCCGTACACGACGTGGCCCTCGTCCTGCGTGTCCTGCGGACCCGGCGCGAGCGCCGCGCCGTCCGGAGTGAGGTGCCGAGACGGGTCGAACAGCGTCGCGTCCTCGCCGTAGATATCCGGGTCCCGGTTGCACAGCCCGACGTTCACGAGGCACATGGACCCCTTCGGAATGAACATGCCCTCGTACCAGTCGTCCTCGATGGAACAATGCGGGATCCCGATAGGCAGAACGGGCCTCCATCGGAGGACCTCTTTGACCATGGCGCGCAGGTAGGGCAGGCTGGGGAGATCGGAGAATGATGGGACTCGTCCTCGACCTACCACCGCGTCCAACTCGGCCTGAGCTCGCCTTTGAGTTTCGGGAAAGGTGACCATGGCAAGCATCCACCAGTACATCGAGCTAGTCGTAGTCTCGGAGGCGGCACCGCTGACGTGGTAAAAGGAAACCCACTTCAGCATCCGATAAGTCGGCTTCTGAAAATAAAACTTACTACATCGTGCTCGCGAGCCACGCCATCTCTCGCTCATCGAGGCCACTACGACTCTGATTCTTGATGAGCGTAGCAGTAAAGCAGGGGTGATCAATGCCTTTTGCCTGTGCAGAGCATACCAGACAGTGAATTTGTTTATTTTGGATTAGCCTGAACACGTTCAGAACTCGACCCACCATCTTCGCTCGGACCAGCGCGACGAGGTTTTCGAACATCTCCGAGTCACGTCGGAACCACTCCTCCGCGGACCTCTTCCATTTCGCAAATCTGGTAAGGTGTGGCCCAACCACTCGTCAACGAAGTGTTCTCTCGAAAGGACGACGGCGAAAGCATGTGGGGCAGAGGGGGTTTTTGTAGACTGGTACATACCTGCTCGGAATGTGTTTCATCCAAGGCAAGAGTTCGACCCAATGGGAGCCAGGCAAGCACGACACGGCGACGCGCATGACGTGATCGTTGATACGTCGCACGCCCTCGTCCTCCAAAGAGTGGATGGCGGGAGTGTCATAGACCGCAGTCATGATCATGGAGGCCGTGAATCGTCGCATGTGCTTTTTCCACTGTTCCGGACTGGCGAGGGTTCCATTCGCGAGCAGGACGGCTTCTGTCGTCTGTATGCTGTTAAACGCCTTGGCGGCCGACTTGTGCAAGCCCTCGTGAGCCGCCCTGCGCATCCGTCGCCATCTATCGCAACACATTTAGCCCCGCCCCCCAAGACGCGCTGCATTTCTGTACGATGACGTCTCGGAAAAGTGACCGCTCACAGTGACCCATATTGGAGGAAGCTGACCTCCATCCCACCTGTTAATATTTCTGATGCCACGATGAAACGGGGTCTGTCAGAATAATTCCTGGCCCGCCGACCGAGCAGATCGGCCGCGACCTTCTGTGAATTCAATACGATGATGGGCCTTCCCAAGGCGCTCAGGTAGACCACGTCTCCTGTGCTATCTGTTCAAAAGCCCAGAGATCTAGACGATTGGCGAGAGACGAGCGTACCGTAAGCTTTTTTGCATTTGAGAGATGTCAGCCAACGCTTGTCGTTGAGCTGCCCGATATTTCCGAGTAGCGGGATGCCCCGAGGGCCGGGGGGCAGTTTACGCCAAGGGCTGCGGGTGTAGTGAAGATAGCATAGTCCGCAAAGGGATATCAAGAAGGGCAAGAGGGTTGGCCCGGGGACGTTCAACCAGCCCGCAATCAGTGCTAGTGACCCAGAGAAAGCGGGAGTCATGATGGGTCGCCAAGAAGCAAGAGAGGTAAACCCTTATAGCTCAATTCTGATATATCAACTAAATGTTGAATCATAGCACCCGCAAGCTCTGACGGGTCAGTATTCTAAGGGCCGAGTTCCCACCAGGAATTCCACGCACTGTCAATGGTGCCTTGTTCCGAACACATGGGACCACAGGGAAGCGGAGCCGAGGGGTTCCTCGCGCCACCGCACGTCGGAGAGTCGAGAAACCGGCTGAAGGATAGAAAACGCCGGTGACGACACAAGCGTGGGACCTTAGCGCCGACATGCCAGACACACACCAGGTCCATTTGATCTAACGGGACAAGATAATAAGTATTCTATACGATCGATGCTAACAACGACCGGTGGGCGCAAGGCGGGAGATCGTGACACAATTAGTTAGGTTACTGCGTCTTCTTCTCGCTATCAACTTGTCGGTCCTGCGTTACTAACTCCTCAATTGCTCGGCGTCTCTCACGTCTCTCCCGCCCGCGCGTGACTAGAGACTTGGGCTCAAGGTCAGCAAACAAGTACTTGCAGACGCTCTCAATCGCCCAGCAGCCGATAAAGTCGATGATCATGGACGCAGTTAGACGGAGTTTGAACTGTTGGCAATTAGCCGAGAACGAAACCCAACAATCAACGACGATCTGTGACTGACCGAGTTGTCCATTTCAACCACCTGCAACCATCGATTAAGTTCGGGGATGAAATCTGTCGCCCCTGAGAAGGCGACCGCACTAGCGCCAACCAGACCCCAGTACAAAGCGCTGTTCTCCCGAATACCCTCACGGAAAGGCCGTCCCTGTACGCAAACGTAAGGCATGCTGAAAGACGTCAGCCTAGGTCGTGACTGACCTGGAAGTTAATAGCAAATGTCGAAACTTGTTGGGAGAGCCCAAGCAAAAATACAGCTGTGTTGAGCAGATTGGCCTCAAATTTGGCTTCCAAATCTATAGGTCCACGGCTGACCAAGATATCAGCATTGATCCAAGAGCGCAGACAGCGCGGCGGAGTGGCGAGCCCATGACTCACTCTTCCAATCCATGAGCCAACTCTGTAATATAGACCATAGACCCAATGTGAAGTGCAAACTGCAACAAGACGGACAGAAGGACGTAAAAATTGAAAATATTGCTCAATGGCCGTTCGCGAGACAATTTCTCCACCGGCTGCAACGTCAAGAATCAGGACACGTGTATAAAGTCAAGGTGCCGATGCAGACCTTCGCTCGGGAAATGCATAAAAAGCAAACGGACATCAACATTCCGGTGACTGTGACTTGATAATCACCAAACTTAATTCCGTCCAGATATTGCACGCTAAGGCTGTAGGCCGTGATCAGGCAATTTAATGCTAGGATCTTGTACATCTGAATGGTGGCGACAAGTGTGCAACGTCCCTGGCGAATAATGTGTGTGACTGATCGGAAAGATTCAGGGTCATGGGAATTACGAGAAATATCGGGGCTGACTCACTGGCAGAAACATTGGATAGCTTCGATGTGAATGGCGCTGCGCAAGACGCATCACCTAATTTAATTTTAGGGACCTCTTCGTCACCTTCCATGTCCGCCAAGGAGTTCGTGATGGTGGCGAGGTCGAACTGACGGCAAGACGATATCAGGAGGTGGGGTGATACGGAAGCAGATATCGGCAAACCTTTTCCATGGGATTCCTCTTCCTCGCCTCGGCTTGGTCTGTTGCCGCCTTTTGTTGCGCCGCAACGGCGTCCGGGACGAGGTGTGCAATAGCCGGTGGAACTGGAGGTGGCGGCTGGTTGAATCGAGAGGAGATTCTTAGCTGGCTTTCGTACACTTTCTTGATGCGTTCTAGACGTTCTCGCTCCGCAATTTTGTGAAGGTCTTCAAGTGTTCCGTCCAGAAGCGCCACACCAATGTGCGCCTGCTTAAGAGCACCGACATCGTTTGTACCATCACCAGCCATAAGGGTTGTATAGCCGAGTGTACGCAGGGAAGTGACGATAAACTCCTTCTGGGACGGCGACACCCGTGCGTAGACCCACGTATGTTGCACGAGTAGCGTCCAACTTGGCAGCGGCATGAACTGCTTCAAGGCGGCCCCAGTAATACAGATGTCATAATTATCCAATAAGGATTGGTCGAGCGGTTCGGTCGGGTCAACAGGAATTATTTTGGTTTCATCGACCGTGCGCCATTCGAGGTCTTCCAAAAGTGAGTTTTTCATAAAATTGTGACACGACGTCTCACTTACCTTTTTCATGGGCCGGATTTTCCTTCAGGTCTAAAATTAGAGCTTCCCGGTCAACTATCTCAACGTCCCGGGCAACGTGAAGAGCCGTAAGAGGATTATCTCCTGTAATCATGATGCACTGATGACCACGTGAGCGCCATCTTTCAACCGTATTAATTATTACTATAACGAACTCGGTGGGATGAATCGGCCAGCATCTTGAGCGCATCAATTGCATCCGGTTTGAGCGGTGAATGAAAAATCAAGAACCCAGCAAATTTGAGATGGCTCTCAACCTCGTCTCGATTCAGTTTCTTGATCTGATAGAATTGTCGGTACTGATTCAAACGCTTTACCGCAGTACGCACCTTATCCATCGAAATGGAATCATATTCCTTCATGCCAAGGGCAAGTACGCGGCTACCGCGACGCGTGTACCACTTGTATGTTTCGTCGTAATCAGAGGGAACCTGAGCCAACATAGTCTTGAGCGTCTCCGGGGCCCCCTTGACTGCGACCAAGCCACGGCCACCAGGTAATGTAGAAACCGTCGACATGCGTTTCAGTGCAGAGGAGAACTGGAAGCGGCGGCGAATTAAGACGACCGTGCGGTGCGGCGCAGATGGAGCTGCAGGCGCTACACCATCTCCATTACCAATTTGCCACTCGAGTGCCTCGAGTGTTGCTTTTTCCATGGGGTCGCCCACAACGGTGCCATCATCTAACCGTACCAGCGCATGTGCACCTGCTAGGCACAGGGTCGTCTCCCTTGAGGTTGCTTTCACGTTCACAAGTTTCAAGTGATCAGATGAGCTGATAGACGATTGAGAAAAAAAATCCATCTTGTAAAAGAAAAAGGCACAAACTCGACACCAGCAACTCCTTCGCAAACAAGGTTTTCTGCTGTGATCGTGCCAGTCTTGTCGAAACAACAGACATCGACGCGTCCTGCAAATGGAATGCGGAATGGCTCTGTACAGAAAATTGCTGCAAAGAGGTTGAGGCACAGATACCAGATACAACCCACAGTGCCTTACCAAATTTGGACAGTGCCACCAAAGAAGCGTTCACTGCCAGGGACAACTCCATGGGTAGCTCCGGTGGTACCACACTCGTGATGATCAACACGCAATCAAGCAACAGTTTTGATTTTTTCAGGTCTCTTTCGATACCTGAAATCATGTCCGGTCAGTGTAACAGCCCTTCAGCAGGACAAGAGAAGCCTTACCCTTGACCCAGACGTACCAGCTTGCGGCAATTGCAAAGATGAGCAAAAACCCAATGAATAGGAACGACTCGAGATTATTCGCAGATACACGCTCTGTCGAGAAAATCATGGTGCGCACGAGCTGTCCTTGAGCAGTACCGAATCCAGTACGCAGAACAACACCGAGGCAACCACCGTCAGGGGTGTTACCTAAACGAAGGGGTAAAGATAAGGCGAACAGCACCAAACAAGGATTCACATACCGCCATGACTGCCTTGGAGGAGTTTTGTACCGCTGAACAACACTGCATTCTTGTGCTGACCATCTGCATCTAGCTTTTCACTGGGTTCTAAGAGTTCTACGGACTCTTTCAACAGCGGGGTCGACTCGCCGGAGAGCATCGCCTCATTGACGATACACGTCCCTTGAACCAAGAGTATGTCCGCGGGAATATTGGTTTCTGACTGGTGGCTGCGGGCTGCATTTGATTAGAAAGTGTGAAAGACGGCTTTATAAAAGAAAAGGCAGATACCAAGAGAAACGACATCGCCAGGAAGTAACTCATCAGTTTGTAACACAGACCACTTTGAATCCCTGAGAACCTGGATGGGGAATGGAGCGACAGACATAGTGCGGAACTCGGTCAGTGTTTTGAGACGCTGTCGAGAGGAGATGAGACGTTTAACGAGTAATGGTACCGCGAGTTATACATACCTGCCAGACAACTGTACACTCGAATACTACGAGCATGAAAAGGGTGAAAAGGCTGTAGTACCAGTATTCGTCGAGCATCCAGAGGGCTACGCAGAAAATTTGGAAAACGAAAAACGGCGCGGTAGCATGCTCAGAAAACAATGTGCTAAAGGAAGGAATTGGGATGTTGAACTCGTTTTTTCCATACATCGACCGGAGGGCCGGAAGAACAGAGTCTTTCAGCCCCAGCGGTTGGCGATAATTAGCGAGAGGAGGGTGCGTGGACGACGGGTAACGGAGTAGGCCAAAAGTGATAGGCTCGACGCAATGAACAGAGTAGGTATCTTGCTGATAGCTGAACGAGTACGTGGACCGATCAGAGGGGACGCGTTTGATGAGAGGAACGATTTCTCCCTGTCCGCGATGAGGAGCTGGGAGGATGCGAATACAGTCCGCCTCGGCGAGAGAGCGAGCCTGACGTTACTGTTGTCAAGTTTGATGCGAAGGAAAATGTGATAGGCACACGCACCTTGCGAGTCGTAATCCACGCCTTTGCCTTTGCACTCCAACGTGTTACCAAGAAGCTCAAGGCGTGACCAGCACCGAGCAGGACACAAGCGAGGAAGGTCCACTCCTCGCTTTTTATCCAGTCGTCGTATTTGATGTAGTACGCATAGGCCAACAGAGGGTAAAATGGAAGGAAAGGGACGGCATACAAGTGTTGCCAGCGAGGTATGGAGACACGTAGGTCTGTACCAGAGATTTCTGGTGAAATGGTGTTGACCGAGACCCTAGGTGTCATTTGAGGATTAGAAAATGATCTATGAGGTAGATGGGATAACTTACATGGCAGTAGAGGACTGACTCTGACTGACGCGTCCGGTGTGTGCAAAGCCAATCCGGAGTGGCGTTCGCGTGTCCAGTTGGGGCGCAAGCGATTAGGTAATCGACCCATGGAACCCACCCATCACTTACGCCGGTCGTTGCGGACCTTGGTCGAACCAAAGAAATGACACGAGGACTTCGCTTCAAAAGCGCATTAGGTGCTTTCCCATGCCCATTCGCCCTTCCCATTCGCCCTTTCCCTTATCATGTCGCGCCCTTCTTTCCCCGTTTCTCAATCAGAGGGGACTCCGACTCGCGATGCTGGTCCCCCATTCCATGACATTATGCCCGGCCTTACCGTAATCTTGCGTTCTTCAGACGATGTCGATTTTTTCGTCCTCAAGCCTATCCTCGCCAAGGTCTCTGCCGTGTTCAAAGACATGTTCGAGTTACCCAACGCTGCTCCCGACAACTCCTCCATGGAATTCGACAACCAACGACACGGCCTCCCTGTCATTGAAGTGACAGAGACGTCGAGCACCCTCAACATAGTACTTCGCCTTTGCTATCCGGTCGAAAACCCGGATCTAAGTAATCTCGAGGACATCCGTCACTTCCTCGAAGCGCGTCGCAAGTACATGATCGAGGCCTTCGACCAGAATGTCAAGGACGCCCTTACTCGAGCCGCCGACTCACACCCCTTCGCTGTGTTCGCCCTTGCCAGTCGATATGCACTCGAGGATGTAGCAAACGACGCCGCCAAGCGGATGCTGTGCTTCCCACAGGCTGACATCTCAGACCAGGCAGCCTTGAAGGATATTACAGCGACACAATACCATCGCTTGCTACAGTACCGCCGTGATTGCGTTCGTCGGGCGACCACTGAGCCCCAGATCATGTGGTTCAACTCCCTTTCATCCTCGTTTCCACCCAGTCCTACCACATCCCTGTCCTGCCGTACGCAATTTCACTTTTTCTTCGTCTCATCTCCACCTCGCAGTCTCTGGGTTCCGCATTGGTGGACTACATACCTGCACAAGGCACTCCAACTTCTTAAAGACCGCCCACGCGGTAGTGCTGTCACTTCCCCTGACATTCTTGAATATTTCTTCGACAGCACTGGGTTTTGCCAGGAATGTCAAGAAGAAGGGAGAGCCGCTTTAAGGAGATTCAGTTCCGCATTAGCGCAGGAAGTGGAAAAAGCCATTGCGCAGGCAAGTTTCAGGACCCCTTGACCCGAGCATGGTCGCTGATGGGTAATTGCTAGGTTCAGAAGCCTTATCGTGAACCTTGAATCCATCGAGCCCACCGAAGGGGGCTAATGGTGCTCTTCTTTCGAGAAACCAGACACGCTTGAGCTGGTCACAGGATCTCCGAGCGAGTCTATGATTTCAAATCGACATTACCACTGTAAAATCCGCCACCCCTCTTGGTGCCAGCATCGTGCGCTCTACTTATTCGGCAGTTCTGCGACATCATCATTGAACATAACAAAGGTCCCGATTCTATTGACGTCGGTGGCGTCCTATGAGTTTCTATGGAAAGAGTGCTCTTCGTCACATAAGGCAGTAATTGAAGGTCGCCACAACCAGAAACAGCACGTTACTCCCCAGGCGATCGAGCGCATGTCCATCAATCTCCAAATGTAGCTTTATTCAAGCCCTTATGGGATCTACTAATACCCATTCCATTTATGTATTGTCTTCGGTCAACGAGGGATTATATGCTGTTCACAGATCGCCGCGGCTTTGGAAACAGTACAAAAGAAGATATGGGTTACATCGATCCCATTGGAAGCAAACCCAGAACGAGCGTGGAAACCAATCCTAAATATTACCATAAGAATGCAGCACAGTAAGGTTCAGATGCTCCACGGTTTAATTGATGTAGTGCGATGATAAGTGATAACAGGACCGAAGTCGTGAGAAGCTAGTGTTGTACCCTTTGAGCCTTCGGATTATGGTGTGGACCCCACACATGGTCCACATGCTCGGCCACGCGTCCACCATGAGCTGCAAGCTGCGCGGTGCTTCTGTTGATGGCGCTGATTGCGCCAGTCGTGTCCAGACCGCAAGTTAGCGGTAGCACCGTGTGTCTATCATTTAAGATCATGACGAGTGCAGGCCCTGTGTATTCTCTGGCTAGTAGCAAGCATGTTGTATTGTCATGTGTAGTGTGAGATTGTTGGATGATCCTTGGAACCTGAGCCCCTGCGACCGTTTCGTATATGATATAGTACCTGTAACCTGCAGGGGGGAAATGACGTTTTCGTCTGTGCTGACTGCGCTTGTGCGTCGCTGCTGGCGCGGACTAAGCTCGCTTTGCTGTGTCTCCATAAAAGGTTGATCTTCGTCGTCTGCGATTGAAAATCGCGCACAGTAGCATAACTTGGCGGGGCAGAAGATTTCGCCCTTCCGCTGTCGGCGGGGAGTTCTTACTAGTTCAACCCCAACCCAACGTCCGTTTCGTTCGTCTCTGTTTACGATTGCGTCCATCAACATCAACAACACCTTTTTTCACGTATTAAGGGCCGAGTAACTTATTTGTCACGGCGGTACTTGCACAGTGTTCCATGGGTACATGTCAGTGCCGAGTGGCCCATGAAGAGGCAAATAACAACGATTCTCAGTGTCATATGGTACAAACAACGAAAGTATGTACAGTCCTGATTGTATAGGTATCTGCTCGCGTCAAAGATAGTAGTAATTGTACAACTTTAAGGTGCACTGGCAGCTCAGAAGGTGCCCCACAACGTTATGCAGGACGGTAATGCGGTACAGTTAAACACGGCGTGCGTGGGGTGTGAGTGTGTTGTCTTTCGGCCAGCCTACTATCTGCGTACTAGTTGCTGCTGGCGTAGGCATGGGCCCATTAGTAGTCCCTCGGGTTCATATGTGGGATTCTTGTTTGTCGGGGTCGGAACCGCGAAGTGACAAAATCTCCGGGTTAGCGATGATGAAAGCAGTGAGAACGAACCCGAAGGTGTTCGACCGCAAAGCGTAGTTAGACTCGGTCTGCCAGTGAATGAAAGAGACTGAGGTGCTCTTGGGAGAAAACTGGTACTAGACTGAAGTGTCCCTATGGCGGCCCATACGAATACCAACAGGAGTCCTTTGTGTTGCAAAGCGTTGAGAAAAAGTGATTCTACTACTGTAATTGGAGCATCCGTGCCAGTGCGCAGTTCTCGTCGGGCCTTTAGCGCTAAGTCCGAGAACGGTCCAGTCGAACCAGTTTCCTTGCCGTGCAAGGGCTGCTCCCCTAACAGAAGGAACATGAGCGCAAGGACAGGAGAGGACGGCGAAGACACACTGGCACCTTCCTATCAGCTTTTGAGCTCATTAGTGGAGGTATTATTGGTCTGCTGAAATGTGTGGAGTTGGTGGCTCTGAAAGTGGATGGTGCCCCCAACCGCGAATTCTCCCGTGGCAGGTTGCCACGTCAAAGCTACGCACAGATGCCATCTCCGCATGATCGCTGGGAAGCTCAGGTTGGGAGGCAATTCGCCAGTCTCATGAGATTAGGTAAACAAGGCAAGGGCCAATAATGTTGGTCTCGTTGAGCCCGTTCCTACCAGCCCATATCCACAATTCCTGCGCTGAGCACTTACTTTGTGGGTAGTACTCTCCA